>Ga0172378_10007563_pt1 | contig 10108 bp, 11 predicted proteins | sample GrowelOW332metaG_FD_119755 | JGI IMG/M metagenome (GOLD analysis project Ga0172378, IMG submission 119755) | Groundwater microbial communities from an aquifer near a municipal landfill in Southern Ontario, Canada - Pumphouse #3_1 metaG | ecosystem: Environmental > Aquatic > Deep subsurface >... | reverse complement strand
TTTTATTTCATCCATAAACTCTTTATTTATCTCAAGAGGTTGATGTTTTTTTGTTGATTTACATTCATTATAAACTGAACTGTTTCCACATGTACAACCAATTCTTTCTCCAGTCAATGGGTCAACACTTGAACATTGTTTCTTAAATTCTCCATTTTTCTTAAAAAACATCTTTATTCCAATAAAGCAGAAACTGATAAATAGGATTACTGCTGTAATAATAAATACAATTAATATTGTTTCCATATTTTATTCTATATTTTTACTGTCAATAACCAAAGTTACTGGGCCATCATTAATTAATTCAACTTGCATATCTGCACCAAAGACACCCGTTTGAATTTCTTTTCCAAACTCTTTTTCTAAGTTAAGGATAAATTTTTTATACATAGGTATTGCAAAATCAGGCTTTGAAGCCCTAATATAGGTTGGACGATTCCCTTTTTTTACACTTGCATGAAGAGTGAATTGGCTAACTAATAATATTTCACCATCAATTTCTGTAATGGGTAAATTCATAACTTCATTTTCATCGTTAAATATTCTTAGCTTACATATCTTTTGACATAACCATTCAATATCTTTTTCTGTATCTAAGTCTTCAATTCCCAATAGAATCAATACTCCTTTTCCTATTGAGCTTTTGGGCTTATTATCAATAGTTACACTTGCTTTTTTAACTCGTTGAACAACCACTCTCACTACTTATCCTCCCATTTTTCAATCTTCAACTCTTCTCCGTGCATAATATTTAAGTAATTAGTATATCTTTCGATGCTAATCTCCCCTGTTTCAACTGCATTCTTAATTGCACATTTTGGCTCATGTTCATGGGTACAGTTATAATATTGACAGTTTTTCAATCGGGCTTTCATCTCTGGATAATAAAGTCCTACTTCTTCTTTTTGAAAATCAAACATTCCAAACTCCTTAATTCCTGGAGTGTCTATTATGTCTCCTCCAAAACTTAGGGGAAACATTTCAGCAAAGGTTGTAGTGTGTTTTCCTTTCATATGGGTTGAAGAAATTATACCGGTCTTTAGATTTAAACTATTGTCAATAGCATTAATAAGTGCTGACTTTCCAACTCCACTATGTCCTGAGAGAAGAGTAGTTTTATCCTTCATAATCTCTCTTAACATCTCAATATTATCTCCTCTTTTTGCAGAAACTTCAATACATCTATAGCCAACATTTTCATAAATTGCCTTAAATTCATTTGCAAAATCCTGAGCCTCCAGGTTATAAATATCAATCTTATTAAAAACAATAATGGTAGGTATTTGATGAGCCTCAGTGGTTACCAAAAACCTATCAATAAATCCACTTGAAGTTCGAGGAAATGCAATGGTTGCTATTAAAAAAGCCTGATCTATGTTTGAAGCAATAATTTGCGAACGTTTTGAAAGGTTGGTTGAACGACGAACCAAAGTATTTTTTCTATTATGAATATTAGTAATAAGTCCCTCAATGGTTTGGGTTGGAGGGATAAAATCAACAATATCTCCAACTGCAATTGGGTTAGTTGATTTTATATTTTTTATTCTGAAATTACCCTTAATCCTACATTCAAACAATTGATTATCGTTTGTACGTACACTATAGTGGCTTCCTGTTGTTCTAATAACTTTTCCTTCTTTCATAATTTATTATGCAAAAGTAATAATAAACCCAAAACAAACCTTATTTTTAGAAATTAATGTTTTTTCTTGTATCTTTGCAAGTTAAATGTAAAACACAGACATTGACAGAAAATTGCCGATGAAAGACATAAGAAATTTTTGTATTATTGCTCATATTGACCATGGTAAAAGCACTTTAGCTGATAGGTTATTAGAATTTACTGGAACCATTTCTGCACGAGATATGCAATCTCAAATCTTGGATGATATGGATTTGGAGAAAGAAAGAGGAATTACCATTAAGTCTCACGCCATACAAATGGAGTATATTTATAAGGGAGAAAAATATTTTTTAAATCTTATTGATACTCCAGGACACGTTGATTTTAGCTATGAAGTATCCCGTTCAATTGCAGCATGCGAAGGAGCTTTGTTGATTATTGATGCAACACAAGGAATTCAAGCTCAAACAATATCCAATCTTTATCAAGCATTGGATCATGATTTAGAGATAATTCCAATTTTAAATAAGATGGACCTGCAAAATGCAATGCCAGAAGATGTAAGTGACCAAATAATAGAACTTATTGGTTGCAAGGAAGAAGATATAATTAGGGCAAGTGGGAAAACAGGACTTGGAATTGAGGAAATATTATCTACAATAATAGAAAAGGTTCCTTGCCCAAAGGGTGACCCAAAAGCACCACTTCAAGCCTTAGTGTTTGACTCGGTATTTAATAGTTTTAGAGGTATAATTTCATATTTTCGTATTCTTAATGGAACAATGACTAAGGGACAAAAAGTTAAGTTCTTCCATACCGAAAAAGAATATAATGTTGATGAGGTTGGAGTTTTAAAACTTAAACCAGAACCTCGTCCATTCTTAAGTTGTGGTGATGTAGGTTATATTATTTCTGGGATAAAAACATCAAAAGAAGTAAATGTTGGTGATACAATCACATCAGTTGAAAACCCATGTAAAGAAGCCATCGAAGGATTTGAGCATGTTAAGCCTATGGTTTTTGCAGGAATATATCCAATTGATGCAGATGATTATGAGGAATTAAGATCTTCAATTGAAAAACTTCAACTTAACGATGCAAGTTTAACTTTTGAGCCAGAAAGTTCCTTAGCCTTAGGGTTTGGTTTCCGTTGTGGATTCTTGGGGCTTTTGCATATGGAAATAATCCAAGAAAGATTGACAAGAGAATTTAATATTGATGTAATTACTACCGTTCCTAACGTTAACTATAAGGTTTACACAAACAAAAAAGAATGTATTGATGTTTATAATCCTTCTGGATTGCCAGAACCTAATTATATTGAACATATTGAGGAACCCTACATTTTAGCATCTATAATAACTAAGGCAGAATATATAGGATCAATCCTAACTCTTTGTATTGAAAAGAGGGGAATTCTAAAAAATCAAACCTATTTAACTTGCGATAGAGCAGAAATTACCTTTGAGTTACCTCTTGGAGAAGTAGTTTTTGACTTCTATGATAAGCTAAAATCAATTTCAAAGGGATATGCTTCATTTGATTATCATCCATTGGATTTCAAACCTTCAAAGCTTGCTCGACTTGAAATACTTCTTAACGGAGACCCGGTTGATGCACTTTCAACCCTAACTCATGTTGATAATGCTTATCCTCTTGGAAGAAAGATGTGTGAAAAACTAAAAGAACTAATACCTCGTCAGCAGTTCGACATTGCAATTCAGGCAGCAATTGGCAGTAAAATTATTGCAAGGGAAACTGTTAAGGCAGTTAGAAAGGATGTTACTGCAAAATGTTATGGAGGAGATATTTCCCGTAAGCGTAAACTATTGGAAAAACAAAAAGAAGGAAAGAAAAGAATGCGTCAGGTAGGTAATGTGGAAGTTCCTCAATCAGCATTCCTTGCAGTATTAAAATTAGATTAAAATTAAAAACATAATAATATGATTTGGACAGTAGTAATTTTAGCTATAGCTTTTGTTGCAGCAGTATTTGCAATTGGCTATTTCAACAATCAATCAATAAAACAATTTGTTGTAAACGAACAAAAGAAATCCTTGCTTGAAATAAAGAAAATCCAAGAAACAGAAACTCGCAAGGTAGTTACTCCAATTCAATTACAAGCATACGAACGTTTAGTTTTGTTTCTTGAAAGAATGAACCCAGACAATCTTGTGCTTCGTTGTTTTCAACCAAATATGGATTCGAAACTATTGAAAGATGTTATGGTAAAAAACATACGTGATGAGTTTGAACATAACCTTTCTCAACAACTATATATATCAAATCAAGCTTGGGCATTGATAAAAAACGCTAAGGAAGAAATGATAAGTTTAATAAATTCTGTTCAAGCTAAGGAAGATGATAAAATAACAGCAACCAAATTTGCAGGAAACCTATTTGAACAGTTTGCAGGAAAGAAAAATCCTTTGGAACAGGCAATGGACGTTCTAAAAGAAGAGATACAATCAAGATTTGCTTAAAAACAATTATTATGACCGTAAAAGAATTAGCTGAAAAACTCAACCTTAAAGTTCTTTCTGGAGAAAAAGGTTTAGAAAATAAGATTGAAGGAGGTTACACTTCAGACCTTTTAAGTGATGTTATGGGTAATGCAGAAATGGGACAATGCTGGATAACCCTTCAAACTCACAAAAACATTATGGCAATTGCTTCATTAAAAGAGATTGCATGTATTGTTTTGGTTAAAGACCTTGAGCCAAATGCCGACACAATTGAACAAAGCAATGAAGAAGGTATCCCAATTCTTTCAACCAGCAAAGAAGCATTTGAAATAACTGGAGAGATCTATTCATTACTTCAATAAAGTAATGCAATCCTTTAAGGCCGACTTGCATATACACACTGTTCTTTCGCCTTGTGGTGATTTGGAAATGAGTCCCACAAACATCGTTGCTAAGGCTAAGGAAAAGCAATTGGATTGTATTGCAATAACTGACCATAATTCCACTCTCCACTGTAAATTAGCAAAAGAATTAGGACAAAGAGAAGGAATATTAGTTATTATGGGAGCTGAGGTAACCTCAAAGGAAGAAGCTCACTGCCTTTGTTTTTTTGAAGATGAAGATAGCTTGGATAAGTTTCAAATATGGCTGGATGAGAAACTTCCGAAAATACCTTTGGATGAAGATAAATTTGGATACCAGTTGGTGGTTAATCAGGAAGAAGAGATAATAGACCAAAAGGAATTCTTATTAATTAATGCAATAGATGCCGACCTTGACACAATTTATGAAAAGGTAAACTCATTAAATGGATTATTTGTTCCAGCACACATTAATAAGGGGGCTAACAGTTTAACCTCACAATTAGGTTTTGTTCCCCCAGATGTTAAGGCCGATGCATTAGAAATCTCTGGTCATATCTCAAAAACCAATTTCCTTAAGAAAAATGCCTACCTAAAGAAATTCCAGTTTATTCAAGACTCCGACTCACATTTTATTGACTCCATTGGAGATGTATATTGCAATTTAATTATGGAAGAGCTTAGCTTCGAAGAGTTCCGCTTGGCAATTCGCGGCGAAGAGGGACGTTATATAGAAACAATAATTAATTAGAAATGAAAGACCTGTCACTCCATATATTAGATTTACTTCAAAACTCAACAGTTGTGAACTCAACCTTGATAACATTAGATATAAAAGATAGCATAAAAGAAAATATCTTTAGCTTCTGCATACAAGACAATGGGAAAGGGATGAGCAAAGAGTTCTTAGAGAAAGTAACCGACCCTTACAGCACAACAAGAACAACAAGAAAGGTTGGATTAGGACTTCCACTTATTAAGATGAATGCAGAACAATGCAATGGAGGATTTGATATCCAAAGCCAAGAAGGGAAAGGGACAAAACTAAGCTTTTGGTTTGAACATAATAATATAGACCGTCCCCCAATGGGAGATCTTGTAGGAGTATTTGTTCTGACAATTGCTCAAACCGAAGAAATACGTTTTATTCTGACTTATAAGACAGACAAAGACACCTATATATTCGACACCCAGGAAATCAAAGAAGCCCTTGATGGAATACCATTAAATAATAATGATATAATCAAGATGTTAAGAGAAATGATAGAAGAAAATTTAAAAGAGATTAATGCAAACCAATAAAATAGACCATGAAATTAGAAGAAAAAATAAATGCCGACATCAAACAAGCAATGTTAGCAAAGGAAAAAGAAAAGTTAGAAGCACTTCGTGCCGTTAAATCTGCTGTCCTTTTATTAAAGACAGATAAAAACTTCACAGGAGAAATTGCAGAAAAGGATGAGATAGCAACCCTACAACGCCTTGTGAAACAAAGAAAAGAAGCAGCACTAATGTATAAAGAACAAAGCCGTGAAGACCTTTATGAAGTAGAAATGTTTCAAGTAGGGATAATAGAAAAATACCTGCCACAGCAAATGAGTGAGCAAGAAATTCGCATAGCCTTAGAAAACATAATCAAAGAAACCGGAGCAAGCTCAGCAAAAGATATGGGAAAGGTTATGGGAAATGCCCAAAAACAATTTGCAGGAAAAGCAGATAACAAAATAGTATCTCAAATAGTAAAAGAACTATTGGGATAAATATAATATTATCAATATCCAAACAGAAGGCTATCAATAAACTATGATAGCCTTTTTTTTATAAAATTTGTCCAAAAATAACCTCAAAATCAAAAAGAGTACTATTTATACTAAAGCTGCTTTCCAAAATAAATAAGGATTAATTCCAAAGCAAACCCAAAAACCCAACTCCCACCAATAAATCCCTACAACTTTCTTTTTAAACATATTAAAGTTTAATAAATTAAAAATCATAAAACAATAATATTTTGTATATTTGCCCCATCATAACAAATATATTAAAGATTGAAGAGATAAAAGATTACAAATGAATAACAATCGGATTACTTATCGGTTTACCGCTTGCCCTAAGCAAGAAATCCTTATAATAAAGACGTGCGGGAGTACAAATCCCGCACGACGGAAAAAAAATAAAGCAAAATAGCATTTGATTCTAATTCTTGCTTCTAAAGTTTATTTTTTATTGCTTATAAATCAGGCAGAAACTAATTTTTAATAAGAAAAAGATTAAGTTCATGCTTACTTTTTCTGTTTTTAGGTTGTTATTATTAATAGTACCGAGAGGAATAAAAAATAAAAATTATTAATAATCTAAAACTATAAAGCAATGAAAAAATTTACTTTCTTTCTTTTAGTAATGCTGTTAAGTGCTATTAGCACTACATTAATGTCTCAAACTATTAATGTAGAAATTGTAAATGATTATGGAGATACTATTCACTACAAGCTGAATATTCCTTCAAATACAGCTACAGTTTCGTATCCTACTGGATTGAGTTACAATTCTAGCAATATTGTAATTCCACAAGCCGTAGTTTATGGAACACAAACCTACACTGTTTCAGCTATTGAGCATATTGCTTTTTTGGGCGATTCCAATTTAGTGTCTTTAAGCCTTCCTAACACCATTACTTCTATTGGTTACTTAGCCTTTAATAATTGTATTAACCTAACCTCAATAAATCTTCCTAATTCCATTACCTCTATTGATTATGGTGCTTTTAATAACTGCCAGAGTTTAAATTCTATAACAATTCCTAATTCTTTGGATACAATAAAAGAAAGTCTTTTTAATTATTGTGAGAGTTTGACATCAATCAATATTCCTAACTCAATTGTTTATATTGACAATCTAGCCTTTGCTAATTGCATTAACTTAACTTCAATCAATCTTCCTAACTCAGTCAATTATATCGGAAGAGAGGCTTTTTCTCATTGCACTAATTTATCCTCTATAACAATTCCTGATGGAGTTACATCTATTGGTAATTACACCTTCTCTCATTGTGATAGCCTCTCATCAGTATCCTTACCTAATTCTATCACTTATATTGGAGATAATGCTTTTGAGTATTGTGGGAATTTAGACTCAATTTCTCTGCCTAATTCTCTTACTTCTATGGGAATAAGGGCTTTTATGGGATGTAGTAGTTTATTATCAGTAAATTTCTCTAATTCATTGAGTTCAATTAGCATTGGAACTTTTTCTTCGTGTACAAGTTTAACTAATGTTACTCTACCAAATTCACTTGATTCCATTCAGAGTGCTGCTTTTTCCAATTGTGATAATTTAGTTAATATAACAATTCCAGATAGTACTACTTTTATCGGGGTACAAGCCTTTTTCGGCTGCACTAATTTAACTTCTATAACCATTCCTCGCAATATTACTTATATTGGAGCGTATGCCTTTTCTTCATGTCCAAATATAGATACAATAAATTATTATGCTATAAATAGCTTTATAGATAATGGTATTTTTAGTTACAGTAATACTATTTCAACTTTAAATATTGGACAAGATGTGCAGTATATAGACTATTTAATATACAGTTATATTCTAACAAGCATTAATGTCCATCCAAATAATAATTATTATGCTTCAAGTAATGGGGTGCTTTATAATAAAACTATGGATATTCTAATGCGTTGTCCTATGGGCAGAACAGGGACATTTACAATTCCTAATTCAGTTACGAAACTCAAAATATATGCTTTCGGTAACTGTTCTTCATTAACATCAATTACTATTCCTAATTCTGTTTTGTCTATTGAAGATTATGTTTTTAGTGGATGCAGGTCTTTAACCAATATGATTATACCAAATTCTGTTACTTCAATAGGAGAAGGAGCTTTTAGTACATGCACTAATTTAGCATCAATAACTTTGCCTGATTTTATGACATCAATTAAAAGAGCTACTTTTTTTGGCTGTTATGCTTTATCAACCATTAATATACCTAATTCAGTTGATTCAATTGGGATGGATGCATTTTCAAATTGCATTGGTTTAACAACTATAACACTACCTTACTCAGTTACTTCAATTGATATTTGGGCTTTCTCATATTGTAACAATTTGAATACAATATACTCTAAAAACAATACACCTCCAATTATTTCGAACGAAACATTCTTATATATTCCTACTGATGCTGTTTTGATTGTTTGCGATACTGCAGTTTATAGGGCAGCTCCTTATTGGAGTAATTTTACAAATATATTAAGTGATATAGATACAAATCGTATTGAAGCCACAATTTGTCAAGGAGAAACATATATCTTCAATGAACAATCTCTTACTTCAACCGGAGTTTACACACATAGCTTGCCAGCTGTGGGAGGTTGTGATAGTCTAATAATACTAAATTTAACAGTAAACCCAATTCCATCAATTCCAACTAATTTAGAGGTTGTACCAATGCCTGGTTATTTAAAAATAAGTTGGCAAGGCAATGCAAACTCGTATATTGTTTATCGTGATGATGAAATATTGGACACAGCTTCTATATTAACCTTTCTTGATAATTTAGTTGTGGAGGGAGATTCTTATTGTTATAAAGTAAAGTCTATTAGTGCTAATTGTGAGAGTGATTTTAGTGATGTTGTATGTAGAACCTACTCAGACTTAGCAGATATTCATAGTGAAGATTTAGAAATGAGCATTTACCCATCTCCTGCCAAAGACAAAGCAAACTTAAAGATTGAAGGATTGGCTCAAAGGGCAGATGTTTTGATTTTTGACATTAATGGTAAAAAGATAAAAACATATAACTTAATAGCCAATCAAAAAGAGTTGGAAATAGATATTAGTAACTTATCTAAAGGACTTTATCATGTAATAATTTCTAACGACAAGCTCTATTTATCTCGTAAACTAATTGTCCAATAGCTTTTGATTTTCTGCTTACATAAGATTTAGAATTAAAGTATTCACAAAACTACTTTATTATCACATTTTACATCCTTTTTAGGGACAGTATCTACCCAATAACAAAGTTTAGTGAAATTAAAACCTCGTTTTAATCTATTAGAATCAAGCTTTAATCTCCTGAAACCTTATTCAGGACGGGTCACTCCAAATCTGATACACTACCACTAATATGAATAAACATAATAATATGTAAGATACCATTTATTATCTATTAATTGATACCTTAAAAGAAATCCATTATTTATATAGATATCTTTATTTTTAATGCTATCTTCTTTATATTTATCATTCCCAGTTGTAGTTGTCCTAAACATTTCTCCATCCAATTGAAATTCTTTATCTTTAAATTCTCTCATAAAACCCCAAGATTCTTTTTTCCAATAAAAAATATGATTCTTAATATAAAAACCCGTCGTGCGGGATTTGCACTCCCGCACGTCTTTATTATAAGGATTTCTTGCTTAGGGCAAGCGGTAAACCGATAAGCAATCCGTAAGATCTACAATATTAAAGCTATGCAGATATAAAACAGAGTAACAAAGGAAATGTATTTTATAACATCAACAGTTATTGATTGGGTTGATGTTTTTACACGTCCAGTGTATAAACATGTAATTATTCAATCTTTAGATTATTGCCAAAAGGAGAAAGGTTTAATTATTTATGCTTGGGTTTTGATGACA
>Ga0172378_10007562_pt1 | contig 10109 bp, 11 predicted proteins | sample GrowelOW332metaG_FD_119755 | JGI IMG/M metagenome (GOLD analysis project Ga0172378, IMG submission 119755) | Groundwater microbial communities from an aquifer near a municipal landfill in Southern Ontario, Canada - Pumphouse #3_1 metaG | ecosystem: Environmental > Aquatic > Deep subsurface >... | reverse complement strand
TGTTCGTAAATTGCATCAATATATGCCTTGTTTGTAGGAATAGCATCTTGAATAGAATATCGTGTATGACAATGCAAATGTGCAAATTCTATCATATTTATCGTCTTCCTTTTTTTCGTTTTTTATCGTTCTTATTTTTACTCTTTGACTGAGGAAGATATATTATATTATCCGTTGCCAAATAAAATTCACTTTCATAATGAGAAGCAAAAGCTTCAAGATGTTTTAATTTAACATCAGAAATATAACTATAATCTTCGCGATTAGCTTTTATGTGTCTGACATACTCTGATAACTTTCGATTGTCTTTGTCATGATTACATTCTTCACAGCAACACTGTAAATTACTATAAGTATTCGCTTGAGCGCTTCGGGAAGCTGGAATAACATGGTCAACTGTTGCGACCTCTTCTTCTGGAATACACTTATCACAAATATAACAAATACGATTAGCATTTTTAATTAAAGTATGTTTTACATTGACCCATCCTTTCTTTGTGTATATGAGCTTAATAGTTGTAGCGTTAACCCTTGTCGCTCTCTGAGAGTTTAATAAACTCGTTGCCCGTTTCTCTGTACAATGACTTAGATAACGATTATCTGGCCCAAATACAGCAATTATCTTATGTCCCATTTCTACCACCTCTACTCTTAAGGGGTGGTAGAAGCTACGTTTGTCATAGCTGGAATAGTAAATAAGATATCCGTATCATTTTTTGCCCGGATAACGTAATTTGTTGGATGATTCGGAAGAACCCCAATCATGAAAACTTCACTATTCAATATCTTAATGATTTCATTGAATTGAGCATATTTGAAAGCTGTTTTAAAGAGTTGTGTTGTTACGCTTTCTGTGACAATATTGTCTTCAATGTTTCCATGAGCCGAATTATAGACAATAGTAACATTATTCCCATCTGATTCAAAGCCAATCACGCCATTTGATAAATTATCTTCGATTGCTTTAACTCTAGCAAAACATTCTTTTATTTCTTGAGTATTCAGCTCAACAAATTCTTGTGGCGCAGGAACCAAATTAGCGGCTATATTCGAAGGAAATATACCAGTAAGCCGTCTGCAATAATAACTAACATTGGGAATCATGCCATTTGTTTTCTGGCCCTGACTTATTAAATCAATGCCATTAATCATAATCATGTTATTATCCATGTTGAATTCAAGTTCGTTAAAATCACTAAAAGCTTTCATTGAACGTTTAAGCTTAACGGCTTCAACAAGAACATCCCCAGTTGGATTATTATTTGTTGCGTTAAAAGTCTGAACAAAAGTACGTTTCCCGACCATATCAAGACCAGTAACTTCAATAAGATTACCGGTTGTATAGATGCGCATACAATTGTAAATAACATTTGAAGCTGATTCATCCATAATAACTGATACATTATCAGCAGCTGTTCGTATCGGCCCTTTTGGAATAATGATTGTAGAAGAAACTGGAAATACATTTGTCGGTAACGGAATTGGCATACCCGGAGTACTAATAAGAGAAATCGGCGATTTCTTTAAACTAAAACGAATATGTAAATCACTGGAAGCGTCTTCTTCGATAAAGACTATCTCATTACAAGGAATTGATGCAATGATTGTCTTAAATCGCTTAAAGTCAACAAGTGGACATTGTTCGACTGTTCCGCTGCCCGCTGAGACCAAAATAGCTTCTAGTCTGGTAAATTCAATGGTATTGGTCGTATACATTTCAACGGCCCCAAGACCCGCTGTTTTCATAAAAAGACAGTTATCTCCAAAACCTCCAACGTTTTTCCCAACTGTCGGCTCTAAATAATTTAAGGCGTTCATTAAAACGTCTTGTTGAATACTAATACTGAACATAAAAATTGCCCCTTTCTATTTATCGTTAAATCCCACTCTGATTAATTTTATTATAAATAATGGCAAGAATAGGAAAATACCATTATTGCTTTAGAGAAAATAGAACGGGAGCCTGTTAAAACAGGCTCCCGTTCTTATATCACTCAATGACGCACAGAATATCTCTTTCGTTTAAGATGATATACTCTTCTGGGTCATCTTCACCACATTTAATTGGAGAGCCACTAAAACTTGAGTAAATAACGGTTTCACCAACACTTACTCCAACTGGTATTTTTATACCACTTTCCAGCATTGCGCCGTCACCTACTTGAATAACAACTCCTGTATTAGTCTGTTGTTTTTCTCTGTCCGGAATAATAATCCCTGATGCAGTTTCTGCTGTTAATTTCTTTTCTTTAACAAGGACTCTTGCTCCGGTAAGTTTAATCTTATCTTCCATTCTTTCACTCTCCCATTATTGTATTGTTTTGAACGCTGTTAATAACTGCTGCCACAAATCTGTTTTACATTTGTCGTACTCTTCACCTGTCTTTTTCAAGACAACCTCTAAATCATACATCGCCATTACTTTAACGGCAAGGCCTTTAGGTGTTTGTGCATCGTATATTTTACCATAGCCAATATCCAAAGGCAAATCAAGAAACAAAGGATTATCCATTTTCATACAAGCCCTTAATAAAGACAAGCCATCGCATATGATTAGCTTAGGCGCTACATATTCAATTTCTCTTGCTAAATAATGACCGATACATTGATTGTATGATTCTTTGTCTAAAGTACTGGTATGGCATTTAATCATATCAGTACAATAAACAGATTCTCTGGCAATACCCAGCTTTTGCAAGATTAGGGATAAAAACACCCCGCCTTTATCGCTATGGCTGTTAAAATTACAGGCCTCATACTGTGTCGGTGTTTTTCTGATAAACATAACATCTGCATGAGTATCTCCATTTGGAATAGACCGGAACGGACACAAATCCTTGGCGCTGCAATTCAATTGAAAGCAACGCAAGTATAAATCAGATTTAGTATCCATTATAGTATTTTGATGGTTTGCAATTTGAGTAGCCAAAGCAATATCTTCTGAAGTCAGTTTACCTTGAAGCTTTTCAATGATGGCAGCAGGTCTTAATTTAACCGTAAACTGACCATTTTCGTCTGTCAAAATACGACATTCTTCATGATTATTAATCATTTCCTGCATTACTGCGTTGCTATCAATCATTTTGATTCTCCTTTTAAATTACATCTTCGCTGTCATCAAACATTTTAAACTTGTCTTCAGATGGCTCAATGGAATCAGAAAATCCAGGCAGAACATCTTCAATTTTTTCGCTTTCAACAAGCGTGGTCGCTTCTGGAATGGCATCCGGGAACGGAGCTTCTTGTTGATTAGCAATATTATCAACTTCATCCTGAATAACTTCATCCATTACCTGTTCAACATTGGTATCTGAAATCACTTCTTCAGGAGCAGCTTCGGGCTCTTCTGATTCCGGCTCTTCTGATTCTGTCTCTTCTTTATCGGTGTTTTTAACGTTTTTAGCGTTCTTTTTCTTTCTTGGGGTTCTTGTTGGCTTAACTTCTTTTTCTTCAGCTGGTTCGCTGATTTCCGCTTCAGAGGAGGTCTCTTCGATAGGTTGAATCAATTCTTGTGATTTTTCAGCCAGTTTTTCTTTTTTGTCAATTCGGTCATTCACCGGATTAATTTTCTTTTCGGCTTCAATGAGCATTCGAATTAAATCTTCTTTAGAGGCATTCGCCAGCTCTTGTCGGTTAATAATAGCGGAGCATACACCACAATTACCATTTTCGTCAATATCATCCGGACTGGTGTCATTGCCACAAGTGGCACATTTTACACCAACAATCAAGTCTTGAGCGGTAATTTCATTTCGACATCTCGCGCATTTAACGACAACGACATCGCATTTATCCTGAATTTCTTTTATGATTTCGATGTTATCTACATCTTTATTCTCCGGAGAGATGGCGACTTTAACAATCCCACCTCTCGTAATAGTCGCCATAAACATATCACTTCCGCAATGCGGACAAATTTTCTTTTCTAGTTCTGACATCTGATTCTCCTTTTTATAATTATTCTTTGTTGTCATCGACAGTGGCTAACGCTTCGACAATCTGTTGATGAATTGCTCCAACGTAAATACCAAGTAACGATTCGTATTCTTTTGCTTTCTCTTGAAGTGTTTTAAACTTTTCGATATAAGCATTAGCAGAACGACTATTCAACGTTTGTTTACTTATAATCGCCTCTTTGAGTTCTTGAGTAAAGGCAAACAACTCGTCGGTTATTTCCATTGTGAAATTCTTTTGAATCAAGTTTCTCTGGTCATCAGTATCAATAACCGGAATAATCTCCATGACATTTTTTGAATTCATATTAAGACTATAACCTGATAAATCGCCAAGGGCCGCTCGAAGATTATACATTAAGTCTGTTGAAGAACCGGGAATGAATTTACACAACCCAGTCGGCATTAAATTAATCGGATGGGTATCGTTGATAATTCGATTAATTATATTCCGAACGGTATCTTTATTGTGATACACAGACCAATCGAAATAACGATTTTCAACATCACAACAAAGATTCTGATAGATTTGATAATCCGGGTCAGCTGACGAAACAGTTGTCAAAGCCGTACAAGTATTATTGGAACGATTAAATAAAATTTCACCAATTGGCTCATAACCAATGTCTTCATTAACTTTATCGATTCGTTTAATTCCAATAACTCGTTTAATTGAATCCGTATCATTTCTGATTTCATCAATTTCGACATGAACTTTTTCAAGCAAGCCAGACGCTGCATTGTTTACATGCAGCGTCTGATTCTTAATACTTGAAGAGGCCCGGCGAAACGCATCAGCTTTCGAAATTTTACGAACATAACTTTCTGGCACATTGTTATTCTTAAAGATATCAATCAATTCTATTTCTGATATCTTCATGTCAGTAAGATTAGTAAAAAGCAAATTCCCCAAGAGCATATCTTGAGGAATGCTTTGATTAGTTTGATACAATGCATTAGCCATTTTTATTCCCTCCTTATTGGGTTAAAATTATAAGCTTAAAACAGTTTTCTTGTGTAACAATACAGGTTTGAGATGTAACTCAAACAGCTGAATATCCGTAAAATTCTTATTGTCAGTAATGCTGTTGATTTGTGTTTCTAAACTAATCTTATCGACAGCGAAGACAAAATAAGATTGTCCATCACATACCAGCATGTGCGTATATTTTGAAATACTTGGCAAAGCCTGCTCTTCGGCAATAGCTGCCATATTTGCTGAAATTTCCTGTGTTGTTTTATTTGTTTTCATGGCTTCTTTAATACTTTCTTGAGTCAAAACAGCCGTTGTTGTTTCTTCAGATGCGTTTGTTGAAATCAAAAGTTCAGCCTGATAATTCGTCAAGGTTTCTTTAAGCATTTTTGTGATTTCTTCTGCTCTTTTCACAAGCGTTGCAATGTCTTCGCTGGATTCGTCATCGCTTTCTTCAGACGTTGAAACAATCTTTTGTAAAGCATCCAAATACTTATGTAGAATTTCCTGATTATCCATTAAGAAGACCTGTTTCTTTTCCGCTTGTTCAGTTTTGTCTGAAAGTTTTGCTTTAAATGACAAAGCAAAGCTCTCGGCTTTTGTGATAATTTCATCTGCTTTCATTTTATTCTCCTTATAAAGTTCCAAAAATATTTTTATTGATATCGGAATCGCTGTTTTTTAAATCAGCAATATTGCTGACTAAGACAACGTCATCACAAAATTCGTCCAAGGTGGCCCGGGAGGTATGTCCATAATTGCCCATATTGACAAGAATCCCTCTGGTTTTAAATTCTTTTTCTTCTTTTAGTTTCTTAAATTTCTTTAAGAAGCTGTCTGAAACGCCACAATCTCCATCAGTGATAAACATGATATCAGCGTCTTTAAACGCTGAATCCTTGATTAATTCAATGGCTTCGTTCAAGGGAGCCTCGAAATTAGTTCCTCCCCCATGGTAGCGTTCAGCGCATTCAATTATCTTTTGAGGTGCTATTTCGTCCTTCTTAATGATAATCGGCTTATCCGCATGACCGCTATAAATAATACAAGCAAAGTCTCTCTTTTGCAGCTGAGCGACTTCAAGAACTCCAACGGTCATTGCTTTACTCCATGTTTCTTCGGTATGACCCATTGACCCAGAAGTATCGACACAAACAATAATTGGACCTTTATTCTTTGTTTTATTGGACTCTTTGCTGTATGTCATTAATTGATTTTCGGTCATTCGTCGATAAAAGTCTTTCTTGGTGACATCATTAATCAAGTTCATTTTATCAGACGGTAGCGTATCCTGAATTTTATTGCCAACGGTAACAGATTTAATTTCAACCGCACCGCTTTTAGCTTTCTTCTTTTGCTCGGTGATGGCGGATTCTTTGAACCGGCCAATTAAATCAGTCAATCCTTTAAGTTTACTGGAACGTCGAATAATTTCAATGGCTTCTTTCTTTTCTTGAAACGCAACATTTGTTGTACCACCAGAACTAATACCCCATACATCACATAGGTCCGAAACTTCACCGATTTCTTTATCCGCTTCAGTAAGGGTTCCTCCGATTACCTGAGTTACTTCTTCGACTAAATCATCATTTTCAATAAGTTCATCGCATTCTTCGGCAATTTTATTAGCCATTGCCTTTGTTTGAGCAATCGCTTGTTCTTTAGCGTCTTTCTGAGCTTGAAGGTCTTGAGCTTGTTGCATATTACCTGCATGATTGGCGTCTTCGATTAACTCATCCAAATTTTCAACATCTTCAACCAGCTCATCAATCTTTTCTTCTTCTTTTCGGAGAGCGTCCATCGCCTTTTTCTGTTCTTCGATATTCTTTAATTGTTCGACAAGATGCTTAATGATTTCAAGCGCCTGTCGACCAATAATTTCAGTTCCCAATGCAGCATTAAATTGGTCAAGTCGACAAGTCTTTCGAAGTGAGATATATTCCGGCGTATTAATCAATTTTGAAATAATACTACGATTCAATCGGGTCGACACATGCATTTTCGTTTCCGGAACGATTACTGGTTTATATTTCAGCAAGCTTAAAAATATGTCTTCATGTAAGTTCTGAAAAGTAGGCAATAAAGCTTCACCTTCTCTAAGTGTTTCTTGCATGACTGGAGATTGGTCAACGATATCTTGATAAATTTCTAAATCGATATCGTAATGCTCAAGTGCATTATAGGAATAGCCGACAGAATTTCTTCTGTCAGTTAACCCCATAATGTCCTGTACCGTTTTACCTTGATAATCAGGTCTTCTGTCAGTAATTTCTTTAATGTCGGCTTTATACTCTTTATAATCTTGGGATTGTTTAAAAGTTTCTACCTTTTCGTCTTCAATAGAATCTATTTTAGAATTATCGGCATTAACAACAACAGAACCTTTTTCCCCGATAGTCTCAAAGAAATCATCATCGAACAGGTCATCAAAATTCATTGTATTGTTCTCCTTTCTTAATATGGAACGTCAGAATTATCGTCAGGTATTCCAAAATCACCTGGGTTAATACCAAGAGCTGTGTTAATCAATTTCTGATTGTATTCAATCATTTCTTGACGGAACCCAGTAAATTCATCAATATTTTTGCCGTTTTTACTGGCGTCATTGATTAATTTATTAACTTTTCCTACCAATTTCTCAATAGAACCTTTTGATTCAATAGCCTTTTTGGACTTTTGAGCAGAATCATTAACCGCTTCAATACTTGTTTTTATTTGTGTGAAGTTGTCTTTTAATGCCTTAAATCGGTCATCATAAGGATTAACCATTTTAAGGATAAGGCTTTCGATAATTGCAATATGCTCTTCTTTTTCCCAAAGAACATAAGTGAGCGCACTGAAATCATCCAGTTCGACTGATTTTCTTCCAGCTAGTACAGCTGAGCCTTGCATAACCTTAAAACATTCGTTTTGTCGTCTATCTGAAACACTGATAGCCTGTCGTTCCAAATCGCTTATCAGTCGAATAAATTTGTTGATAATATCTTTTGATACTCGAATACCTTTTGTTGCATCCTGCATGCAAAGCAGCTCTTCAAGTGTAATTGTAGCTTTCGAAGCTAGGTTTAAGAACCCGGCCCGGCCATCAACATAATTCGAATGCATTCTCTTTTTGTTGCCGGCGTCTTTGATATAATTTAAGTTCATTCTGAAAATAAATCTATCATGCATCGCATTTAAGTCTTCGCTTTCCGGCGGCTCATTTGAAGCCCCGAACATGGATATCAACGGCACAGGAATAGGTCGGCCATCATTATAAAAGAAATGTTCATTCATAATAGTCAATAAGGCATTCAGGGTTGGAGCGTTACTTTTATAGATTTCATCAATAAAAGCGATATGCGCCTCGGGCAGCTTTCCTGTCGTAATTCGCATGAACTTATCATTTTCCATTTCTCTAACAGAAAATGGTCCAAGAATCTCAGAAGGGTCAGATGTTTTGTTTAGCATCCACTGAAAATAATTGGAGTTATCGATACGTTCACACATTTCATAAGTAATGGCTGACTTAGCTGTACCCGGAGGTCCCAACATTAACAAGTTTGTACCAGTTATAATAGCTAATTGCATGATTTTAATAAGTTCGTCTCGTTCAACGAAAATATTATTCATTTCAACAGCGATGGCATTCATTTTAGCCTGTGCTCCTTGAAGAAGTCCGATACTGTTTGTTTTATCGGTATTATTATTCAATACTTTGATGCCAGTATTGGCTTCAGGTACGGGTTCTGTTTTGTTATCTCCAATGGTAATCTGAGACACCCCCTGTGGATTATCACCGAAAAGGTCTCCGAAATCGATAGCATTAAAATCTACATTTGACATTTTTTCTCTCCTTAATTAGTTAATTTTATTAGTTTTTTGGTTAATCTACATAAGTAATTTATAGATACTAAGAATTGATGCATCAGAAAATCCGATAACACCGGCTTGTCTAAAAATATCAACAAACTCATCTGAATCAATTTCATCGTTTAATCGGGCTGCAACAAGATACTTGCCGATATAATTCATTTTATCAATCACTGATGTCATACGGCTAATTGCTGCGGCAACTTCTGTATTTTCTCCTAGCCATTCAGCGATTGAAGTTCTTACTGTGAACTCAACATCGTCCTGTTCTCCGGAAATGTTTTTTGCTTTAAGACAAGAATAAACTTCTCCGTCAGTGTCGACAAGAGCAATTACCGCTTTCTGCCTTCGATTCCCCTCTTTAATTAGAATTGTTTCTGAGTCGCTAACGCTAGCGTAGGTTCCTTCGTGAGTTAAGCTCATATTTTCCATCATGGAGTTCCAAAAAATAGCTGGTTCCTTTGCTGTGTTTTGTTTACTTGGGTCGCATGAACTGGAATAGAAACCATCATTCATATTTGAAAACTTAAGTGGAGCAAAAACAATATCTCCAGATATATCATCCTGTTCTGCAACAATCGTGAAATTGTCACTTGTGTCATTCTTAATTTCGATTTTAAACATATTCTTACCATGTATTGTTCGCATCGGTTTAATACCTATGGCCATATCGTAACCATAGTTATTCGAATAATTTCTCACAAATTCTTCAGATTCCTGTTCAAAATCTGATATAGGCATTTTTAAATCAATAGCCAAAATTTGTAATTTACTCATTTTAACACCCCTTTCTTATTTAATAGCTGGTTAGGCTTATTAACCCCGTTAGGGGTTAAAACCGCTGACGCAGATTGTTTTTAATTTGTTTAGTCATTGGGTTCTTATATGGAATATTAAGAATTTGAATAACCTGTCTGATTTTACTTCTTGATAAATTTTGTTCCCAGAACCCTATGTTGTTTAACTGATTGTGTCGACCACTATCTGTTTTGACCAGATATTTCATAAAACTTAAATCAACAAAAGCGTCGGTATTAATAATTACCATGCTTTTTATTTCTGGATGATGATTTAAAAATTCTTGAATATCTACATTGATATCAATATAAGCAGCATATCTATCAATAATAACTTTAATGTCATTGCTTTTTAGAATTGCACTTATTTGTTCTCTGATATATTTGTTTTTTATGAACAAAACAACTTTTGCATCAGTCTTTTTTGTAATTTTCTTAAGACGGCGAAATATCGCAAAGCTAGTTGTCATATCTAATAAGGATTCAGTAACACCATAATAAGATAAAAAAATAACTTTCATAAACACCTCTTAT
>Ga0172378_10007559_pt1 | contig 10111 bp, 6 predicted proteins | sample GrowelOW332metaG_FD_119755 | JGI IMG/M metagenome (GOLD analysis project Ga0172378, IMG submission 119755) | Groundwater microbial communities from an aquifer near a municipal landfill in Southern Ontario, Canada - Pumphouse #3_1 metaG | ecosystem: Environmental > Aquatic > Deep subsurface >... | reverse complement strand
TATCTTATCATATCTCTATTTTATTTTAGGATTATTGGTCTCACATCATTTACAACTTAACAGTAATCGCTCTATAATTTCAAAGATTATAATATTATTGTTACTATAAGTGAATCTAACTAGTTATGAAGCAATATCAGATTATCGACTGTGAGATGAAATCAAAAGAATAATAAATAAAAATTATTGGAGGGGAACAATGAAATATTACTTACAAAGCCGATGGAAATTAGAAAATGATAAACTCGTGTACTATGGTCTACGTAACAAAGAGAATTTATTTCATAATGTTATTAAGGTAAATAATAAAGAGATCCAAATAATCTCTACATTACCAAAAGAGTTGAACGCGGATGAAGAATACACCTTGAAGAGACTTCTTGGAGTCCAAGTTGTAACCGAAGAAGCTTTAAGAAAAGTTCCAACATCGCTTAAAGAAGCGACTTTTTGTAAATCTTGTTGTGCCAATGATTTTATTATCCCTGGTCTCGAGTTTGATAAAAATGGACTTTGTCCAATGTGTCAAACATCTAATGATGTTAAAAATTTGCGTAGTCTTGTTCCTCTTGTTAAAGACATTCCACATGCCAAACATTCACGTTTTGATGTGGCCTTGTTTTATACCGGTGGAAAAGATTCAACTTTTTTACTTTATTACCTAGCAAAAGTTAAAAACCTCCGAGTTCTTGCACTGACTTGGGAAATTCCGTGGATATCTGAAAGTGCCAAAAAGAGTATTGAGAATGCTAAAAAACACTTTTCAAATGTCGAGTTTATCACTCGAACGATAAGTAAACGAGATATGAAGACCATATATAAGAAATTATATAGTTTGAATGAGAATACTTGTGCTTGTCCATCCTTGGCTTATGTACTATTTTATCCAGAAATGGTAGCAAATAGGATTCCTTATTTTGTCGCAGGTAATGAACCTGTTCAAATTTTAGGGTTATATTATAATCATATGGCTCCTCGTATTGCCTATTCCTTTTCAAACAATAAATTTCTACAAGTATTAATTGGAATTGGAAGGGTATTAACACTTCATCCTCCACTTCGAAAAGGACAACTACATACATTAACAACAATGAAACAGTTGGCATATGGAGATAACCCAATCAAAAATCTATTTGGATATTCAAATGAACTAGTCTCAAATGTCGTAAAAGCAATTTATGAAGTCCCCGAAATATTACCACCATTTAAAAGAGCAATACGCGCTTCTTCATGGAGTGGAAATATTCCAGCCTTTATCCACTTTGATTTAGATGAGATTTGTGATGGAAAATATGATTGGAAAAAAGTAAAAGAAACGATTAAAAAAGAATGTGGATGGGTTTCACCAGAAGATGAAGGAAAAGGACTACATACTAGTTGCTCTATTGAAAAGTGCAAAGAGTATTCACAATTCAATCGGTTTTATTATTGCCGAAGCAAAATGATTCCTTTCAGTGCCTTAGAGATTTCATTAGCTAGTCTAAACAAAAATTTATCTCGTGATGCTGCTATCTATGAGATGGAAAATATGCTTGGATTTTCATTAAAACCAATCCCTGAGTGTGAATTAATGACGAATGTATTGAGGGATGAAAAGTGAACATAGTATATTGTTTTTCTGGTACTGGTCATAGCCGCATTATTGCACAATATTTTGCATCCAAATTAATATGTGATATTGTGGAAATCGAAACCATTGAAAGTATTTCAGATAAAGAATATCAAACGTCAGTTATTGTCTTTCCTGTGTACTGTCAAAACATCCCAATCCCAATCAAAACAAAAATATCTAAAATACGCGCGAACAATTTTGTGCTAATTGCAACGTATGGGGGAATATCATTTGGAAATGTTATTCAAGAGGCTTCTTGTTTGATCGATGGAAAAGTTATTGCTGCTGCTTGCATTCCAATGGGGCATACGTATTTGAATAACACTGTCGAGATTGATTATTCGTCTTTGGATCCTATATTTGAACGAATTAATAAACCACAAAACACGATCATTCAAAAATGTCATAAAAACATATTTTCAAATTTCTTTCCAACAATGCGCAGTCACATTGGAGTAAAGATGAAGATAAATGACAATTGTAATAAGTGTGGATTATGTGAACAAAGATGTCCAATGAAGGCAATTGTAAATGGTAAAATTGGAAATAAATGTATTCGTTGTCTCCGTTGTGCCAATAATTGCCCACATAATGCGATTAAAGTTACCTATCATCCGATTTTAAGCCATTATCTGTCGAGAAAGAAGGACCAAGAGGTTACATTATTCTTATAATCATTATCAAAGAAAGTCTTATATCAACAATTTATCAATTATGAAAAAAAGTAACTAACCGATTAGTTACTTTTTATATACCAATAATTCTTCTTTCCCGATTAATCGACTACTTTAAAGATATTAACCGTCGAATATTTTCTTGTGTTTTTAATGCATTGTAACCAGATGAAACCAACTTCAATAATAAGAAGCAGGAGAAGTGCAAAAGGTAGTTGCCAAGTACAAGAGAAAAAAGGAAAAGTAACTGAAGAGAGTTTATAGAAGAAGTTATTTAATCCCCAAAAAGCGAGTGGAGTCAAAACCAAAGTTGATATAAAACCGATTGTAATTAATGCTGCTGCAGTCGTAAATGATGGCAGCACTGATTTTTGATCTCCAAGGCCTTGAGATTTGAGAAAACCGATTTCATTTTTCTTTGACTTTATAATGTTGTCGGAAGAAATAAATACCATAAGCAATATCAAAAAGACAATAAATGTTATTAATGCAATCGCATATGAACTAAAATAATTGACTTGCTTATGAATCATAATTATCGAGTCACGTTCAATATCGCCAAAGGCATAATCATAATCAACGAAAAATTTAGCAATATGGGATTTACTGGCATCTTTATTAAAATATATACCATCATAATTAAGATATAGATTCTTAATCTCATTATATTTATTATCACTCACGATAATTATATAGTTGTATGAATCCAAAAGACTATCCTTAATATAAACCCCATTAGGAAAGATACTATCTAAATCAATAAAGTTTGCAGCGTATTCTTCGTTAGCCAAACCTTTTAAACTGCGATACCATTGTTTTGTTTTACTTCTATCGTATTCAGTCATACCATTATAGATGCCTTTTGATACTATGGCCTCATTATCTGCTAGGGTAGATATCTCAGGGAATGTTTCACTATAAGAACTAAAACTGGCATATACTGCATCTCGTTCAAGATACTCTTCCATCCCAGCGCGCATGCTTGAAGTAAATACTCCACCAGCAATTTCCATTGTCGTAAACACGTCAACATTTGCATAGGATGAATACAATCCTTTTTCTTCACATATCCCGACAATATTATAGTTGACTCCTTTAAAAGAAAATGTCTTTCCTGAAACAAATTCATCTCCATCATAAATTAATTTATATAGATCACTATTCATAACAGTTTCGCCAAGAGCGAGAGTACTATCTTTTTCATAGTGCATCTTTATTCCTTCATCATCTATAGAATAGACTCCATATTCTGATGGAGAAAAAATAGTTTCTACATATCCTAATGTAACGTCATTTCCATAACAACTTCCTTGTACAGTGCTTCCGTATTCATCTTCAGTCTTAATTGGTTTGTATGGATAAAAATTTGTTTGTGTATCTTGCATAGTATTTTCTAATACGACATAAGGGTTAAACGTCGCAAGAGAAATCAAAGAGGCAAAGACAATTGAGAGGGTAGCTAACAAAATAACAAATATGACTGGGACAGCTTTATGGAACCTTCGATATGATTTAGCAAGTTCAATGACTTCTTTTTTATCTAAATGACTATCGGGTTTCTCTTCAATATGTTTATTGTCATCTAATGATTTATCCTTAGGGTGAACTCTTGTATCTTTTGTCACTTTACCAGCATCAATTTCAACGACTCTATCGGCATATTCTCTAATAATATTGCGGTTATGTGTAACTATAATAACTAGATGGTCTTTTGAAATTTTTTGTAATAGATTCATGACATTGCTTTCATTTTCATAATCAAGACTAGCAGTTGGTTCATCGCATAGAAATATTGGTTTTCCTCCAAGTAATCCACGAATGATTGCAACACGTTGTCTTTCTCCACCACTTAATTCGTGAGGATAACGATCTTCAAAGCCGGCTAATCCAAACGAACCTAGATCGATTTCATCATCCTTACCTCTTATCTTTTGCACAAGGTGAAGGTTCTCGATCACAGTTAAATCTGGAAGAAGGTTTGAATCTTGAAAGATAAAACTGAAATAACTATTTATTAAATCATCAATCCCTTTTTTATCAAGAGATGATGTATCTATCCCATTTATTGATATTGTCCCTGATGAGCATGTATCAAGAAGACCAATCAGATTTAAAAGAGTGGTTTTACCACTTCCACTTTTTCCAATAATAAAAACCATCCCATCGGTTTGTTCAAAAACAAGTGATATGTCTCTAACGGCAGTACTATTTAATTTTTTCTTCTTTGAAAGATATGTTTTACTAACATTTTTAAGCTCAATCATTTTATTTCTCCCTACTTTAAATATTCGAGTTCTTCATACATGTCACGCACAGAATTCGCTATACCGTCCCATATTGTCTCGCGGTGGTCACGAATATCATACTCCGAAGAATAAGAAGCACCGTTTTCAATCATTTTATCATTACATAGGTAAAAAATAGCTATATCTCCAATTCTATGGTTATGAGTAGCTTCTATTCCAATAGCGTTGAATTCATTTTCATATTCTTCAAAATAAGATTTTTCAAAACCGATAAAAATAATCATTGCACCTTGATCAAATATTGTGTTGATTCCCGAGATGTCTGACTCACGGAAAACATAATTATCATTAAGATCAGAAATAACAACAATATCATTCATAGAAAGTGATGTAGTATCAATATCATTTAGATCATCATAATAAATGGTATCCAACCTATCTGTAGGGAAGTAAATAGATTCATCATCAATATAAAATGTCAGACTCTTGGTCTCTGCAAATTTAAAGAGATTTTCCTCATTGATGTTCACTGCTGAGCACGAACATAAGAAGCACGTAATACAAATAATTTGTGTTGTAATAGCAAGGAATCGTTTCTTTATCATATATTTACCTCCAACAAAATATAGACTAGGAAAAATATTTTAATACATTCTACTTTACATATTCGAGTTCTGAATACATATCAACCACAGAAGAAGTAATAAGCCCCCATATTATATCGGGATAATCGTGAATACTAATACTTGGGTTGCCCCCTGTAGTCATCATTTCATCATTACACAAACAATATATAGATACAACACTAATTCTGTGATTATGAGTAGCATCTATTCCAATAGCGTTGAATTCGCTTTCATATTCTGCAGAAAAGGATTTTTCAAAACCGATAAAAATAATCATTGCACCTTGATCAAATATTGTGTTGATTCCCGAAATGTCCGATTCACTGAAAACATAATTATCATCAAGATCAGATATAACAACAATATCACTCATAGAAAGTGATGAGGTTTCTATTTCACTCAAGTCATCATAGTAAATGGTATTCAAATCATCGGTTGGAAAGTAAAAGGAATCGTCATCAAGATAAAATGCTAAATCTTTAGTTTCTGCAAATTCAAATATTACTTTGGCCTTGGCATAAGACATTCCCGGATAATCGGGCGTGCACGAACATAAGAGGCACGTAATACAGATGATTTGTGTAGTTATAGCAAGGAATCGTTTCTTTAACATATATTTACCTCCAAACATTGAAGAGAAGGGAACAATAATAATAAAAAGCACCGAAAACACTCCAAATATAATCGATATATTAATACTTTTATTATTGTGTTCCCCCCATTTCAGTTTATTTTAAATCTTATAGACGTAAAAATCAACTTCTAAATATAATCAAGAGCAATATGTTTGAAATGTATTTAGACGATAAAAATAATAGATTTTCAATCTCTTACCGAATAATAAATGTGGATTCAAAGATGGTATTAATCATTATTTCTTTCAATTTTTAAAAATTCACATCTAAATCATATTGATAACCAGCTTGACTATCGTAGGCAAACCATGTATCTGTTCCTACAAGGAATTTCGCATTAGTTAGTAATTGAATGCTAACAAAACTCGAAGATGAAGGGACTTTAAAAAATAAATAACCATATTGATTTGTAGGGTTAAGAGAATAAGAATCTTCTGTTTTAAAATCGTATTTAATGTCAAAAATTCCGTCTGATAATGAAGAACTGTTTTTTGTCTCCAAACTATCATAATATGCGGTATTTTGTACATACGAAGTTAGTTCATAACTAGAGTCGGTGCCATTACTTCCTAACGAAGAGCTTAAGCCATATGTAATGGTATAATTATGCTCGTTATTTTCTGGCCCAGTTTCGATTAACCGATACGAATCATTTAAATCCCAATAAGCTCTTGCTTCTGTTGTTTGTGCATCCGGATCAATTGCATTTGAATTAAAAAATCCACAATGTACAACATCATTTAATGGCTCAATGTAAATTTGATAATTTAGTAAAACATAATGATACAAGGCCATATCTGATACATTTGTTGGGTAATATTCGAAAGCTTGAATAATTGTTCTAAATTTTCCCATAACTTCACCCTTATTAGTATAGACGAACGTAAATCAAGACACATCATAGTCCAAAGAATCGGCGGCAGAATCAGGAACATAGAAATTGCTGATAAATGAAATATTATCTGGGGTAGGATTTTACGGGTTAATAATGGATGAGGCATAGACACAACTTGGGTTAATATTCAAAAATCCAGAAACTAAAGAAGAAAAGAGTCCGAGAATAAGCGCTTTTTTAATAAAAAGATTATCTTTCATAAGTAATCCCCCTTTTGTGAAGGATTATATTCGCTTATCTGGAAATAGTCAAAATGTTTTCTTGACTACTTTTTAGGCTAAAAAGGCTCGGAAATAGCGGAAAAATCATCATGGATTGTTTTTATATGATATAAAGCTTAAAAGTTGGCTTAAAATCATCAAAAAAACAGATTTGAGCATAAAATGAAAAAACATTAAAATATATAATTAAATATTTATATAACTAATACAAACACAATTAGTTTGTAATCACTTAGAAGTATTACACTATAATTATTTTATACATTTTTGATATATTTGGTTGTATAATAACTAATAGAAATATAATTAGAGGGGGCAAATTATGAAGACCATATTATATACAATTTTAACTTCTATAAAGAAAAACAATCGAAAAATTCGATATTTTCTTAGTTTTTCATTTGCATTCATCGCTTTATCTTTTTCATTGTCATCATGTGATCTTGGCGATATAGAATCATCATCAAGTTCATCATCCTTAGAGTTTTCATCTTCAGAGTCATCGTCTTCAGAATCTTCATCATCAGAGTCTTCGTCATCTAGTTCTTCATCTTCGGACTCATCGACTTCCGAAATTGAAAATACGGATGTAACTATTACTTTTATTATCAATAACGGTGATGAAAATGATTCCCTGTCAGTTCCTGAGGGAAGTTATCTAGAACTGTTAGGAATTCCAGAAAAAATGAATTATGCTTTCGCTGGTTGGTATACGGATGCAAGTCTTAGTCAACTATATGAACCTATTAACGTAACGACAGACTTTGTGTTATATGCAAAATGGCTTACTGCAACCAATGGTTTAGAATATACGCGAGTAGATGGTGGATATTCTGTTAGCGCTGGAACAGTAGAAAAAGCTACTCAAATAATTATTCCAGAGCAGTATAATGGGCTGCCGGTAACTGATATTGCAGATAAGGGATTCTGGGATATTAATAATTTAGTAGAAGTAAGCCTACCGAATAGTATAGTAAATATTGGCGAATTCGCTTTTGCATATTGTAGAAAATTAACACAGATTACAATCCCTAATGGAGTTATTAATATCAAGTACATGGCTTTTTCTTGCTGTAGTAGTTTACCCAATATAACAATACCAGATAGTGTTATAAGCATCGGGACACATGCGTTTTGGGGCTGTGTTGGATTTACCAGTATAACAATACCAAATAGTGTTATAAGTATCGGGGCGGAAGCGTTTTCTGCTTGTCACAAAATTAACGAAATCACAATTCCTAATAGTGTTGAGGTTCTCGGTGCTGGTGCTGTGTCATATTGTAATAGTTTAACAAATATTATTGTGAGTGATACAAACCAATATTTTTCCACTCAAGATGGTATTTTATTTAACAAGTCAAAGACAAAAATAATTGCATATCCTAATGGGAAAACCGAAACTAGTTATCAAATTCCAAATACTGTGACAGAGATTGGAGCTTCTGCATTCCGATATTCCGCAACATTAACGAGCATTATAATTCCAACTAGTGTTACATCGATTGATGACATGGCCTTTTCCTATTGTTCGAAATTAACTAGTATTTTGATTCCAGATAGTGTTACAAAAGTAGGCGAAGGTGCCTTTACCAATTGTGTAGAATTGACTGATGTTACAATGTCCGCTAATGTGACAATTATTGATAAATCAACTTTTGCTAGCTGCTCTAAATTAGGATCCTTTATTATCCCAAATGGTGTCACAATTATTGAAGAAAAAGCATTCTATAAGTGTTCTTTGTCATCAAATATAACAATTCCAAATAGTGTTCAAATCATTAATGATTATGCTTTTGATGATTGTGCTTTCTCTAGTATAACAATCCCTAATAGCGTTCAATATATCGGTAAATACGCTTTTAGATCTGTTTCACTAACAAGTATCACAATTCCGTATGGAGTTACTACTATTGGCGAAGGAGCATTCTCGTTATGCGGGTTACTAACCGATGCAACAGTATCAAATAGTGTTCAAACGATTGGTATGAATGCATTTTCCGAATGCCGTTCACTAACTAACATATCCTTACCTTTCGTAGGGGAAAGTCGAGAAGCTACGGGTAATAATTCTTTGTTTGGATATATATTTGGCGTTTTTGATGAAACACCCAAGAGTATCTCTAGTATAAGTAATGTAGTTATTACAGACGCAACAACTATTCCAGAGCGTGCATTCTCTAGCTGTAATTACATAACTAGTATAACGATATCAAATAGCACATCAAAAATAGGCGAACATGCATTCTCTTATTGTACAAATTTGACCAATATCACGATTCCCGAAAATGTTACAATTATTGACTATTGTGTCTTTGCAAAATGTACCAGTTTAACGAGTGTATCACTACCAAGTAATATAGTTACTATTGGTGCTAGTGCATTTGCTCAATGTACAAAATTATCGAATATAATAATACCGAAGAATGTTGAGACAATTGGACAATTCGCCTTTTCATATTGCAGTTCACTTATATGTATTGATGTTGATGCTGATAATATGTATTTTTCCTCTCAAGATGGTGTTTTGTTCGATAAACAAAAAACGACGATTATCCATTATCCTAAAGGGAAAACCGAAACAAGTTATCAAATTCCCGATGGAGTGACGCAAATTGGAGAATATGCATTTTCTTATTGTAATAATTTAAATATGGTTACTTTTCCAACTAGTTTGACTTGCATAGGACGGCATTCTTTTGGTATGTTCTATGGTTTGACAACTTTTACGGTTCCAGATAGTGTAACAAGTATTGATGACTTCGCATTCACGTATTGTTCCAATTTAACTACTATTTTGATTTCTGCGAACGTAACAAGCATTGGCTACTCATTTGAAGAATGTTATTCTTTATCTAATATTCATGTAGATGACTTAAACGAAAATTATTCTTCCCAAGATGGAGTGCTTTTTGATAAGCAAAAAACAACGCTTCTCAAATATCCTATAGGGAAAACCGAAAGAAGTTATCAAATTCCAGAAAGCGTTGTAAATATTGGTAAAAGGGGATTCTTCGAGTGCGATCGACTTACATCAATTACTTTTCCAACAGATTTGAAAACCATTGGCGATTATGCTTTCTATGAATGTGGCTCATTAGGCGGATTAAATAAAGTTTCCTTACCAGCAAATCTAACATCTATTGGTAGTTTAGCATTCTATAAATGCCAAAATATATACGACGAAATGACGATTCCGGAAAGTGTT
>Ga0172378_10007558_pt1 | contig 10111 bp, 6 predicted proteins | sample GrowelOW332metaG_FD_119755 | JGI IMG/M metagenome (GOLD analysis project Ga0172378, IMG submission 119755) | Groundwater microbial communities from an aquifer near a municipal landfill in Southern Ontario, Canada - Pumphouse #3_1 metaG | ecosystem: Environmental > Aquatic > Deep subsurface >... | reverse complement strand
CCTACATCGGTAATATTCACCACATGATTTACCGCAAAGCCATAGTATTCTAAAGTACGTCTTAGAAAATCTTCAAAAATATAGGTACGAAGATTGCCAATATGCGCAAAGTGATAAACAGTAGGACCGCAACAATAAATGCGTACTGCAGGTACGCCTTCAGGTAAAGTAAACGGTTCTTTGGAGCGAGTAGCGGTATTATAAAATTGCAAAGCCATAATTTGGTAATTTAGAAAAAGCTTTGATAAAAGGGAATATAAAGCTTTGAGAACTAGTAAAAATAAGGCTAGGAAAGGGAATGTCCTGTAAAAGAAGTGCCGCTGAGGTTCTCTTCAATGATAAAGGCTGTTTTTATTCCTATATAAAAGACTATTTCTCTTCTTTTTGCTATTTTTTGTCATTAGGAATTCTTCGAAAAAATTGTTTTTTGAAGTTTCCATAAAGTTTTTATGCTTTTATAGAGGATTAATATGTCTGCATCTAATCGCCCTGTTCGCGTCCGCTTTGCTCCAAGCCCTACTGGCTATCTTCATGTAGGCGGCGCTCGTACTGCTATTTACAATTACTTTTTTGCTAAGGCGATGAAGGGAACATTTTATTTACGTATAGAAGATACCGATCGTAAACGCTACAATGAAGAAGCTCTTAAAGACTTAATGCGTGATCTCCAATGGCTTGGGCTCCCATGGGATGAAGGCCCTGGTTGCGAAGGAAACGTTGGTCCTTATTTTCAAAGTGAACGCCTAGACATCTACGCGAGAGAAATTCAAAAATTATTGGAATCAGGCGATGCCTATTATTGCTTCTGCTCCGAAGAACGCTTACAAGAAGTGCGAGCTGCTCAGGAGAAGTCAGAAGCCGTTGTTACTGGTTATGATCGCCACTGTAGAGATATTCCTATTGAAGAAGCTCGTGAACGAATCGCTCACGGAGAAAAAGCGGTAATCCGTTTTAAGGTTCCAGAAACAGGCATCACTGGATTTGACGATTTAATTCGTGGGCATATTGAATATCAAAATGAACTACTTGATGATTTAGTCTTGATTAAAAGAGACCAATATCCTACCTACCATTTTGCAAGCGTTGTAGATGATCATCTTATGGAAACGTCTCATGTACTTCGAGGCGATGAATGGATCAGCTCAACACCTAAACATATTTTACTCTACAAAGCATTTGGTTGGGAGCCTCCTGTATTTTGCCATCTACCAGTCATTCTTGCTGCTGGAGGCGGCAAACTTTCAAAACGCAAAGGCGCCGCTTCTGTTGGTGATTTTCGCGATTTAGGATATTTGCCAGAAACTTTAATCAATTTCCTCGCTCTTCTAGGCTGGAATCCAGGAGATGATCGAGAGGTCATGAGCATTCAAGAAATGATTGATGCTTTTTCTCTAGAAAGAATCAATCCTAAAGCAGTTGCTTTTGATGAAAAAAAATTACAATGGATGAATGGCCAACATATACACCGCTGTGATGACAAGTTCTTAGCGGACTATTTGGTCAAAGGTTTAGAAGCCATTGATATAAAGACCTCTTCTTTTTCTGAAGACTATATCCTTGCTGTTGTGAAACAACTAAAAAGTCGTGCTCACTTTTTAACGGACCTTCCTTCAATGGCATCCTACTTTTTTACGGCGCCTAAAACTTTTGATGAAAAAGCAAAAAGTAAAAATTGGGGCGCTGGTTCTAGAGCAATCGCTCAATCTGTAAGAAAAGCACTTGAACCTCTTACTGAATTTAACGCCACCTCTATTGAACAAGCATTCCATGCTCTTACAGAATCAAGCGGCCTTCGCTTAGGAGATTTAGTAGGAGCCGTTCGCCTTGCTGTCTCTGGAGTTAGTGCTGGTCCTGGTCTTTGGGAAATATTTGAGTTACTTGGGAAACAAAACGTTTTAAGTCGAATTGAAGATGCGGAGCCCTTAATGGAACCATGAGAAAGGCTTTTCTTTATCCCATAACGAGTGAACTTTTATTTTGCAGGCGCTGTCAAAAAGTCTGTTCTCATCAGATTTTTGCTCGTGAGCCGTACTCCATTCGGGGTGGGATTCGCCCTCACATTCCACTACTTTGTTCTTGCGATATATGCGCCACCTATTTTATCGCTTTCTCACACGAATTCAATTTTTTCTGTGATTCGCATAAAACAGAATACTCCAAAATTTTAGGTTACAATCGAATTGTTCCAGGCAATTGGCTTTATGTTAAAGGAACACCTAGACCAGGTAAAGTCAAAGGCGTTTTTCATTCGGCCACAGAAGAAATTATTGTCATCAGTTATAACAATGGCCCTGATCAAAAAATAGAACGTCCCTTCAATGAAAATGAAGTGGAAGAATACCCTCAAGGGTATCGCCTTCTTCCTGCACAAAGCGGCCAAGCTCTCATTGGCGACCCTATTTATCATGTCCCCAGAGATTTATTTGGTAAAGTCGTTGGAATGGTGAGCGATGGAGAAAAAGAAAAGCTCGCCATTCTTTTAGAAAATAAAACCCTTCTATTTATGACTCTTCCAGAGGCCTACCAAACAACGCCCAATGCTCAGCTTTATGAAATAATTCGTTTTAAATTAAAGGAAGCTTTTCCTGAGCTGATTCCTAGTATTTCGTATGAAGTGGCACAAGGAATCGTTTATATAAAAGGGAATGTGCCGAACATCCGCATAAAAAAAGAAATCCTTCAGTTTTTAGAAAAAATACCTGCCGTACGTGGTGCCGTTGATTTTATTAAAGTGGAGCCTTCCGTATCTGTTTCCGATGACTTACTCAAGCTAAAAGTCCTTTCTGTCCTTGAAGACTTAAGCTTACCTATTTTCGACTACGAAGTAATTGTTAAAAATGGAAAAGTGACTGTTCGTTGTTTTTATCTTTTTGAAACAGTCCCTGTCGAATTAGAAAATCGATTAGAATTGATTGATGGGATTCGCGAATTATCTCTACTTCTAGAATTATCTTCAGCGGAATCCAATACCCATAAAGTACTATGTTTGAATGCAGCTCGTGCCTTAAGAGAGCATCCTAAATTAAAAGATGCTTGCATTCGAGTTTCTTGCAATGGAAAGAAAATGATTTTAGAGGGCCGGGTTCTTTCGATTTTACAAAAAAGTCAAGCCTATTTTACAGCCATTAGATCGACAAAAAAAATTGCACTTGAAAATAAGTTACGCATTGTTCAACCGTCAGAGGAATAGATGGCTTCTACATACGAAAAGTTAAATCAATTGAAATTACGTTTAACAGCTTCCTCTGCTACCGTAGATGAATTAGCAAACTATATGGATTGCAACAAGCGAACTATTTTTCGCTTTTTAAGCGACTTAGCAAAAGAAAATTGCGGTCTTCGAAAAATAAAAAATCCTGGACAACCTAGACGTTTTATTATAGAACAGTCTAAAAGCAATAATAATGCTCCACTTGTTCGTTCGCTAAAGAAGCTTCATAAAGAACTCATAGACCATGCTGAAATTCGCTACACAAAAGTGATTCACAAAGCGATAGATACTCTTGAAGGGGCTGATCCCGAAGCAGATTCTGCGCCCGAAGCCATTTCTTTAGACCCTGATTTTATTATTGATCATGGCCCTTTTTCGGAATACGATATTTCTGAAGCTAGAATAGAACGCTACCTTTCGGCAATTAAGAAAGGGCAAGGGATGAAGGTGAGCTATTTGCAAGGATCTAGTGGTGAAATTCAAAAACTTGAAATTAGACCCCTAAAACTAATTCTTCGAATGGGCACTCTCTATCTTGCTTATTCTACTGAAAAAGGAAAAAATACAAAGCCTAAACTTCTTGTCGTTAAAAGAATTATTCAAGAAACTCTTTTACAAGATTTCTTCAAACCTCAGGAAATTGACGTTCAGAACTTTTATAAATATTGCTATGGCAAATGGGTCGGAGACAGTGAAAAGACTAAAGTGATTAAGCTTGTTTTACTTGTCAAAGAACCCTGGTTAGAAAGCCAATTTAAGGAATCTCATTTTAATCCTCCAGCCAAAATTAAGAAGAATAAAGAAAAATCCATTGTGGAATTAAGCCTTTTTGATACTCCTGATTTAAGAAAATGGATTATAGGTCTTTTACCTGATATTGATATACTAGAGCCTATTGCCTTTAAAGAAGAGCTTATAAAATCAATTCAAACATCATTAAAAACACTTAAAGACTCTTCAAAGAAATAAAAGGTCTTGCTCCATGAACTCTCATAAATTATCTGATTTTGATTTTGATTTTCCTAAAGAATTAATTGCTAGCCGAACTGCAGGAAAAGGGAAAACAAAAATCCTTTTTTGCCCTAAAAATGGATCTTCTCGTTCCATTCTTCCCTCATCAGAAATAGTGGATTTAATTCAGCCTGAAGACTGCCTTGTCGTGAATAACACTAAGGTGATTCCAGCAAGGCTTTTTGGTAATACTGCTTTTGGAGGGCACGTAGAAACCCTTCTTGTTCAAGCATTAATCCCTGCGAATACAGGCGAATCTCGTTGGGAAGCTTGGGTAAAACCAGGGAAAGCCTTTACCGTTGGAAAAACTCTTTCGATTGCTGGCGTCTCTGTTTTTGTAGAACATATCAAAGAAGACGGTGCTAGAGTGCTTCGCTTTAATGCGACTCCAAAAGAACTTGAGCAGGTGATGAATGAACAAGGACACGTTCCATTACCTCCTTATATTTTAAGGCCCGATGACGAAGACGATAAAAAAGCCTACCAAACAATTTTTGCAAAATATGCTGGCGCCGTCGCGGCCCCTACAGCGAGTCTTCATTTTAGTAATGAAATGCTTGACAAGTTAAAAGCCAAAGGCGTTTCTGTTGCAGAAGTAACACTACATGTAGGGCCAGGGACATTTCAAAACATCTCTGTCGAAGATTTTCGAGAGCACCAAATGCATGGCGAGTTTTACGAACTAACAGAAGAAAATGCTCAAATCATTAATAGAGTAAAGCAAAAAAAAGGGCGCATTATTACTGTTGGCACAACAAGCACAAGAGTCATTGAAACAATAGCCTCTGAAGATGGCGTTCTCTCCGCTCAAAAAGGAATTACCCACGCATTTATTTATCCAGGGTATAAGTATAAAGCCGTCGACGGATTATTAACTAATTTTCATTGGCCTAAGAGTTCATTGATTTTACTCGTAGCAGCGTTGTATGGAAGAGAAAATACTTTAGCTGCTTATGCAGAAGCGGTTCAGAATAAATTGAAATTATTTAGTTATGGCGATGGTATGCTCATTTTATAAATCGCAGGTAAAGAGCGATACCCTTCAGCATAATCTAGTCCATACCCAACTACAAAGTGATTTTCAATGGAGAAGCCTACGAAATCAGCCTCTATAGAGACTTCTCGACGAGAAGGTTTATCTAAAAGAACAGCACTTTTTACTGTATCCGCTCCCGCTAGGCGAACTTGTTCTAAAAGGCAAGATAACGTTCTCCCTGTATCCAAAATATCATCTATAACAAGAACTTTTTTATTTTTCAAATCTAATTCTTCTAAAGAACTTATTTTGACTGAGCCCGAGCTCTGTTGAGAGCACCCGTAACTTGAGGCTTTAATAAAACGCACTTGAATCGTATTTGGCAAACAACGAACTAAATCTGCCACAAAAATGAAAGAACCTGTAAGAACCCCTATAACTAAATCCACTTGAAATTGAGAAGAAATTTCTAGCCCCAATTGTTGAACACGCTCCTCTATTTGAGAAGCTGTTAATAAAGGTTCTTTACTAAGTTCATATTCCATCTGGTCGCTCAAAATTTAGCCAATCAAACATAGGCAACAAGGATTTTAGTGGTCCCTTCGGCTTTTCTTTAAACCGCTGATACGTTAAAAAAGCTTTGTTTTCCAATGTGGTTTTATCAATATATAAATTCAACCAATCTGCCATAGAGATAAGACCAGTAATATGGCGAACAGAAGATTCATCTAATTGATCTGTAGCTAAATCAATTAATTCCATTAATTTTTTATGGAATAAACGACCCGTTCCACCAAAAGAGAATTTTGTGCGAAGTTCATTAGATTCATCAACTAATTCTTTCACCTGATTAAAAATATCTTCACTTGGATTTTTTAAATAATCTAAAGCACCACGATGTATTCTAAAGTTAATATCAAGACTTAATACTTTTCGCATCGTATCTGGCAAAGTATGGTCAGGATCAGCAAGACTATCTACTGTAAGACCTTGGTGTAAAGCGACCTCAGAGAATGTCTCTGTGATTTCCGCTAAATACTTTTGAGTCGACAGCTCATTAATTCTTTTAAGAGAGTCACTCATCAAATCTCGCAAACGAACCACATACGCTGTTGGATAAAGCGATTTTAATTCTGCCGTCGATATATTAGGATCTGGAACAAAGTTTAAATCATTATAACCGCCTTCACAAACCACAATATTGATTCGGCTCAAATCATCTGTAATCACTAAGATTTTTGCTGTTAAGTCTTCTTGAAGACGAAAGTCTCTGAATGACGAAGAAACCAATGTTTGACGACGCCTAGAAGATTTTTTTTCTGTATGAATTCGAGGGTCTTTATCGTAATAAATATCATTTAATTTTAAATGATAAACAACCGCTCGTTCAGCCATTTTTTTCATTGTGATTGGAATTTCTGGAACTGCATAATGCGTAAAGATTTCTGCCCCATTCCAATGATGTTCATTAGAAACAGCTCGAGCTAAAATGCTTAAAACTTCTTCTTTAATAGGATGTCCAAAAGGCAAGAATGGCTTAAAGAGTTCAATCGCTCTAAGTGCATAACGCATATTTTGAACTGGTTCAAGACCTTCTATATCATTAAAAAACCAACCACAGCTAGTGTAACTAAACATGGTATACTTTTGAATTTCAAGAAGTCGTAATGCCGCAGCGGACTCTTTTTCATTCTCAGGATTATTTAAGACTTGTTTTAAGAAGTTCTTAGATCGTTCCTCATCTTTAGAATCCACTAAACAATCAATATAAAGATTGCGCGCATCCCATGGATCCATGGAAGAATACTTTGGAAATTCTCGAAGAAAAACATCATCCGCTAATTTTTTCAAATGATCAAAAGCATCGCGTAAAGGGGTACGCCATTTCTGGTTCCATTCTCCAGGACCACCTGTAGAACAACCACAATCTCGGATCCAACGACCTACACCATGAGCACAACTCCATGCAGAGCCTTCGCCATACATGTTTTTTAATGTCACTTCATATTGAGGAGGAAATTTTTCTAAAAACCAACCGTAGTTTACTGGAACCATATTATGATCTGGTGCATACTTATTATAAAGCCAAGCAGCACACATATCTCCAAATGGTTCATGATGGCCGTAAGACTCGCCATCAGTGCCAATATTCACCAATTGAGGCTCAGTTTTTTTGGGATCAAAAACATCCAAAATACGCTTACCAAAGACATTGGCATCTCGTAAAAGATGCTCAAAGCCCACTGCACTAGAAAGAGAGGGATGATAAAAAAAGATATCTAAATACCCTTCGCAAAGGGCTTTACCTTCTGCATCTTTAGGATATATTCGATATGGGCGCAAAGTATCAATATTCGTATGAGAACAATCAGACCAATGCGTTTCTCCAATCTTTCTATACGACTGAGCCTGGGTTGGCGATAGAATAGTAAAACGGATTCCCTCTCGAATTAAATCGACAATAGTATCCATATTGATGGCCGTTTCTGCTAACCATATTGCCTCTGGTTTCCGATTGAAATGAAATTCAAAATCTCGAATACCCCAACGAATTTGGGTAATTCGATCTGCTGGTGTGGCAAGAGGCATAATCATATGATTATAAACTTGAGCAATGGCATTGCCATGACCATTTAAACGCTCGGCACTTTTTCTATCGGCTTCTTGAATACGCTGGTATGTTTCTGGAGTTTTTTTTCGAATCCAGCTCATCAAAGTGGGTCCGATATTAAAACTCATGAACTCATAATTATTAACGATATCTTGAATGCGCCCTGTTGGAGAAAGCAAACGGCTTGCCCCATTAGGACTATAACATTCATGGGCAATTCGATCATTCCAATCATGAAAAGGATGAGCGCTCTCTTGATTCTCTATAATATCAGTCCAAGGGTTTTCTCGTGGAGGCTGATAAAAATGACCGTGTATCGTAAAATAATGAGGATTTTTTAAATTCATAACGTTAATATAAATTTCTATTTCTTTTCAGCGTCTTTTTTCTCTTGAACTATGGCATCAATCACAGCGGCCACGGTTAAATTAAAAATATCCCGAACAGAACTTTCAACATCTGTAAAATGAATTGGTTTATTTAGACCCATTTGGATAGGCCCTATAGACTCACCTACTCCCATTTCAAGAAGCATTTTATAAGTCGTATTTGCAGAACTTAAACAAGGGAATATAAGTGTATTCACATTTTTATCTTTTAACTTTGTGAAGCGATACTTGTGATCTCTTAATTCTTTATTAAGAGCAAAATTCACTTGCATTTCGCCGTCAACAACATACTCTGGATAATCTCTGTGTAACTTAGCCACTGCTTCACTTACAATATTTGCGGTACCACCCACTTGTTCTTGATCGGCACCAAAATTTGAATATGAAAGCATAGCCATCACAGGATCATGGGCAAAAAAGCGAACCGCATCATGAGTTAATTTCGCGATATCCACTAGCGTATCGGCATCTGGATTACGGTTAATCAAAGTATCTGCAAGGAAAAAAGTACCCTTTGTCGTATTTAAAATATGAAGAGCACCAAAATGCTTATACTCTTTTCGTATTCCAATAATAGACTTTGCTAGAGCAATAGTTTCGGAGTACTTGGAATAGACTCCCGTAATAAAAGCATCCGCTTCTCCCGTCTTCACCATCATCATTCCAAAATGATTTGGCTCATACATATCGTCTCGGGCTTCCTCAAAAGTCACTCCATTTCGGCCATTATCCTGAGTGTAAATGACGGCATAAGAACGACGACGTTCAAATTCTTCAGGGCTTCTGGTATTAATGATTTTTATACCAGAAAGATCTAAATGTTCTTTTTGAGCCGCAAGCATAATCCGTTCTGGATTTCCTAGCAAAATAGGGAATGCAATCCCTTCATTCTTTGCTTGGACAGCGGCCTTAATCATATTGATATGCATTCCTTCAGCAAATACAACTCGTTTTGGATTACTACGAGCCGTATCCGTAAAGCCACGCATCATCTTATTATCATAACCCATCATATCACGAAGGCGATCGTAATAAGCATCCCAATCCGCAATAGGTTTTCTAGCAACGCCACTTTCAATAGCTGCTTTTGCCACCGCGATGGAAACTTCTGTGAGCAAACGAGGATCTAATGGTTTAGGAATCAAATATTCCTTACCAAATGAAAATCTCTTAGCATTATAAGCAATGTTCACCACGTCTGGTACAGTCTCATGAGCCAATTTTGAAATTGCCCGTACAGCCGCTAATTTCATTTCTTCATTGATTGTAGAAGCACGTACATCAAGAGCCCCTCTAAAGATATAAGGGAAACCAATCACGTTATTAATTTGATTAGGATAATCCGAACGACCCGTAGCAAAAATTAGATCGCCACGAGAAGCCATAGCCTCTTCATAAGAAATTTCAGGCGTTGGATTCGCTAAAGCAAAAACAATAGGAACATCAGCCATACTGCGAACCATTTCGCGAGTTAATATATTGCCCTTAGAAAGCCCTAAGAAAACATCTGCCCCCACCATAGCTTCTTGTAATGTATTCACATCGGTTCTATGAGTCATGAATTCTTTTTTATTAGAGCTCAAATCTTTCCTGTTCGCATTGATCACACCCTTACTATCAACCATGACGAGATTTTCTTTTCTTAATCCCAGAGCAAGGTATAATCTGGTACATGCACTCGCCGCGGCGCCAGCTCCGTTCACCACCATCTTCACATCTTCAATATTTTTTCCTGCAATTTCAATAGCATTTAAAAGACCTGCAGCAGAAATAATGGCCGTACCGTGTTGATCATCATGCATTACAGGAATATCTAATTTTTGTTTCAAAACATCTTCAATTTCAAAACACTCTGGCGCCTTAATATCTTCCAAATTAATACCACCAAAGGTTGGGGCAATTCCTTTTACAAT
>Ga0172378_10007557_pt1 | contig 10111 bp, 9 predicted proteins | sample GrowelOW332metaG_FD_119755 | JGI IMG/M metagenome (GOLD analysis project Ga0172378, IMG submission 119755) | Groundwater microbial communities from an aquifer near a municipal landfill in Southern Ontario, Canada - Pumphouse #3_1 metaG | ecosystem: Environmental > Aquatic > Deep subsurface >... | reverse complement strand
GTCTTTTCCTTCGACGTTGTTCCTGATGACGTTGACGATTGATTCTTCCAATCCGCTATATCTGAAAGACATGTATCGAGAATGAAGGAATGGGATTATATAACGGCGACGGACGGGTGGTTAGAGTGTGGGTAAGTTTTAGATAGTTCTTATGAGAGCCATATTTATTAAAGGAGCTAACAATGGTATTATAATTCTAGGTTTGTTTGATTTCAAGGTCGTGAGAAACCTGTTTTGAAATATTTATGACATTTTTGAAAAAATGTACAATGTTTCGACTTATCTTTGATATAAGCATTTTTGTTTAACTTAAATTTGGTTAATGATTTACCTCAGGGTGTGCTGATTTTCTATTGGTATTTGTCACCGTATATTTGAGTGAGTGAGAATGTTTTTTTATATATGGTTATGATTTGATATATAGTGATTATGTGTGGAAATAATTGCGTGAAGCCCTCGTGAAAACATCATTATGTGGTCCATATAAATCTTCGGACTCTGTTGGATCAGAAATGCCTGATGCCAAGATGTTTGATATTAGATGTCTTGGTGTCTATATATGAAGAAGATTGTTGTTGATGCCTGGAAGGGAAACATGCTGAAATCGTAGTTTACCAATGTAATTCTAGGTAGATCGTTGTTACGGTTTTACGGAAACATAATAGTCTGGTAACCATATGTCGTTGACGAAAGTTTATGGATGCTTTCTATTTCATATCTGAGGGCAGGGATAGACTCGGCAAAGGTGTTATGGGCAGAGATTGTCCAGTGGTGTATCTCATCAATAATGATTCGGAGATGCACATCGGAGAAACTTGTAGCGTATACAATCGTTTTTCGCAGCATTTGCAGAATCTGGATCACAACGAATTGAAGACTATAAACGTGTTCATCGACGATGTGGAAACGGCAGAGAAGGAACTGAGGATCGTCGAGATGAACGATGCGCCTGTGTCAATGTCCAAGGAGGACAAACAATGATCTCAGCCGGAGGAATAAAGCACGCAAGAATCTCGTGCAGCGATACCTTTAGGCACGATCTGGAACGGATCCTGTGCCTCGACATCGAGATCACCGAACTGGATCGCCGTTCCGATGACATGCTGTCCTTAGCCATTGTCGACGGCACTGAGGCCGTAAAATATCACGAATATTTCTGCCCGCGGCTGAAATCGGAATGGCCGGAAGCCCAGGCGGCAAACGGCATCGATCTCGGGGAAGTAAAGGATTCGCCGCGGATCTGCGACGAGGCCGAACGGATCTCCGAGATCCTGTGGGGCTTAGAAGTGCTGATGGAGTATAACCTTATCTCCTTCGATCTTCCCTTCTTGGAAGAGAAAAGGATCGTCGTTCCGCCGAGGCCGGCGTGCGACGTGATGCTAGAATACACCGAGAAGCACGGTGAATGGGATGAAGATCGCCAGAGGTACAAGTGGATCTCATTGGTCAAATGCGCTTCGGATTTCGGAATGAAATTCAGACCACACGATTCATTGGAGGATTCCTCGACAACATTACAATGCGTGAAGAAAATTATGGGATTGTAATGCCTAAAACTTTATTTTTTACTAGAATCAATGCAAAATATTCGGTAACATGGGAAGTATCAGGCCATTATTATTATAATCAAATTTGTTTAAATCGGAGCTATTATAATGTTGCTTTATGATTCGATAAGAGTAAAAATGTTAAGAGATCTAAATGTTGAAATGGATTATGATTCCGATAGTAATCAAGATCCGTATTATATCATCAATCATTTTTACAATCCCTGCTTATCTAATTGTTGCATATATTCTCGTTTGAGCGGATTTTTTTCTTCTTCATCATTGGCCGTTGCTTCACGTGGGATTGCTAAATTGATAGAAGGGGATGGTTTTATGAGGTTAGTAACGTCCCCTCGCTTATCAAAAGAAGATATTGATGCAATCACCACAGGTCAGATGGAAGAGCAAGAAATAATTGAAGATTCGATTTCAGAGGTAATCTTTGATGAGGGCAGAATTGCTAACGAGTATGTTGAAGCACTGGGCTGGATGATAGCAAATAAAAAACTCGAAATTCGTATAGTAGTTATGCTTGATTGCGATGGCAATCTATTGGATCCTGATTGTATAACCGATGATGCATTATTTCATCCCAAAATTGGTATTTTTGAAGATAACAACGGTGACAAAATCTCATTCTCTGGTTCAATTAATGAATCTGCTTCCGGTTGGACTCGGAACATTGAATCATTTTCCGTTTTTTGTGATTGGAAATCTGCTGATCAGGAATATTATTCAAATAAGAAGGTTGCGGAATTTGAAAAATATTGGCAGATTGGGATGCACAATCGTTGTAAAACAGTACAATTTCCTGAGGCTGTAAGGAGGGAGTGGGTAAAAGCTGTCCCTCATGACAAATCGGAATTACAAATTTTTAAACATAAAAATTCAATGCCGATTAAGATTTTTAATTATCAACAAGAGGCTATAGACAACTGGTTCGGCAATAATTATTGCGGAATTTTTAATATGGCCACCGGAACAGGAAAAACTATTACTTCAATATTTGCACTCAAACAACTCATTGAAAAAGTAAATCAAAAAATAATAGTTGTTGTAGCTGTTCCTTTACAACATTTGATAGAAGATCCATGGATAAAAACGATGGAATCTTTATTGACTACAGATTCGTTTCAACCAATTTTTGTAAGGGCCTTTAACAGTTCGAATGTATGGCAAAAAGAAGCAAGTAAAGCAATCGAGAACTTCAAATTCGGAATTAGTCAAAATATATTTTTTATGACGACATATAACACATTATCTGGAGAAAAGTTCATATCGATGATACGTGGCCTAAAGGGAAAAAAATTATTAATTGCCGATGAAGTTCATAATGCTGGATCTGATTCATTCAAAGAAGGGTTGATTCAAGATTATAACTATAGGTTGGGTTTAAGTGCGACACCTGCAAGATATTTGGATGAATATGGTACCACTTATATTCAAAACTATTTCGATAAGGAAGTATATTCATTTTCATTACAGCGTGCAATAACCGAAATTAATCCCGCTACAGGCGAGTCATATTTAACCTCATACTATTACAATCCCATTTTTATTACTCTGACACAAGATGAGATAGACAAATACGATCAACTATCGGCTAAGTTGGCTAAGTATTTGAAACCAGATATGACACCACATGATGTCGAAATGGCAAATTATTGGTTAATAAAACGGGCGCGCATAACAAAAAATGCAGAAAACAAACTCACTTATTTAAAAAATAACATCTCAAAGTTAAATGATGCAGGTGTTCTGAACAGATGTATCATTTATTGTTCTGACGGTAGCGATATTGATGAACCCGACGTGAAAACTCGCAGTAAAGTGATCGAATATCTAAATGATGAAAAAATAATGTGCAGTCCATTTACTGCATCAGAAAAATTTGATGAACGGAAACAGATATTGGATAGTTTTTCATCGGGCGAATTGAAAATATTAGTTGCAATCAAATGCTTAGATGAAGGTGTTGATGTACCATCAACAAGAAATGCTATTATTATGGCAAGTACAAGCAACCCTAGAGAATATATTCAGAGGCGCGGACGGGTATTGAGAAGATCGCCCGGAAAAAATTTTGCGACAATCTATGATTACATCGTTATACCCAATGACGATTTGAAAAATCTTACTACCGAATCAAGAATATTTTTGAACGAATATAAAAGGTTTAAAGAGTTTTCGGATTACTCGCTCAATAAAGAAGATAATGAAAAGGTTATCAAAGATATTATTGATAAATTCTCGATAGTAATTCAAGATAACGATAAAAATGAATGGTGATCAAATGGCATCTAATGTTAATTCACTTGTATTAAAAATGGTCAATGAACTTGAAGAAGACAATGAAACAAAAATAGCACTTGAAGAGATTTTCACATCGGAATTACATCACGCAAATGCAGGCAATGTAAGAAAGATAAAAAACACCAGGTGCCGCGAGATAATACAAAAGAGGATGCCACAATGAAGATTTTTGAAGTAGAAATACAAAATTATCGCCAATATCGCGGAATAATAAAGTGTGAGATTTCTACAAACCTGGAGAAAAATTTTTCTATACTTTTAGGCGACAACGGTGGTGGGAAATCAAATTTTATGAACGCCATAGTGTGGTGTCTTTTCGAAGATGAAATGTTCAAATCACAAAAAAATGAAGGCAGGCCAATTGCAAATAGTTTAGCAATTCAAGAATTGAAGCCAGATCAATCATTGGTGGTGTCCGTTGCTGTATACTTGGGTGACACTTCACCTGAGTATAAAATTGAACGTAGAACAACGTTTACAAAATATAAGAATGCTGCAAGTGAGGGAATTACAGAACTATGTGCATACGCGATCACCAGAGAGAAAGGTTGGTCACGTATGTCTGATCCAGAGTGGTTTATTACTAAAAATTTCATTCCGAAAGATTTACGTGGTTTTTTCTTCTTTGATGGAGAAAAAATGGATAAATATTTTGAAGACACCAGCTCTGTTAAATTAAATGTAGAGAAAATTGCTCAAATCGATATTCTCAATGATGCAATAGCTACAGTAAAATCTACTTCTCGTGAGATATGGAGTGATCTGAGTAAATTGAATCCCGGTACGAGTGAGATAACTGATAAATTAGATAATCTTAATGATGAAAGAGATCGCAACGACTCCACACTTACTTCAGTCAATAATGAGGTTGTAGATGTAGAATTAGAACTTAAGCGCATTGAGGCATATTTGAGAGATAATTCAGACACATTTGTTGGTGAAATACAAAAAGCAATGGATTCACTGACCGCTAGAAAGAAATCGTGTTTGCATACTATTGACAATACGAAGGAAAAAATGCGTAATTTAATATCTATATCCATTGCACCCATATTTGCTCTAGAAGCACTTGCGTATTCTGAAAAATTAATTGAAAAAGAAACTGAAAAGGGTGTTTTACCACCTAATGTGAAGGATGTTTTTCTTAAAGAATTATTGGATAACCACATGTGTATATGTGGACGTTCCCTCGACGATGGAGACTGTAGCCGTAAAAATGTAGAGGAATTATTAAATAAACTAATGCCAAGTGATCTATCCATTGATGCTACCGAAGGAAAGTTTAAGATAAGAGATTTAATCAAAACCGCTGATTTTAGAAATGAATATCGTGATTTATTAAAAAACTTAAATGATGCCGAGTCTGAACTCGATACTTTGAATGATGATATTGACAAAAAATCAACCATTCTTAAAAATTACGATGTTGAAGAAATACGCTTAAAAGAAGAAAGAAAGGTTGAACTCGATAAGAAAAATGGTCAATTACATACACGTAAGGGTACGTTAGGAAATAAAATCGTCAACATCGATGAAGAAATATCGGCGTTACAAGAAGAGATCAAGAAAGCAAATAAAACGGATAGACAAGCAGAATATCTCACTAAACAAAAGAATTATGCAATGAAATTAGAATCATTGTTGACACATGTTAAAGATGAGATCGTAACAGAAGTGAGGCAACAATTGGAGGATAAAACTAGAGAATACTTCTTCAACATGATTTGGAAGAAAAGTGCATTTTCTGATGTTCAAATTCTTGATTTGGGTGCACAGTATAGAATTTCTGTTAAAAACGAATATGGCGAAGAGTGTCTCGGAGATCTTTCTGCTGGGGAAAGACAGGTGCTTGCGTTGTCATTTACTGCTGCACTATATGGTGTAAGTGGATATTCTGTGCCGGTCATTATCGATACGCCATTGGGGAGAATTTCAGGCACCACACGTGAAAACATCGCTTCCTCATTGCCGAATTATCTGTCACAAACGCAGGTAATCATGACCGTAACAGACACAGAATATACTGATTCTGTTAGAAACGCAATAAAATCATGTGTTGGTGCTGAGTACCACATTAGTTATGATGAAGAATCAAAGACATCAAAGGTTGTGAAATATTGAAAGAGGAAAATGCAATTGCGAAGATCGATAGATCAAAAGCGTACAAGTATGATGAACTCAACAATGATGTCAGCAGTGTGTTTTATAAAACTGGTTCGGTAGGGCTATTCACTGCTGCAACATCTGTTGGTTATTATTTTAAAAAACGTATCCCGCTCCCTGCAAATGATGAGAGACAAGATATTTTTCAAACATCCACACTTGGTGGTAACAGTACGTCTAGTTTCTGGGTATGGAAATCGATTGCTATGACTCAAGAAGGAATTGTAGTATTGAAAAGTCTGAAAGATGTCGTTAGTATATGTCAAGAGTATGCAAATTACGGGATTGATTATTTATACGATGTTCATAAAAAATCACAAGATGAAACTCGCGATTATGCAAATCAATTATATGACATTCTTGATGATAAGTGTAATTGAGTGCTTATTCGGTTAAACCACCGATCCAATTTAACCAGGAAATAACCGTTTGTGCACGTCTTTCTGCAGTATCTTTTCCGCCTTTTTTCGGCTGATAATACTGTCTTATTAGCCTGGCTACAAATTTTTTATCAGGCATGATTCCATTTTCTTTTAAAAATTTAAACGATTCATAAAAAACACAATCTTGCAGTATGCATTCTACAACCGATATATGTTTTTCACGATACGACATATTCATTATTTTTTGACCCTCAATAGTAAGTACAAAGCCAACATCTTTGATATTTTGTGCCAAACCCAAAAATGTTAGGGCATCACCATAGTAATACGATTGACGTAATGCAAAATCAAAATAATTGGCAATGCTGTCGCGAGTCATACGTTCATTGACAAGGATTTGCTGAAGAAGATCCATTATCTTCCCCATACTGTCTGCTTGTGGAAATGTGATGTTAGATACTTTTGGCTTGATTTTTCTGTATACGCCGATGATATCTTCATCAGTAATTGGTTCATCTTTTATCGTGTATTTTATCATTTTATTTACCTTTAGTGAACTAATATTATTGTCGTCTTCGAATTCACACAAATACAAATAAAATGATGAATCAGAATATACAAAGAAAATAGGAATAACTTTCTTCGATATCTTTTCTGACCACAATTTATATGGATAATACAATTGACGAAGATTGATTTCATTAACGTGGCGATTTTTTGCCTCAATAAGAAATAAGTTATCTTCGGTTTCAAACCCAGCATCGATTTCAATTTGTGTTCTACTTACTTCAATTGTTTTTATCTGATCTATATCTCCGTCCTTGTTTTTGCAATTGATATTATAATTAAAAATGTCGGTGCCCATGCGACCGTAAAGTGTTAAAAACAATTCATTCGTGTCAAACGCTTGTTTCAAAATTTCAGAGTTGTATGCATACAATACGGCCTGTGTTTTACTGTGCAATCCATCATATTTAAGTGATTCAAACCAGTTATTTGCATCAACAGATAGGTGGCAGTCAGGTTTATCATAATCGAGTGGGTAGTATAAAAGAAAACGGCCAATTGTATATTTTCCTCTTGCAGTGGATATTATTGTGAGATTGTTTGACGTAAACAGTTCAGGCAGAGATTCTGTTTCATCAAATTTTGTCATCAATCTTGGTTCTTTGTACTCCTTGATTTGTTTTGCAGTTATTTCAAAGAATCCAATTGTGTCGATTGCTTCCATTATTTGATATTTTTCAAATAATTTGGCCCATGCGCCATCTACAGAAAGATCACTCATCCACCCACCAACTCCTAACAATGACTTCATCGACTGCGCCTCTCTCAGAACTAATGGAGTTAATGGCACGTGTTGCTTTTACCACATCAATATTGTAGTCCTTGTATAGATTTTTGATAAACGGCGTTGCTGAATTACTAAGCATGCATTTTACACCATCGTCAGACAATTTTGCAAATAATCTAAAAAGTCTCTCTTGTTCGCTTTCATCAAATCCGCCTTTTTGATAACCCGTAAAATTTGTTTTATCCGGACTGTGATACGGTGGATCGAAATAAACAAAATCATCTTTTTTTGCTTTTACAGATTTTTCATAGTCTCCGTTGTAAATGGTCACACTATTTGTGTTTAGATAGTTGCTTATTGCGCGGAGTTTGATTTCTTCACATATTGCGGGTTTTTTGTAATTCCCGAAGGGCGTGTTGAAGAATCCTTGTGCACTTACGCGGTATAATCCATTGTAGCATGTTTTGTTTAAATAGATAAACCGAGCTGCCTTTTCTACCTTTGACCAATCATTAAAGGTTTCGTCTCTATCTTTGGATCTTATTTCATAAAAAAAACTGGCCTCGTTCTTAATAGCATAGGCCTGAAGCAACTCAATCAATTCATCTACATTTTCTTTTATCGAGGTGTATGCATCTATTAATTCAGAATTGAGATCGTTTATTGTTGCTTTGTTACGCTGAAGCTCCAGGAAGACAGCACCAGCACCTACAAAGGGTTCAAAATACGTTCCTTTAATTACCGCCGGGATACGTTCCTTTATTTCAGGCAGCAACTGCCTTTTTCCTCCAGCCCACTTGATAAATGGTTTTGCATATTTATTGCTTGGCATACCCATCATTAACATGTGCAGTAAGACATATTAATTTATAAACTAAACGGGACGTCACATTTTTACTGTGCCAGTATCGACGACATCTGTTTCAATTTCTACGTTTAAAACTATTTGATCCTTGATTGCCCTAAATAATCTACCAATTGCAATTATGGTAAATATTTGATAGCGATTGGATCAACAGAGGTAGGGGTATCCTTTGGGTATTTATACGGGGCCCATTCTTTGTATTTATAGACTGGGTATGAGTATGAAAAATCATTATGTTCAACAATATGTTTTGAAAGAATTTGCAACAAAATGTGGGGAGGATTATCACATTCAAGTTGTAGATTTCAGTGTAAACAATGGTGGTTGGAGGAATACACATAGTGCATTCTATTCAAGAAATCTTTATAGTGATGAGTTGGAAAATGAATTTAATTACAGCATAGAAACTACTATCACACCATTGTTTGATAAATTGAAAAATAATAATAAAAATGTAATGATTAGTCGCGAAGAATTTAACCTAATAAAAAAATACATTCTTTTACAATTATATCGTACTCCCGATTCCTTTGAAAATTTGAGCACAAGATATAGTGATAGAATTGGCATGATCGAAATAGATATGTCAAATCACAAGTCTAAGAATAAAAAGGAGTATTGGAATAATATGATGTTATGTATTTTACGTACTGGATGGGATTCAATCGATAAGATTGGTTATTCGGTTGTACGGTACGATAAATGTGTTTTAGATAGATTGTTCCCTATGCTGATAAAATCAAATGAAGAACCACTAATCGTGTGTGATACCGGTTATTATTGTGAAGATAGAAAAGTAGTTGCTCCGTCAAATAATATTGGATACTGGAAAAAGACATTTAGCTTTTATTTTCAAAGAGATGTGTCAAGAGAAGATACGCTATTTTTGATGAAAAATAAATTACCTTATCTGAATTTTTTATCATTTCCGTTATCGTTAAGCACATCATTATTACTGATCGATGATGTTTGGAGGTTTTATACACCAGAGATAAAAAAAAGTTTTGACAGTTTCGGAATAACGTCTAGGTTTTTAGAAGAATATCTTAAGAAACCAGACGTACGGTACGAAAATCAAACAAAAATCAACGAGTCTCTGTCAATAGAAGACAATACTGGATATTTCTCAAAGAATGATTTGATACTAATTTATGTAGTATCAGTATCTAAACACGCATCAATATATCTTAACACGTTGTGTATTGGCAACTGTTATGAGAAAATTGGATTTAGATCTAGAACCGAACTGTCAGCTACAATCGATTATTACAAAGAGGCTATAGAACATCTTCCTTATCTGCACAATTTTTCGTTCGATGATAAAATCGACTATAATAAACCACTAAACTGATTAATTATCTTTACTGTATGTCGTAAGTAAATCAGACATTATCTTATTCGATTAGTATTATGATTTTATCCTGAGTTTGACAGTTAGCGACTCGATGTAAAACTATTCAGTTGATATTTTCCGAACCGGGTGTGAGATCTGACAAAAGATTCAAGAGGCCCTTCGGTCGTTCTTAGTCGCTAAACCCAAACAAGG
>Ga0172378_10007555_pt1 | contig 10115 bp, 7 predicted proteins | sample GrowelOW332metaG_FD_119755 | JGI IMG/M metagenome (GOLD analysis project Ga0172378, IMG submission 119755) | Groundwater microbial communities from an aquifer near a municipal landfill in Southern Ontario, Canada - Pumphouse #3_1 metaG | ecosystem: Environmental > Aquatic > Deep subsurface >... | reverse complement strand
TTGTCGGGAGTTATTATAGACCCTTTGTCTGTTTCAAGGGATACTCCTATGACTACAGTACTGCCGAATGTATCTTCCGTATCTATAAGCCGTTTATATGACGGGTGTTTCTGGGGAAAATACTGTCTGATAGAATTGTTCATTTTTACATCTTTGAGTTTGTATCCAAGTATGCCGGTGATTCCAAGGCACATAATGATGATTACCCACGGATGTTTGAAAAAACGATGCATAAAATAAAACCCTCCTGCCGTTCACTTATTTTTGCGGCTATGGTTAATATTTTTTTACAGTTCAAAAGTTTAATAACTTAAACGGATGAACTTATAAACGGAATATACTGCAAATGATGCTGAAGGTCAACATTTTTTTAAGTATTTTGCATAGGATTCATTTTTTTATTTGACAATGTAAAGATCTGCTTATATGATTAAACATATAAACTGATATTTTAAGAATGTGTAACAGGATTTTGACATGATAGAAGAAATGATACGTGATGAAATTAAAAAAATCAGGGAGAAATTTCTTATATGCGGCCCGTATATGCTCACACTGGGCGACGAGATGCGGCAACGCATTCTGCTCATACTTGCAGAGGCGGGAACGGACGGTATGGATGTTGCAGACATAACTGCAAAGACTCATCTTTCCCGTCCTGCCATTTCTCATCATTTAAAGATACTGAAGGATACGGGTATGATTACGAGCCATAAAAAAGGAACCCAGGTATATTATTTTATTTATATTCAGAATGTACTGGATAAACTCAAAGATCTGCTTACATCTGTTCAGAATCTTGTATCGGGAATCGACATGGAATCTCTGAAAGAAAAAGCTCCCTGGATGCTCAGGCAGGAGCATTAGCCTGCATATTTTCCGGGGGAACAACACTGGTTTATCTAGTGACACTTTTGTCATAATATGGTATAATAAGCTATGAAATTCACGAGAAGAAGTGGAATATTGTTTCATCCGACATCACTCGCCGGAACTCCTGGTATTGGAACGCTTGGAAAAAGCGCTTATCAATTTGCTGACTGGCTGCATGAAGCGCATCAGACCCTGTGGCAGATGCTTCCGCTGGGACCAACAGGGTACGGCGATTCACCGTATGCGTCATTTTCAACGTTTGCCGGAAATCCGCTGCTTATTGATCTTGATATGCTTGTTGAAAAAGGATGGGCGTTAAAAAACGATATTGTACCACCTGAATATATAAAAACGTCGGGTAAAATTGATTTCGGCTCCGTCGTGTGGTGGAAACTTCCGCTGCTTTCGAAATGTGCAGCCTATTTCCTTTCACACTGTTCTGCAAAGGATCGTGCGGCGTACGAAGCTTTTAAGAATGATAATGCGGTGTGGCTTGCCCGTTATGCGGACTTTACGAGTATTAAACAGTATTACGATGCTGAAGCGCAGAAACAGGGGATAAGCGGTATAAAAGGCATGTGGAACGCATTCTGGCCGAGGAACCTTGCTTCCTGTACTCCGGCTGCCGTATCAGAATGGGACAGCTGTCATACACAGAATATTGAAGAAATAAAGACAATTCAGTTTTTCTTTGATTATCAATGGACTTCACTAAAAAAATATGTTAATTCACTCGGTATTGATATTATCGGTGATATTCCGATTTTTGTTGCTCCCGATTCTGCGGACGTATGGGCCAACCAGAAATTTTTCCAGCTTGACGAATACGGCGTACCGGAAAATGTTGCAGGCGTACCTCCCGATTATTTTTCAGTGACGGGACAATTGTGGGGAAATCCGCTTTACGACTGGAAGGCAATGAAGTCCGATAATTATTCGTGGTGGATTGACCGTATCCGCCGTGTTTTACAGCTTGTCGACTGCCTCCGCATCGACCATTTCAGAGGTTTTGAGGCATACTGGTCCATTCCGTATGGAGATTCAACTGCCGTAAACGGCAAGTGGATAAAAGGACCGAATATTGATTTATTCAATGCAATAAAGAAAGAACTTGGTGATATTCCTGTCATAGCAGAGGATCTTGGTGTTATTACTGATGAAGTCCGTGCACTTCGCGACGGCTGTGGTTTTCCCGGTATGAAGGTTCTTCAGTTTGCATTTGACCCGGAGGAGGCTGGTAAAGAAGGAATGTCAAATAGTTTTCTTCCGCATGAATATAACACTTCCCATTGTATAGTTTATACAGGTACTCATGATAACGATACCATGCAGGGATGGCTTGAACGTGCGTCCGGCAGGGCGGTGCAGGTTGTTGCTGAATATGTTACCGGAAAAGAAATAACGGAAGAAGACGCATCCAGTCTGGTAAAAAGTGGTGAACTCTGTGACCGTATGGTGCAGACTGCAGTCGCATCAACAGCCGACTATGCTGTTATCCCCATGCAGGATATTCTGCGGCTTGACAACAGCGCTCGTATGAATGTTCCGTCGACGACGGGTACGAACTGGTCCTGGAGAATAGACAAGGGGGGGCTGACGAAGGAAAACGCCGAACGGCTTGCTTTTCTGAGTAATATGTACGGACGTAATCTGAAATAAGAAAACAGATATCCGGAGTGACATTGATGTGTCACTCTTTTTTTTACTTTGTTATTTTCCTGACAGTACCTTCAAGTTTTATGTCTCTAGTATATCCGTCATCTTCATAGAGGTCATAAGAGGATCCGTCGCCGAGAAAAGTGAATCTGGATGTGTCGAGTTTGTCGCTGCTGAGTGCCGGCCTGCATAAAGGTAAGATATGACCATGTTTTATAAAAAATACCACTGCATTAAGAGGTACATTCACATAGTGGTCGCCTTTTGCGATATTCTGCTGGACAGCTTTTTCATTCTGCCATGTTACCTGAATCATATCTTCCGGGAGGTACACATACCGGCCGGTGGCATTCTGCTCATACACAGGTGCTATAAGCAGACTTTCACCGAGCAGAAGTTCGTCCTCGGTACGGCGTGCACGTTCATCTGAAGAATAGTCGAACCCCAGAGGGCGGAAGTACATGGAATTGGTGAGTGCAGCTTTTACGAATTCACTGTAGATAAAGGGAATGAGTGCATACCGAAGGTTCATTACGCTGCGGAAATCCTCTATATGGTCATATTGATAACATTCCTGGCGTCTTGTATTCCATGCGGAATGATTGCGCATGAGAGGCGTAAATATACCGAATTCTGTCCATCGGAGGACAAGATCACGGGATGTATCTGCTCCGAATCCACCTATATCAGCGCCTGAATAAAGGAAACCGCACATATTCAGCCCGCTCATCATCTGTATTTCCTGTTTAAGGTGTATCCACCAGGACGTATTGTCGCCTGTCCAGATACCACCATAACGGTGCGCACCGATACATGAAGCACGGGAATAGAGCAGCATACGCCTGTGCGGAGAAATTTTTTGTAATCCTTCTCCGGCTGCACGTGTCATATGTGCTCCGTATATATTGTGGACGTAGTCATGACGGAGGAGAACAGTACTGCCGTTTTTCATCTGTGTTTTATTGTAGAAGCGCTGGTAGTCGTCAAGCCTGTTGAATGTGCTTCCGGCCAATCCGGTAAAATCAAAAAATGAATTGATATCGAGATTTTTACCTTCAAAAGTTTTTATTTTTCTGAACGTTTCTGCAAGACTTTCATCTGAATAAAACATTGCCGGCTCATTCATGTCATTCCAGAAACCTTCGATTCCCAGAGATGTCAGATTTTTATATTTTTCGCCGAACCAGTCCCGTACATCGGGATTAAGAAAATCGGGAAAATGTGACCGTCCCGGCCATACGCCTGCTGCGTAAGCTGTTCCGTCCTTTTTTGTGCAGAAATAATTATTCGATATTCCTTCTTCGTATACGTCGTATCCTTTTTTTATTTTAACACCCGCATCAATAATAGGTACAAGATGTATACCGTCAGCTTTAAGTTCTCTGGTAAACTGTTTCATATTCGGAAATTTTGTTTCATCAACGGTGAAATCCTCATAATCCTGCATATAGTCGATATCAAGACAGATTGAATCGAGCGGAATCCGTTCATTATGAAATTTTTGTACAACTTCACGGACGTCGTCTGCTGTGCGGTATCCCCAGCGGCTCTGCTGGAAACCGAATGCCCATCGGGGAGGAATGTAGCTTCTTCCGATAAGTTCCCTGAACTGACGTACGATGCCGGTAAGTTCTGATGTGTCCTGCCTGCCGGCGGTAATGATATAAAAATCAACACCCGTATTACTACCGGTAACAGTGAGCTCATCCGGTACCGTCCAGCCTGCATCAAAAGTGATGCGCGACGGTGTATCAAAAAATACTCCGAATGTCTTTTCGCCGCTGATGAGCATAAAATTATGAGCGCCGTATAAAGACTCTGTTGATTCATTCTGATTACTCTGGTCTGAACACCAGCTTACATATTTGAATCCCCTTTTGTTCATGCCCCGCATGTTTTCACCGAGTCCGTAGATTATATCATCCGGTCCCATCGTATACTTCCATTTGAACGGAGTATCGGATGTTACTGTTCCGAATCCAGGAATTCCACTGTCAGCTTTTATACTTTTTACAACTGCATTTGTTTCAACAACTGTTCCATAAGAAAAACGATAAATCATATTTTCATTATAGTGTTGATTTTTTCACATTTCTAGTGATATAGTAGATAAAAGTACAATAAAAGTTACTTTCGGAGGCTGATAAAATGATAAACTCCCGCAAACAGGAATCTGTCCAGCGCGGAAACGCTTTCTTTCCCATCCAGTATTATATGATTGATACGTCGAATCCTCTGTATAATCTGCCGCTCCACTGGCATCTTGATTTTGAGCTTATTCATATAATTGAGGGGAATTATGCGATGTTCATTGGAAACTGTGAACGCACACTTCATCCGGGCGACATATGTTTTATTACCAGCGGCATCCTCCACGGTGACGGTAAGGATGTTGAAAAATGCCTGTACGAATCAGTTGTATTTGATCCGGATATGCTTCGGTTGAAAAATTACAGTTCTGATGAGTTTATCAGTAAAATGATAGACCGGCAGATTTATGCTGATGCTGTTATTCCTGCGGCTGAAGAAAACAGAGAATTCCTTTCTACTGCACAGAAACTGTATAAGGTTATGAAGGAGAAACCTGAAGGGTACGAGCTTTTTACCACTGGTTTTATGTTTGAGTTTCTGGGGCTCGTAAAAGAAAAAAATTATTATTTTGAAAAGTCCCTTACCCCTTCGACCGGGAAAAAACTTCGTACCGATCAGCTTAAGGCCGTACTTAATCTGGTTCAGACAAGATATAATAGTGCGCTGTCGCTTGAGCAGATGGCCGATACAGCAGGTCTTTCTCCGAAATATTTCTGCCGCGTGTTTCGTGAAATGACGCATCACACTCCTGTTGAGTATCTGAATCTGTACCGTGTGAATTGTGCCTGTGACAAACTGCGTACTACAGACGATCCGATAATCGACGTTGCATACGGCTGCGGATTCAACGATTTCAGTTATTTTATCAAGATATTTAAACGATATAAAGGAATGACTCCGTTTAAATACCGTAACTATGACGAAACAAAGCGTAAAATTGATATAACAAAAGTGTGATAACATATCAAAAATATGATAAAACAGGTAGAAAAATATAAATAATTTGACATGTTTTTTCTCTGTGCATAGAATTGATAATGACGAAAGAATAGTCGTCAATTATGATATGTTTTTGGAGGAAATGATGAAAAAAATTATTGCAGTTGCATCTGCTCTGGCGGTGCTTTCCTGCGGTACAGTCTTTGCACAAAATGCAAAGAAAGATGATTCCGGCAGGGTCAAGCTGGAAATGTACTATTACAAACAGGAAAATCAGGAAGGGCTGAAAAACATTGTTAAGGCTTTTGAAGCAGAGAATCCTGATATTTCAATTGATATGCTGATTATCCCGAATGACGCGGATGCGGCAATGTCTGCGCGTGCTGCACAGGGAGCGCTTCCCGCAATTATGCAGATGCAGTCATATTCCCGCGTAAAAGAATATGCCGAAAAAGGATATCTTGTAGATCTTTCAAAAGAGCCTGCGCTTTCCAAGGTTGTTCCAAGTTCATTACCTGCCGTAACCTACAATGGAAAGTATTATGCCCTTCCGATGGATTTTGCAGGAATCGGTATTATTTATAATAAGGATATCTTCAAAAAGTACCACGTTAAGGCTCCGACAACGTATCGCGAACTTGAACAGGCATGTAAGACACTTAAGGCACACAAAATTGTTCCGTTTGCAGCTCTTCTTAAAGAGAACTGGTCCGTGGGTCACTTTATTACAATGATTCATACAGCTCTCCTTCAGGGGAAGAATATCAGCCCTGACAAGTTTGTTGCTGATATGAACGCCGGTAAAACGTCGTATGGTGTTGTAGATACTGCTAAACTGTTCAAAATTATGGATTTTTACCGTGCCAATATGAACGACAATGCAGCAGAAATGGGCGGCGGAGAACAGCAGCAGTCATTTGCTAAAGGTGAATCCGCTATGATGGTGAACGGGCTCTGGGCATATGTTGATGCAAAAAAACTTAACCCGAAACTCAACGCCGGATTCATTCCGTTCCCTGTTTACAATGATGCAAAACTTAATAAACTTTATGCAGACGTTGATTCTACATTCGGTGTATCTTCACAGTCTACAAAAGAAGAACAGGCTGCTTCTGTCAAGTTTATTAACTGGCTTTCTACTCCGAAAGCACAGAAACTCTGGGTTTCGGAATATAAACTTACCAATTCTTTCAAAGGCGGAGATTTCTCATCGCTTGGTGGTCCGTTCAACGATCTTATGAAATCTGTCGGTGCAAAGGGATCCCTTCCGTGGGCTTTCTCTCAGTATCCTTCAGAAGTATTCGAGGATGCCTGCAAGAACGGAGCTCAGCAGTATATGATGAAAGCACGCTCTGCATCCGATGTTATAAAGACAATCGATGCACAGTGGCAGGCAGCTGCTGCTAAGAAATAATTTTAATAATTATTGCTGCGGTTTAATACCCTGTTTTCCGGTTTGCGTGAAGGGGTATTAAATCCCGGACGCAGTATTTTTACGGAATAACAACCTTTCATCCCCGGATGAAAGGTTGTTGACCATGTTGGAAAAGTGGCAGCAATACAAATTGCATTTGTTTTCAGCAATTATTCATGACTAAAAAATAAGGATTAAAATATGGTAGAACCGAAGTCAAAAACGGCTTTCTATTTTACAATTTTCATTATTCCATGCATGGTGTTGTATATTCTTTTTTTTATAGCACCATTTATTAAGGGAATAAATATTTCTCTGACCAACTGGGACGGGTTAACGCCAAAAACACCGATTATCATGGAAAAAAACCAGTTTGAATCTCTCGTTTTGGAGAAACTTACAAAAAAATCAGACCGTGACTATGTACTGAAAATATACAGCCTTGATCCTGAAGATAATTCATATAAACGGATTGCAGTAAAAGGTTTAGAACGCCGGAAACTTGAGCGTATTTTTCATAAGACAAAATACGAGCCGGCACAGAATAAATTTGTCGGATTTGAAAATTATAAAAAAGTTTTTACGGGAAAAGTCGATCCTGATTTTTATCCCCGTATTTACACACAGCGGAAATACACAGCAACTTCGGATCTGCCTTCGACAATTACCAGAAAAGAGTTTGAGAAAGAAGTTCTTAAAAACTGCAGAACAGTGGAAGAACGGGCGATCATAAAAGATGCATATACTTTTGACGGTGAACAGAATTCGTATGTGCTGAATCCAAAATACGACGCATTTGAAATAACAACGCCTTTGTATGATATGGCTGAATCGGACGGTAATAGTACTTTTGACGAAAGCGGTCTGGACAGTTTCATAAACGGCGTTGAAACTGCTTCTCTTGCCCGCAGTAAAGATGCACTTGCAGAAGAAGTGGAATCATTTATATCCGGAAATAAATTAAGTGAAGAATCCGCATCGATTGTAAAATCGGCAGCCGGATCCTTATATGCCGCCGGCGGACTGCGCAATACACTGGAGAAAGTCTGGGTTGTAAAACAGCTGAACATGGGTGTTACCGGTTTTACAATTTTCTTTGCAATATTTTCCGTTATAGGAATAAATATTCTGGCATTTGCTCTTGCACTTGCCCTTGATACCGGTATACACGGTCAGAAAGTCCTGCGTTCTATATTCTTTTTACCCAATGTACTTTCAATGGTCATTGTGGCACTTATATGGTCCCTTTTGTTCGTTCAGCTTCTTCCTGCTGTTTCAGGAGTAAAAGAATGGATAAGCGATCCGCATAAGACTCCGTGGCTGCTTGTTCTTGTTTCCGTATGGCAGGGATGCGGTTACTATATGATCGTTTATCTTGCAGGTCTGCAGAACATTCCGACAGAAATAGTTGAAGCTGCCAAAATTGACGGTGCATCGACCATTCAGCGGTTCCATTATATTACCATGCCGATGATACTGCCCGCCATAACAATATCGCTTTTTCTGAGCATTGCAAATGCACTCAAGAGTTTTGACCTGATATATGCGATGATCGGACCTACCGGATATGCAACCGGTACTGTACCGTTTGTTATGGATATTTATTTTGATGCATTTGCGAAGAAGCAGGCCGGCATGGCTACTGCAAAAGCAATGGTCCTTTTTGTTGCAATATTTGTTCTTACGGGAATACAGCTTTTTACAATGAAGCGTAAGGAGATAGAAGCATGATTACTGATAAAACCGCTGTTCCGGCGCTTAATAAAAAACCGTCGAATCCGCATCTTACTGTACTTATGGTTATATTACTGATTTTCGCCGTAGCTTTTATTTATCCGATGATATTCGTCGTTATTAACTCGTTCCGGCCAAATGCGGATATAATCATGAATCCAGCAGGGGTACCCGTTAAAGCGTTTTTTGGAAACTATGCGCAGGCATGGAAAGAGCTTGAGTTTCCGAAAGTATTCCTGAATACTGTTTTGATTACACTTTTCGGAACAATCGGTATATTAATTACCAGTTCGATGTGTGCATATGCACTGGCACGGTCCAATACGAAAATTTCATGGATCCTTTACGGATTTTTTTCGTTTTCTCTTGTAATTCCTTTCCAGATTATTATGGTACCGATCGGTGTTCTTGGATCAGATTTACATCTTATGAATATTCCTGGTATTATTCCCATGTACTGGGGACTTGGCTGTCCGACAGCAATTTTCATGATACACGGATTTATAAAGAGTGTCCCGAAAGAACTTGAAGAATCGGCTGCAATCGACGGAGCCGGTAAATTCTATATTTTTTTCCGTATAGTGCTGCCGCTTATCAAGACGATCCTTGCAACTATAGCAGTAATTGATGCGCTCTGGTTGTGGAATGACTTTCTTCTTCCGTTGATTATTGTAAAACAGGGAACGATACAGCTTGCACAGATGAAATTCAACGGGCAGTTCATGAAAGAATACGGCCCTATGTGTGCTTCTCTTACAATTTCGTCAATCCCTATAATTGCATTTTATCTGTCGCTTCAGAAATATATAATAAAAGGTATTGCAGCGGGGGCTGTGAAAGGCTGATCGACAGGGGCTGTGCCCGGAAAGTTATTTTCTTTAGACTCGTACAGCTCCTGTAAAAAGGATCAAAGAAACTAATACTACGCTTCCTGTATGTTGTATTTTTTACAGAATGTATTATAATTGAACGCATGAGTACACATATAAACGCGAGCGAAGGTGCAATTGCGGAAACTGTACTTCTTCCAGGAGATCCGTTAAGGGCCAGATTTATTGCAGAAAATTTTCTTGATAATGCCAAGTGTTATAATGAAGTACGCGGCATGTATGGTTTTACCGGAACGTATCATGGAAAAAGGGTTTCTGTACAGGGAACGGGGATGGGGCAGCCATCGCTTTCCATTTATGTTAATGAGTTATTTCAATTTTATAACGTTCAGAAAGCTATACGGATTGGTACGTGCGGTTCAATTCAAAAATCACTGAATGTCCGTGACACGGTACTGGTAAATGCGGCCTGTTCCGATTCATCTCTCGTATTGCAGCGTTTCGGCAGTCTGCATTTTGCTCCGGCGGCAGATTTCGGACTTCTTGAATCAGCATATCAGAATGCAAAAAAACTCGGA
>Ga0172378_10007553_pt1 | contig 10118 bp, 8 predicted proteins | sample GrowelOW332metaG_FD_119755 | JGI IMG/M metagenome (GOLD analysis project Ga0172378, IMG submission 119755) | Groundwater microbial communities from an aquifer near a municipal landfill in Southern Ontario, Canada - Pumphouse #3_1 metaG | ecosystem: Environmental > Aquatic > Deep subsurface >... | reverse complement strand
CGTGGTCTCTGGTAAAACAGTTTCTATTGGTGTAGTCTCTGCTGGCATGGTCTCTGGTGAAATAGTTTCTATTGGTGTAGTCTCTGCTGTCGTGGTCTCTGGTGAAATAGTTTCTATTGGTGTAGTCTCTGGCATGGTCTCTGCTGGCATAGTTTCCGAAGTAATAGTTTCACTAAAATATATATCGGGAATCTTTGTATAAGCTAAAGCTATGGAATATTTACTGTAATAGCATAATCTAATATATTCATTATCAACTGAAGTTGTATACTTAAATTCATATATTCCACTCTCTGATATTACAGCGGTATCTATTACAGAGAATCCACCTGTACAAACATAATGATTATTAATTTTATTCCAAATCGATACTGCGTAAAAATTGAGATTTAGTTTATTAAAATCAGTATATGAAAATGTTATTTCAGTTCCCTTTTTAGCCACTTTGATAATATTAGTCATAAGATAATTATTTGCAATGTATCTCGCTTCATTAGCGGATCCATTTGTATTTACCATTGAACCCACATATCCACTAATCCATGTTAATCCCTCAATTTTGTTTGTTACATTATTGAATACACACGATTCAATCTGAGATTCAAACTGTGCTCTAGTGCTTGATTCTGTTGTGGCTTCTGAATAAATTTGCGGATTTGTTTCATTTGCGCTGTTGCGGTAACAAATTCTGATACCCACATTATCACGATCGGTTATATAGGTATATTCCATACCATCTCCAACTTTTTTCTGCCCTATGGAATCATACTGAAATGTTCCCATGATATTAGGACAATCAATATCAATTACCCATTTATCATCGATTTTTTTCCATGCTGAAAACACATAAACAGTGTTGCTAACATAAAACTCATCAGCATCATATTTGATTGATATATCTGTAAATGTTATTTTTGTACCTGTCTTCGGTATTTCAATTATGTCTGTATATCTGTAACTGTTATCTGATGTCGTTGTACAAACTGTGCTTTTATAATTTTTATTTATATTTGAACCCACAAACCCGTTATTCCAAACAACATTCAAAATTTCATCCTTTGCAAAAACCGTTATATTGAAAGCTGCAATAATTGTGGCTATTATTGCAATGACAAGAGCTATCAACAATATTCTTTTCAATTACTAAGTCCCCCTTAAAACGAACTAAAAAAGACAACATTTTACATAATGTATCAAATTATAACATTATTATATAATATTTGATTGTATTTTGTCAACAAAAATAATTACAATTATAATTATTTCCATAATTAATTCAATAAAATAAATTTTACATTTATTTCAAATTATTTTTCACCCTCGACAGAATATGCTTGAAATTACAACTAAAATAAAATATACTTAAAACGGATAAAAATATTGAAAGGAAAATAAAAAAAATGAAAAAACGGGCATTTAAAATTATTTCCATTGCGCTCATTCTTACAGCCGTTCTCAATATTCTCGCCGCATGTGCGGACAAGGACACCGATAATTCCACTTTGTTGGAACCATATATCAAAATCATATCCCAACTCAACACAGATATTCAAAGTTTAGAATCAGAAAACAATGTGATACATCAAAATTATGAAGATAAGATCTCAGCTTTACAAGATGAGGTTGAAAAGCTCTCCGATAAACTTGCTCAAAATTCAACAACAGAAGATACGACAACGCCAGTTACGACAGTCCCCGAAATAGAAATTTTGCCTTTTGAATATGTTATTGCTAATGGTGAAGTCACCATAATAAAATATACAGGTAGCTATCAAATTGTAATAATTCCTGATTCGATTGAGAATACACCTGTAACAAAAATAGGAAGTGAAGCTTTTGACGGGACTGATATTGTTTCAATTACACTTCCCTCCACTGTCACATATATTGACTGGTTTGCATTCCGCTCATGCAGTATATTAACTGATATTTACATACCAGCAAGCGTAACTAAAATAAGCTATGGAACATTTGACGGCTCAACAAAAGTCAAAATTCACTGTGATAGCGGTTCATACGCTGAAAAATATGCAAAAAGTTACGCTTTAACATATATAATAAACAATTGACTATTGACGTTTAACAAAAAATATTATAAAATATAGTATAGAATAAAATGATGGGAGGGATAAAACATGGCTAATAAAAAAATGTGGATAAAAAGAACTATTCTTATAGCAATGATTTTTATACCCACCCTTGCCGCAGTACTTGTTTGCATTTTTGGTTCTATTATTGAAAGCAATGCATCAAAAAAAGCTGTCGTTATTGAAATATTTAATTCTGAAGGTTCTGCAGTAAAAATCAATAACAGTGATTTATCAAATATGATAAACATTTTTGAAGAAGCTGAAAAATCAAAGAAAGAACTAAAAGATTTTAGTGGGAATCTTGATGAGATGTCCTCAATTACAGTAAGGCTCACCTCGTTAAAAAACGAATTTCTTTATAAATACTACTATTCTGAAACAGACAAAAAAATTTATTCAGAAGATACAGAAAACAATATCTATTCAGTTGACTCGGAATTTTACATAAACTTTATGGCAACAAAATATGCAATGAGTCTTTATAAGCATTCATCGCCTCCCACACTCACAACAACAACTGATGATACTATTATTCCTAACAGTGTAAAATGGATGTATCTTGATGCTAACAATCAATACATAAAAAACAATCTTATTTCAACTGCTGAATTACAGGACTCAACTCTTGATGTTAGTGGTAAATTTGAACTCAAATTTTCAACAGAACCTGATATTTGTGCAATTACAGCTTATTCGGGAGATATCGCAATATTCAATGGAACCCTCAATGAATTTACAAATGCTGATATAAATTTTCAAAATCCCTATAAATATATAATAAACGCTGAATGGTTAAAAACCGATGGCTGTACTTATTACGGTGAATTGAACTATGAATTTACAACTGTCATAAACGCCTCTCCTATGTTTTGGCTTGAAAAAGATGAAATACAATCAGGCGAATTTGTTGTTCTAAGCGGTAAATATATCAAAAGCATTGACAAAATAAAACTTACTTGCACACCATCACTTGATTTCACGCCAACCTTTTTCACAGATGGGCAATATGTCCGCGCGTTAATCCCGATAGACATAGATTTACCATCCCCAACAAGTTACAGTATTACTGTAACTTACAGCAACATCCCCACCACGCTCGAATTGAGTGTAACATCACTTGCGGAAATGTCCGTACGTGTTTATGACACGAGTAATATAACTGTTAAAAGAGATACTACATCTCTTAAAGAATACTCAAATCTGCTCAATTCCCTAACGGGTGTCACAAGCTCCGTTAAATATTTTTCTCAAACTTTTCTTATGAATAGCCCGCCTAATGGTAGTACTAATACATCAACAGAATACCCCATGATCCTGTATTTAGGCTTTGGACACCTACGTACAATAGATAGTGGACTTACATCATACCGACTTGACGGCGTTGATTATTGGACTTCTGAAAGCGGTGTGAATGTACGTGCAATAAACACTGGAATAGTATCATATGTAGGCACTTGTGATTTGCTCGGTAATTTTATAATTATAGACCATGGCTTTGGTCTTAAAACATGGTATGCACATCTAGGCACAGTTAAAGTCAATGTAAATGACACAATTGTTAGAGGAGATATAATAGGTAAAACAGGTAAAACAGGATTTACTAACTCAAACGGATTTTATCTTATAACCACAGTATATAATATACCTGTATCTCCATACCCCCTTGAAACAGAAGGCGTATTGATGACGGACAAATAAAAAATACACCCCTTACGGAAATCCGCAAGGGGTGTATTTTGACCATACAAATCTAAAATATTAAATTTATGTTATGGCAAACCTTACTCAAAATTACTCCTGAGCTTTTCTCTTGGCATAGCATTCACTGCAATATACCGGTCTGTCATCAGAAGGCTTGAATGTAATTTTGGCTTCACGTCCACACTCAGCGCAGACAGCAGTGTAGTACTCACGGGGAGCTCTACTACCGTTTTTCTTTGCTTCTCTGCATTCTTTACAGCTCTTAGGTTTGTTCTGAAAACCTTTCTGAGCATAAAATGCTTGTTCGCCGGCTGTGAATACAAATTCTTTTCCGCATTCTTTGCATACGATGGTCTCATCAACGAATTGCTCGTTGTTTTCTGGTTGGTTGTCGTTGTACATTGTTTTTCCTCGCTTTGAAAATGTTTATTATTTGCCCCGTGTCGGATTCAGACCGAACCTTTGTTAAACAACGCTCTGATTAAGCTACATGGGCATATTGACAATATTAATTATTTGTTTGGAAACAAATTTATGATAATAGAGACTTGAGCTTCTTGCGAATGCGGTATATTGCATTATTTATAGATTTTTCATCCTTAAAAAGCAGCGCCGCAATTTCACCTGGAGATTTCCCCGACATATGTAGATTCCAAACTATATTTTCATATTTGGAAAGATTGCTTTCAATAAGTTGACAGAGCAATTTTGCATTTTCCTGTTCAATAACATTGCGAGTAACATCTTGTTCCTTGTCAGAATAAGCTTCCAGATCAGTGTTATCAAATGATATTATATCAAAAACGGTTTTCCGTTTTTCGTTTCGCAAACGAGATGTCATGCGATTACATATGCAAATTTTGGCATACAATCCAAAGACTACTTCTTTTTGTTCCAAATCAAAAGACAAAATTGAATTATAGAATACAATAATAATTTCCTGACGGAGATCTTCAATATCCTCAGAATTCATATCTGCCGTAGAAAATTTTTTTACCAATGATTCTATAAGCGGTTTATAATTACGCAAAAGTGTTGAAAAAGCAGTTTGATTTGATGATTTAACCTCGTAAACCAAACAACGAACAATACATTCATTGTCTGTTGCTTTGTTCATTATATCCATAATTACCGCCGAATTCATATTGATACTTTAACATTCCTACATATAGCATTATAACATAAATTTTCAATTTGTCAATAGTTAATTTTAATAAAATTTAAATTACCCCACATTTTCCCAATTATAGCAGCTTTTTTTTAATTATTTATTGAAAATATAATTAACTTCACCACTTAAAAGTGCTAAAACTCCCCTATATATATGCTCTGGATGACTATCAAAATTTTCTTTCATCCTCTTTGCTCGGTTTTCACTGTCAAGCACGATAGAAATTGAATAAATAATTTCCTTCTTTTCATAAATCGTACAGGTGAAATCGTATTGTGTATCCGACCTTTTTGTATAAGAACATCTTGTAGTTATACTTCTCTTTTGAAAATCAAGATATCTCAAAGCGGCTGTCAAACTTTCATCAAGAATTGACGAAAGGATATCACTACGAAGTTGCTCAGCTATCATTTCTCCCTCGGGAGTAACATAATAAAGATCGTCACCCTTTTCGTCCTTTGCTACGGATTCCACAAGTCCCCCGTCAAGCATTTCATGAAAGCTTTCAGCAAAATCAAGATAAATAACATAATCGGTTTGCATTATAATATCATTTAGGGTTATATAATCTAAAGGATATTTAATATTTTTCATCAAATATAAAACGAATATCTTTACATTTCTTTTACTTCCGATAGTTGATGACATACAATCTCCTTAATTTCCGCAAGCTTAATTTCTTTATAACATAAAAGTTAATCATTTACTGCAATCCATTTTATCATATTTTCGCTTTTTTTTCAATAGCTAATTGATTTTTATATTAAAATATGATATAATAGGCACAATATAGTTCTAAAATTATAATATAATATATTTAATTAAAAAATTTTTATAATAAGTTTATATTTTATATAATAGTTCAATTAACCATGCAGGAGATTTTTTATGATTAATATTGCGATACTCGGTTTTGGAGTAATCGGCAGCGGATGTGCTGAAGTACTTACAAAAAATAAAGCCATTATTGAAAAAAGACTAAATAAAGAAATCAACATTAAATATATTCTTGATTTAAGAAATTTTCCCAACAACAAGTTTGGTAATCTTATTGTCCATAACTTTGAAACCATTCTCAACGACGCCGATGTTTCAATAGTAGTTGAAATGATGGGAGGTTCCCATCCTGCATATGATTTTTCAATAGCCGCTTTAAAAGCTGGCAAGCATGTTGTTACATCTAACAAAGAAGTTGTGGCAAATTTCGGCGCTGAACTTTTAGCAACAGCCGCAAAAAACAATGTGCGTTATATGTTTGAAGCAAGCGTTGGCGGTGGTATTCCATTAATCCGCCCTATGATAAATGATCTTGCACCAAACAACATTCTATCAATCGACGGGATTTTAAACGGCACTACCAACTATATCCTTACACAAATGACGGAAAATAATAAAACATTTGGTGAAGCGTTAACAGAAGCTCAGGGCAAAGGATATGCGGAAGCAAACCCATCTGCCGATATTGAAGGCATTGATGCGGCAAGAAAAATTGTTATTCTTTCAGCAATAGCATTTTCAAAGATGATTGATACTGATGATATTAACGTTGAAGGTATAAACGAAATTTCGACTTACGATATTGTGGTAGCTGAAAAATTAGGCTATACCGTCAAACTTATAGCACACGCGGAGAAAACAGACGGGAAAATAACCGCTTTTGTTTCGCCGAGATATGTCAGTAAAAGCAATCCGCTTTACTATATAAATGATGTGTTCAACGGTATTTTGATTAATACAGACATACTTGGGCAGGTTATGTTTTACGGTCAAGGCGCAGGCAGTTTACCGACAGCAAGTTCTGTCGTTGCAGATATAATTGATATAATTGCTCATATGGATTCAGCAGCAGCCAACATTTCATGGGAAAATGCATTAAAATCAGACATTGCTAGTTTTAATGATTATATATCAAGCTCTTGCCTTTCTTTCATCGGTAATATAAGCGACGTAAGCAAAATATCTGCCGTATTTGGAAATGTTGATATTTCATATAAAGATAATTTTCTTTATTTCATCTCTTCTAAAATGAGTGAGAGCGATATGCTTGTTGCTATTAATAATTGTCCTCTTAAACTTCGTTCACGTATTAAAATACTATAAATATTTTGGGTGTCGCATAAAGCGACACCCAATTTTTAATTAAAATATCAGTCAATTGATGTAAGGTGAAAAACAACGGTTTCATAATCATTGAATCTTTTAGGAAATTTATAGCCGACATTCATCAAAACATCTCCCCTAAATGTTTCCCCTGTCTGCTCAATACAATAGTTACGCATTGGATCAAGCCCTTGAAACTTCACAATATGAAGCATATATATTGTTGTACGTATTACTACATAGGTTAATACAGCTTCCTTTTTGTCAGGAGATACATAAATCCACGCTGCCTTGTCTTTTGACTCTGCTGGTGTTATAATGCGGTATAAATCACCATAAAGCACTGTCCCCGCATATTTCTTATAATCAATTATCTGCTTTTTGACAATTTCTTTTTCTTCATCGGTAAATTTGCACAAATCAAGCTCATAACCAAAAACTCCCGACATTGCAATATCGCCTCTGGTTTTCAAAGAAGTTATCCTTCCAGCCTGATGATTTGGTACAGCTGAAACATGAGCGCCCATTGATGATGCAGGATAAACTATAGAGGTTCCAAATTGAATACCGATACGTTCAATTGCGTCTGTATCATCACTCGTCCAAATCTGCGGTGAATAATAAAGCATTGCAGGGTCAAATCTGCCTCCACCGCTTGCACAGCCCTCTAAAAGAACGTGCGGATATGCTTTTATCAGCCTTTCAAGTAGCTCGTATAATCCAAGCATGTATCTGTGCGGTAATTCCTTCTGCCTTTCGGGCAATAGAATATCGTTGCCTATTTCAGTCAAGGGGCGATTGAAATCCCACTTAATATACTCAATATTCGCACTATCCAAAACAGCTGACATAACGTCAAACAGATAATCACGCACTTCCTTACGAGACATATCTAAAACAAGCTGATTACGACTTTTGGTTTTTTCCCTTCCCGTAATATGAATACACCAGTCAGGATGCGCTTCATAAAGCTCACTAATAGGTGAAATCATTTCAGGCTCAAACCATATTCCAAACTTCAGCCCTAGAGCATTAATTTTGTCAACAAGTGGAGCAAGTCCTCCTTGCAGCTTTTTTTCGTTTACAAACCAATCTCCAAGAGATGATTTATCGTTATCTCTTTTTCCAAACCACCCATCATCCATAATAAACATTTCAACGCCAAGTTCTGCCGCCTCTTTTGCAATGTCATAAAGTTTAATCTCATCGAATTTAAAATATGTTGCTTCCCAGTTGTTGACTAGCACTGGGCGATTTTTTTGCTTCCATTCCCCACGGCAAAGATTGTTGCGATATAACTTATGGTATGCTCTGCTCATCTCGCCAATACCGCAATCAGAATAAGCCATTACAACCTCAGGAGTATAAAACTCCTCATCAGCATCAAGAGTCCACGAAAAATCAACAGGATTTATTCCCATAATCAAACGAATGCAATCATTGTTGTCTTTTTCAATGTCAGCAGCAAAATTTCCACTGTATACAAAGCTAAATCCGTATGCCTGCCCAACTGTTTCTGTTGCATCTTTTGAAACTAATGCCACAAAGGGATTATGCATATGACTTGAGCAGCCTCTTTTACTTGCTATTGTCTGTATACCATGAATTGGTTCTCTGCGCTCGAAATTACATTCTTTAGCCCATTTACCCCACAGGTGAACAAGGTCAAAACCTGTGTCATCAATATCCACGCAGGAACTGAAAGCACGCTCTATGGTAAAACGTTCTGATGACATATTTCTAATTTTTGCGTGTCTTGTAATAATTGGTTGATTCTCATAAACCGTATAAAACAAGGTAACTTCAGCTCCCGAATAACTATCAAGGCAAATAAGTTCAAGCGTTGTTGCCTCATTATCATCGGCATAGGTTGATGGCAAAGCGGGTATTTGGGGCTTACCTTTATATATTTTATGTGACACATATCTAATATCCGTTGTGATATTTCCCTTTATAGTTCTTATTTGAAGAGCATTCGTACGAAAATCTCCCGTTCCACAACATGAATATTCGCTTTTATTAACATCTGCTGAATAGTATTGTTTAGTTACAAATGACGGTATAGGACAAACTCCACCATGCTTTTCAGCAACTGCAAAATAAGAAATATCGCTTTTAGCTATTTTTGAGCCATAATATATATGCTGAATAATATTACCCTCAATTATGTTAAACACATAACTTGATTTGCTGCTGTCAAGTTTGAATGCTTTTGTTTCCTCATTGAAATATATCGGCATAAAATTCCCCTTTTGCTTTTTATTATATAACAATCATATATCTCTATTGAGCAAATGAATATGCAAATATCATTTTCATTTGTCGTAAAGTAGGACTCTAAAAAAATAAATTCTAATAAAACTATGTCTACTTTTATTATACCATAGCAAACATATTATTTCAATGTAAAAAAGACGGATAAATATTGTATAATAGCTATTATTGCAATAAAATTGATAAAATCTTTAATTATATATTAATTTGAACAAAAATTCAGACTGTCGCAAAAAATTGCGACAGCCTATATTTTATGAATTACTCGCCAGCTTTAATGTCTGTAAGTTTAATTATAGCCATTTCAGCTGCATCTCCTCTACGAGGACCGAGCTTAAATATTTGTGTATATCCACCAGCAACCTTCTCATATTTAGGAGCAATTTCGTTGAACAGTTTTGTAACAACGGTTTCCTCTGTGATATAAGCAAGTGCCATACGGCGGGTAGCAAGTGTGTTTTTCTTGCCAAGTGTTATCATTTTCTCTGCAACCGAACGGACTTCTTTAGCTCTTGTAAGAGTTGTTTCAATCGAACCGTTCTTAAGCAGTAATGTGACAAGACCACGCAACATCGATTTTCTTTGTGCTGTGGTTCTGCCAAGTTTTCTTGTTCCGGGCATTATATAATTCCCTCCTTCTGCTACATTAATAATTCAATATTACGCTTTTTAGCTTATTCTTCTTCCTTTTTAAGGTCGAGTCCAAGTGAATGTAATTTATGAATAACCTCTTCAAGCGATTTTTTACCGAGATTTCTTACTTTTATCATATCTTCCTCGGT
>Ga0172378_10007551_pt1 | contig 10119 bp, 7 predicted proteins | sample GrowelOW332metaG_FD_119755 | JGI IMG/M metagenome (GOLD analysis project Ga0172378, IMG submission 119755) | Groundwater microbial communities from an aquifer near a municipal landfill in Southern Ontario, Canada - Pumphouse #3_1 metaG | ecosystem: Environmental > Aquatic > Deep subsurface >... | reverse complement strand
GCTGAAACAACAGCCGGTGTAAAGCTGTCGGAATCGCAAATCTATGCCTACGCTCCTGCCGAATCGGACGACGAACAGTGGTTTATGTTCGAGAACAGTCTCGGAGGCCTGGATACTTTCCGCGCATACGGAACTAATAACCTGAAGGCGGAACATACGCACAATATGGCAACGCTGGATAATGTGCGCGAGGAATACAGCGTCGATACACAACGAAAATACACGAAGAATACGGGTCAGCTCGATGATTATTGTCGTCATTGGCTGTTGGATTTTTTCCCGTCGAAGAACAAGTATATTTATGAGACTTCGACTATCAGGAAGATCGTTGTTACTGAGAGTAATGCAACGTATATTTCTTCCGAACTGCCTTCATCCTACACATTTGCCTGGCAGCTGGCCGAGGTCTCTAGTTTGCTCAATCTGATTAAAAACGAAGATACTATTCCGGAAAATCTGACCGCACCAGATCTTTCAGCGCCGGATTTTATTTTACCCCCTCGGCTTGTTGAATTACCGAGAGTAACTCTCTCCGAGGGGGTACTAGTTCCGGCTTTCGATCCTAATAACCCGATAGCGACGGTTACTACTTTCGGAGCCATACGCGACAACATACGGCAACTGATATCGTCGGATCTGGCCGACGAACTGGCAAAGATTAAACTCGAGGCAGGCGGATCAGGAACAGAAGACATCACGCTGATTAAGTCGGACGATATTATAACGCCGTCTGACACAAATGTATTTTCCGCACTCCGTACATTACTTGAGATAAAAAACGGAAAAAACGAATGGGAAATCGAAGCTAATGATATGTTTTTGAGAAAAGATATTGATGATACCGCGCATGGCAATATTACTTTTGACAAAAAGATCGGTAGCAGCGTGTTTCTTGACGGCTGGAACGGAAAAGGTTGGGAGATAACAGCCGCAGGCGCCGGATTACTGGATTCTCTCCGCGTTCGAAGTGACATTTATGCAGGTAATAAAATTGGTTCGCCTACATTCGCTTCAGGCTTTACGGGATGGGGAATTGAACTGGATATCCCAACAGGCAAAATAGAGGCCGATAATTTATTTATTCGTAAAACTTTCACGGCTTATGAAGTAGTTTTCAGTCAGGTCTACGGATTAGGTGGCAGTCAGATTGTTAGTGACCTGAATAAGATAAAAAGTGTCGAAACATTGTCTGATCGTTATCGCTGCTATATGGATGACATGGATGGTCTCATGCTGATGAACCTTCGGGAAGGCGACGGCGTACGCATCCAGGCACGAACAGGAACAACCAGCATCAAATCTATGATTGGCCGATGCCTCGGCATAACAAATGATTATTTCGATATTGCAATACCATTACTGGAAGGAACAGATATTCCAGCTGCAGGTGATTTTGCAACGCGCTGGGGGAATAGCCATGATACAGATAGGCAAGGATTAATATATCTTACGACGGCCGACAGTGGTGCACCCTTTATCGACGTGTATGACGGCATTACAGGCACCAGCACGGAAGGCTGCCTAAAGGCTAGACTTGGCAAACTATCTGGAGTACGAACAAATCACGGCGATCAGTTATCCGGTTATGGAGCCTATTTGTCAGGTATATACATCGAAGACAGTACACTGATGACTACAACAGGCGAAACTGTTGAACAACGCTTTATTGCTATGAATGGAAGATTTGAATCTCTCATTGAAGGCGTTCGTTCAGACATGTCTTCCGAGTCCGGTAATCTGCTTCGAAACAGTTCGTTTTCTTCAGATACAAAATATTGGTCATCAGCTTCGACGGCACATTTCATAACCGTCGATGGCGGATTTTTATACTTGTCAGGTTATAATTACATAGAAAAAAATAACATATCTGACATTATTCAAGATGGCAGTCGCAAAGTTCTTCGCCTATTAAACAATTCAATAACGCAAACAAATGACTGTCTTAATCTCGATTCTATTGAGACTGGCGAAAATACTTATTCGTTCGGATTTTATTATAAAGTATTACGTGCAGGCACCTTGAAAGCAGGCTTTAGCGATAAAGCTCTATATGCAGAAGAAACTATCAACGTAACAGACGGATACAAGACATATAGCAAAGTCGGTAAATGGGATGGCTCAGGAGATTTTTTACTCTCGTTTACAGGTGAAATACTGATTTACGGTGTAAGTCTATTTCGAGATCAATTGGCAGATGCACAGATTGAATTACAAACTCAGATTTTGCAGAATCAGGAGGCTATAAATCTGCGAGCAACAAAGTCTTATGTCGATAGCGAGACCGGAAAAATATATACAAAATACAACAGCGAGCTGACTGTTACGGCAGAGCAGATCAGTGGTGTATCGACTCGTGTCGACAATATAAATAACACTATCAGTACTGCCGGATGGATAACAACCGCCGACGGCAACACATTGTTTGCATCCAAGAGTCTGGAAAACGGTACGACGATAGTCAGTAAGATTAATCAGACGCCAACATCCGTGCAAATCGATGCAAGTCATATTTATCTCATAGGTGCAGTTACTTTCAGTATGTTCGCGTCTGATTCACAGAGTAAAATTAACACGGCTCAGTCTAAGGCCGATAGCGCATATTCAAACGCCAGCGATGCTTCTTATTATGCAAATCAGGCATATAATACAGCTAATACTGCGAATACGAATGCAAATTCGGCACTGACAGGATTCAACTCACTGGCAAGTTGGACAAAGAATAGTAGCATACTTGCAGCAATGCAAGGAGAGACTCTTATATTAGGTGGATTTATTAATTCAAATTATATAAAAGTAAATCACCTGGATTCTACTGAAGGAACAATTGCAGGTTTCTCGATAGATAATACACATTTATACAATACCGATTTTAACTCATATATTCAAATAAAAGACAATAGTTCAAGATGGTTAATGATCGGTGGAAGTAAAAAAGGATTAATTGATATTAACAATCTAGCAAATGGAATATCTGGATTAAGAATTTTTGCTCAAGGATTAAGCTACTTTGATTCAACGCAAACATCCTTTGCTATTATGTCAACAGGATGGCACGCATTCATTCAGGATAGTGATGATGGATGGAGTAGTCCTGGTTTAATATATGCTGGTATGTACGATGGATATACATCTATAACTCAGTATTGGAGCATTTTTGGAATAAACGTATCAATTTCGAGAATAACAAACAACGGTAATACTCAAAGATGGAGAGTGACGCATAATTTGGGACATACGAACTATGTCCCTATGTTAACAGCTTTTGAAAATAAAGCATCTGCGGATCAAACATCTAATCAGTGTTATCCTGTGGTTACTAACATCTCTTCAAATTATTTCGAATTCACAATGAAGAATGCTGATAACCGAGCTGAATTAGGTGGTCAACCTGCTATCATCAGCATGTTTGGTAGGAACAAATATATCTCTGAACTATTCAGTGATATGGGAATAAATTATGTTGCATAAAATATACAGAGTATGAAAATTAATTTCAAAAACAAAACAAGCAAAAATTACAAAGGAGAAAATATGATTTCTCCTAATGGAGAAGTTCAATTTCTTAAAGACGTTATCTGTCAGTGTTTGTACGTAGGCGAACAAAACATGTCCGCTGAAGAAAAGTACAAATCGTACAAACTATGTAAACTGCTTATCGATTCCGATGAAGCAGAACTTTCAGCTGAAGACATTTCGCTCATTAAAAAAGTATGTTCGAAATGTATTAGTGGAGCTGGTGGTTTTGGTCAAATTGTAGATTTATTGGAGGGTAAATGAAATGGAAGTAAAAAAAGACACACGTATCCGACAAGGATCAAACTCTGTAGCAGGTTTTAATCTTGACTACAATATTAATCAATTGACGAATGAACCGGTTTCGAATGTCAGTTGTACGGTACTTAATAGTGCATCGAAACCGGTTGGAAATATGAATGCCTATGCAACAGGAAAGATGTTTATCTCTCTTGAAGATGGCCTTTCATATGACAATGCAAAACAAATTATTAACGTCGCTCTTGACGATTTCAAGAGCATTTTTGAAGAAAAATAAGAACCATGGCAGTAGGAGACTTGATATTAACTAATGTGACGCTTACGGCTGACGATCTGGCGAAATTGTTGACGCAGGTCATTAACGGACTTAACCAGACCGCTAAAGACCCGTCGCAGTATGATTCTGTCAGCTCCTTAGAAGGTATAACCTCGCTTCCAGTGTTCAAGGTAAGCGGTTCAACATACACACTCGTGCGTGTTGCTGTTTCTATCTTGAAAGGCGTAAACGGTAAAGAGGTAGAGTTACAGGTAAACGGAGATAATACGTACATTCAGTGGAGATACACGGGCGGCGACTGGTCGAATCTTATTGCTATATCTACTTTGAAAGGCGATGCTGGAGAGAAGCCGGTATTCCGGACAGGCAGTACGGGTATAGAGTGGAAATATGAAAGCGAAGCGGATACGGCCTATAGATCGCTAGTCTCTTATGATCTTCTAAAGCTGACTTATGCAAGTCTAACAGACGCGCAAAAGGCTGAATTAAAAGGTGAAACCGGTGATGCAGGACCAAAAGGAGATACCGGAGAAACTGGTCCTCAGGGAATTCAAGGTGAAACCGGTGATGCAGGACCAAAAGGAGATAAAGGTGATACCGGTAATAGTGGCGTCGCTCTTCAGGACACCGAGCCGACAGACCCGGCCATAAATGTTTGGATTGATCCTACAGGAGAATCAAATACTGTTGTTGTTGACAAAATTACAATGGATGAGTCGATAACAGCCCCTGCAAACATATCCGGAGATGTAAATGGTTCTGTAATAAAAAAAATACGGTCATTGCACAGAAGATGTTTGGCAAAATATCTAGGTAATGGAAAAATGGCAATATGCTATCTGCAGAACGATAACTCCAATTTTTATCATGATGGTACGGCTGCATTATTGGATGGAACGGAAGGTGATATCATGATATACAGGCCTTCTTATGCGCATTTATATGAATATATTGATTCAGATCGTTTCAATATATCTTTTGCTCTGCAACCATTAAATGGCTTGTGGAGAACAGTTGATGAATGTCTGATTGGCGCATACGAAGCTTATTCAGTTAACAACAAACTTTATTCTCGCTCCGGAGTTCCGTCTGCAGGAAGTATTTCGCAAACGAACTTCAAAGCCTATGCACGCGCTAGAGGAGCAGGATATCAACTTATAGATTATGACATGCACAAGGAAATTTCGTGGCTATTCTATGCGCTATATGGCACAAGGAACTGCCAGGCTATCTGTGGCAGTGGCACGAATGCATATGATAAAGCTACAGGACAAACGAATGGAATTGGCAATAACGATACGACGACTGCTAATGGCAATACAATGTCTGTCAATTTTCTAGGACTCGAAAATTGTTGGGGAAACAAATACGAGTTTCTCGACAATGTTATTTATAATCCTGATGCAAGTAGTTTAGGTGTTTGGCAGATATCGGATATTAAGAACGGAACAATAAGAAGAGTGCAGGGAATTACCCCTGGAAATGCATGGGTTTGGCCTAAGCGAATGATTTCCGATGATGAACTAGATGTTATTGCTAAAGAAGGAGGCTTATCAGACAGCACAGGCTATTGCGATGGTCAATATCTATCAACGGCTCTGTCCCGTGTGGTTTTGCGGTCGTACTACAGTTCGTACTCGGGTGGCGGCGTATCGTGCGCGTATACGTATAACGATGCTTCGAGCACGGTTGCGTATTACGGTTCGCGGCTAGCCTTCAGAGGCGAAATAACGGTTTACGAAAACGTAGAAGCGTTCAAAGCGTTGAGCGTTACGAATTAAAAATATAGGCGGAATCTCTCATTAACCCGTGTGGTTATGCGGTCGAACAACAATTCGAACTCGAATGGCGGCGTATCGTACGCGAATACGAATAACGATGCTTCGAACACGAATGCGAATAACGGTTCGCGGCTAGCAAACAAAAATGTAAGCGCAAAAGATATAATCAGGGGTACGACAAAATAGGACGTGTCCAAAAGCTGACCCTGGAGAGATGAGCCTTGCTAAACCTTAAAAAAAAGGAAGCAAAAAATAACATGCGTGCAGTTAAGCGTTTGGTAGGTTAAATTTCGAAGAAGGCAAACTGCAAAATTGAAGGAATATGAGAAGAGAAGGTTATATAATTGAAGAAATTGTTGAGTATTCGAACATGTCGGACTCGTTTGACTATGTGATGCGGAAGAATAGTCGCAGGCATAGCCGGACGGGACGGTCACTTATGCAACACAAAGAAACCGTTATTACTAATCTTTCTAAGGAGATTTTTGAGGGAACGTTCAATATTCCTTATTATCGTGAATATGAAATATGTGAACGAGGCAAAACAAGAACGATACAGTCTGTTACTCTTATAAAAAGAATAGGATTAAATGCAATTATGAGAGTTGTAGAGAAGCATCTTAATAAAAGATTCATTGCAGATACTGCGGCAAGCATTAAAGGTCGTGGAGGATTATATCTGATTAAAAGAATGTTATTCGATATGCAAAAAGATAAGAAGGGTACGGCTTATGCTTATAAATGTGATATCCGAAAATTCTATCAAAGCATCAATCAGGATATAATGAAGTCTGTTCTGAAAAAATATTTTAAGGATAAAAGATTGATTTTTCTTTTGGAGCGATGCATTACTCTTCTTCCTTCAGGAATGAGTATCGGCCTCAGATCGTCACAAGCACTAGGTAATCTCATGCTCAATTATTTCATTGATCATTATTTGAAAGATAATCTCGGTGTTAAATATTTTAGGAGATATTGTGATGATATGGTTTATCAGGCAGGATCAAAAAAAGAACTGGAATCTGTTATCAAGGCCATTCATTCGCAATCAAGGAAAGCAAAGCTGACAATAAAGAAAAATGAACAGGTGTTCAGTATTGCTGAAAGAGGTATTGATTTTTTAGGATATATAACTTATCCTACACATATATTGATTAGAAAACATATTAAACAACGCTTTGCAAGTAGATGGAAGAAGGTTAAGAGCATTAAACGTAAAAAAGAACTTATTGCTTCTTTCTATGGAATAGCTAAACATGCGAATGCAAAGCATTTGTTTAAAACATTAACAGGAATAAGCATGAAAAATTTCAAAGAATTAGGCATCGGATTTATGCCTAAAGATGGGAAAAAACGTTTTGAAGGCTCAATAGTTCCTTTAGGCGAATTACAAAATTGCGAAATTGTCGTTATGGATTTTGAAACAAATATCAAGACGCGTCAAAGTGAAGGTCGGTATGTTGTTCAATATGAACTGAACGGCATAAAAGGAAAATTCATTACCAATTCAGAAGAGATGAAGTCTATTCTTGATCAGATCAGAGATGCCAAAGAATTGCCATTCAAGGCCGTTATAAGACGCGAAATTTTCGGTCAAAATAAATTAAAATATATATTCACATGAAAGTACATGCTTCAACAATATGCTCACTCATTGAGTGTATAGATCGATTCAAAAATATCTATCGGATAAGATATGATATTCAGGACGATATTCAGGAAGGCGTTAAGGTTGGCATCGTCTATGAAGAGACTGAATTAAATCACAGGCCCGCCTTGGAAGAAATAAAGGATATCGTTATTGATTATTACAATTCTGTAGTTGACAAAAATATTCTGAAAGGTTTTGTCTGGAATAATATGCAGGTTTGGTTGACTTCTGAAAATCAGTTTAATTATAAAGTAGCTTATGATCTTGCTATACAAACAGGAGGTAGTTCTCTTCCTGTAACTTATAAATTTGGTGAATCGGAGAATCCGGTTTACTATAAATTTGAGACAATTAATGACTTGTCAGACTTCTATTTAAAAGCCGTGTCGCATGTCAATTCATGCCTTGAAAATGGCTGGAAAACAAAAGATGCTATTGATTTTACAAAATACGAGATATTATGATATTATATATTAAAGATGCAAACGGAAAATTTGTGCCGATAACTGCTATTAACGGTTTATCAGCTTACCAGTTAGCTGTAAAAAATGGCTATACAGGTACAGAATCGGAATGGCTAGCTTCCTTAAAAGGAGATAAAGGAGATGTTGGTACATTAGCGTCAGGTGACGCTAAAGACTTGACGGTTACGTTTATCGAAGCAGCAACAAGAGCAAACATAGGAACCGGAGAAACAATAGCTATCTTATTTGGTAAGATTAAGAAATGGTTTAGCGATCTAGCGACTGTAATATCGGATGCGATAAGTACGCACAACTCTGCGGCCGACGCTCATGCATCATTGTTTGCAAATAAGCAAAATGCATTGACAGCCGGAACAGGTATTGATATAACTAACAATGTGATAAGTTCGACAGTGGATTTAACACTTTATCAGCTTGTTACATCGCTCCCAACATCGAATATATCGACAAACAAAATATACCTTATTCAATCAGGGACGAGCGGAACTAATAACATTTATACAGAATACATCTATGTAAATTCAGCATGGGAAATTATAGGAGAATATACAAGTGCTATCGATCTTACTCCTTATTATACTAAGACGCAAGTTGACGGTTTAATAGCCAATATGGCGGAATTAAATGTTGACATTATCGCTCCTTTGGCTTCCGGTTATTATACTCTATCCTCTGCTATAGTTGCCGTTCCGGCTTATTATAGAAGGATAAACAGTAAGATAACCTTTACATCTTCCGCTGGCATTCAAGAAACGTATCAATTCAAATCTACTGTTGATAATTGGGAAACACCATCTTATTGGGAGTTTTTGTGTGTTACCGGTAAATATGGTAATATGGGTATAACTGATAATGTAAATACATTGGCATTAACAGGGTTTTATACATCATATGGGGCTGCTACAGGAGTTCCGGGGACGGATTATAGTTGGTTTATAATACATCAAAATAGTTCGGCAGGAAATGTCTATGCTTACCAGAGAGCTATTGCATATAGTACAACATTAATAGTATATGAAAGAGTCAAGATAAATAGTGTATGGCAAGCGTGGGTTCAGACTAATGCCATTGCGACAACGTCAGCTAACGGTCTCATGAGTTCTACTGATAAAGCGCGCATGGAGTTTAACTATGGAAGCAACGCAGTTACTACGCTTGCAAACCTGCCTGTGACAAAAAATTTGGTAATAGCAACACTTTCTGCTGCTACAACAATTAGTCTTGCGGCAGCTCTGGCTGTGAATCAGTCGATTCACGTCTGCGCAACAGCTTCGGCGGCGTTTACGCAGACTATTCCAAATAATTCGACATACGTAGCTCGTAATGGAACATCTTTTAATATTGCTGCAAACGCAACATTTGAAATAGATATTAAATGTGTTGCGGCTAATGTATATTGGATTTTGGTATCTATTTAATATAAATATTATGGATAGACGAAGAATGATGATGGCAGCCGCCAAAGAATTAGTAACAGTTGTTGAATGCTTAAAAACAGTTGGGTCAGGCACATGGGTAGCCCCGGATGAAACTGATAGTATTGATTACTGTGTTATAGCCGGTGGGGGTAATTCCGTTGAGCCCTATTTAAGTGGATCATACCATTCTACATCGGGTGCCGGTGGCTCAGGTGGACAGGTAATCAACGTTTTATCTTTTTCTACAACATCCATAAAAAATATGTCCTATACAGTAGGTAATATTAATCAAGACAGTTCATTCTACAATACTACATCAGTAGCTAATTATAAAGCTGGAGCATCCGCTGTTGGTTCTACAACTAATTATAATACAACTGTTACGAATGGCAATAATGGTTCAAACGGTGGATATTTATTCAGCAATGACTATAATACTGGGTATTTTGGGGTATCAGGAGGAAGCGGAGGATTCATAAGATGTGACAATTTTGGAGAATACAATGCTTATGGAGGTTATCCAAACGGAGGAAATGCCTATATTTTAGATATGGATACTTCAACGATTATTGTCCAATCTGGAGGCAGTGGGTCAAACTACGGAAATGGTGGTGGCGGTACTGCCATTCTATTCAATGGTAGCTTAGATTATTATTATAGATCTAATGCAAATGGAAAGCAGGGTGCTATCTTTATTCGATACAGTAGATATAAAAAATCAAGTGATGTGATT
>Ga0172378_10007550_pt1 | contig 10119 bp, 7 predicted proteins | sample GrowelOW332metaG_FD_119755 | JGI IMG/M metagenome (GOLD analysis project Ga0172378, IMG submission 119755) | Groundwater microbial communities from an aquifer near a municipal landfill in Southern Ontario, Canada - Pumphouse #3_1 metaG | ecosystem: Environmental > Aquatic > Deep subsurface >... | reverse complement strand
AGTATTTTATCAAGTCAACTTATTAAGGATTTAAAAATATCACAAACTCCCTATGTTATTTTAGGAGAACCTGCTATTCATAAAAATACAGTTAATTGGGTTGATATAAACAATTATTCAGGAGCAATTTTAGCCGTAGAACATTTAAAAAAAGAAGGCTTTAAAAATATTGGTTATATTGGTGGAAACGTTTTAGAAGTTTTTTCTACAAATAGAATAAGAGGTTATAAAGATACAATTGAAAATGATGAAAAGTATTACAAATGTGAAAGTGATAAAGACCTAGCTTTTAATTTAGCCTTAGATATTCTCTCCAAAGACAAAATTGATGCTCTAGTATGTAATGATAACATTGTTGCTTACTCAGTTATTAAGGCAGCAAAAAAACTGGGAATAAAAATTCCTAATGAATTAGGTTTAGTCACATTTGATAATTTTCCTTTAGCTGAATTTACAGACCCTGAACTTACAGCTATTTGTATTGATACTTATCAACAAGGCGAACAGGCAGCAAAAATGTTATTTGAAAGTATTAAAGGAAACCAAACCATAAGAAATACTATGGTAAATCCTACAATAGTAATAAGGGAATCTTCTAGGAGAAATAAATGATAAATCAAGCAGCTGTTTTTCATCGAACTTCTTCAGAATATAAAATCCCATTAGCTAAAGATGAACTATCTTTACGGTTGATTTGTGCTAGAGAAAATTTAGAAAAAGTTAAAATTATATGGTGGAAAAGAAATTTTCAAGAAAATAAAAATACTCAAGAAATGGAACTTTATGCTCGTACAAAAATAAGGGATGACTATAGATTAACATTAAAAACCCAAGAAAGAACACATTATATTCAATACTGTTTTCAAATCATAAATAAAGAAGAAACTTTATATTTCTCTCAAAGAGGATTCACAAAAGAATTTCCTGAAGAACCTTGGTTTGAACATCTTTGGACAAATGATAATGAAATTCTAAAAGAACCTAAATGGGCTATGGATGTTGTATATTATCAAATTTTTCCTGATAGATTTGCTAGAAGTCAAGATAGTTTAGAAAATAAAGACTTAGTCTCCTGGGGTAGTAAACCTACAAGAGATAATTATATGGGAGGTAATTTAAAAGGTATCCAAGAACATTTAGATTACTTTGTTAATTTGGGAATTGATGTAATTTATTTATGTCCCATCTTTAAAGGAGCTTTTAATCATAGGTATGCAACAATCAACTATTTTGAAATAGATCCAATGTTAGGAACTGAAAAAGATTTAGTTGAATTAGTCCAAAAACTTCATAAAAAAGGGATAAAAATAATACTTGATGGAGTTTTTAATCATGTGGCAACTGAATTTAAGAAATTTAAAGAATTTATAGAAGAAGGGAAAAACAAGCAATGGTTTTTTCCTTTAGAAAAAGAATCAAAGATTTCAAAAGTAAAATATGAATGTGTAGGTGATTATGAACCAATGCCAAAGCTTAATACAAGTAATTTACAAGTGGTTAATTATATTTATTCAGTAATGGATTATTGGCTAAATAGAGGTATTGATGGTTGGAGATTGGATGTTGCCGATGAAGTTGATATCACAGCTTGGATAATAATTAAAACACACCTTAGAAAAGACCATCCTGATTGTTTGTTACTTGGAGAAACTTGGAATGACGGGGTAAATAATTTATGCACTGGAACTCAGTTAAATTGTTGTATGAATTATCAATTTAGAAATGCAGTTTTAGATTTCTTTGCTTTAAGGAATATAAATAGTTTTTTATTTATTAGTCAAATTGAAGAAGTGCTAAGTTGTTATCCTGATATAATTAATCATTGTAATTACAATCTCCTTTCATCTCATGATGTATCAAGATTTATGAGTATTTGCAAAAAAGATAAAAGTCTTTACTCTTTGGCAATCTGTTTTCAATTTTTATTTATTGGTTCTCCAGCAATCTTTTATGGAGATGAATTTGGAATGGAAGGAGAAGATGATCCTGATTGTAGAAAGTGTATGAATTTTATTGGAGATAATAATTTATACAAATTAACAAAAGATTTAATATTTCTAAGAAAAAAATATCCCTGTTTAAAAAGAGGAAAAATAAAATTTCTAGAGGAATATTGCACCTCAAGTTTATTGGTTTTTGAAAGATTTGATGATAAAGACAAATTATTAATATATATAAATTTAGGGGAGAAATTAGTAAATGTGAAAAAAGCAAATTGTATTTTTGAATATCCCCAAAGTAATAAATTAGACTTAGAAAAATTAGAATCTAAGTCGATAAAGATATATTCATAGGAGGAAATATTATGAAAAAATTTAATGGATTTTTAATGATGGTTCTTATTGTTTTTTTAGTTGCAGCACCAATTATTGCACAAGGAGCAAATGAAACAACTAACAAAGAAATCGTATTAGATTTCTGGCATCACTACAGTGCAGAATCAGCAGAAAACAAAACATTAACAGAGGTTTTAATACCAGAATTTGAAAAAGAAAATCCTGGAATTAAAGTAAATGCAGTTTCACATGAATGGGCTGAATTACATGATAAAGTATTAATTTCAGCAAGTTCAAGCAGTTTGCCAGATGTGGCAAGATGTGATATCGCTTGGTTACCAGAATTTGAAAAAATGGGAATATTAGTACCATTAGATTCTGAGATGAATGACTTTGAAGAAGTATCAAAAGGCTTATTAGACAGCGCTATGAGTACTGCTATAATAAATGACCACTACTACGGACTTGCACTAAACACTAACTCAAAAATATTGTTTTACAACACTAAAATGCTTAAAGATGCCGGAGTAGAGGTCCCTAACACTATGGAGGAATGGGAAAAAACAGTCAAGAAGTTAAGTGGTAAAAACGTCAAAGGGCAACAAGTTTGGGGATGGAATGAACCTGGTTTAAGTGCCTGGAATATCTGTCCTTTCATTTGGAGTTTTGGTGGTGCATTAACAAACCCTGAACAAACAAAAGCAAGTGGATATATTAATAGCCCAGAAACAGTTAAAGCAGTAAACACTTTTGCTTCTTTGTATAAAGAAGGAGCTTTAACAGGATTTAATTCTGGAGACATCCCAATGACCGATGGTTTTGGCACAGGACGATATGCAATGATGTTGGAAGGACCTTGGAAAATAGCAGAATTAGCAGGTGCTTATCCTAATGTAAAATATCAAACAGCTCCTATTCCTGCTGGAGAAGGGGGATCAATTTCAGTACTTGGTGGTGAAGATATTGCTATGTTTAATAATGCTAATAAAGATGCTGCTTGGAAGTTTATGAAATTTATGACCAGTGACTTTGCTGAAGTAGAAATGTCTAAATGTGGTCAAATACCAGTCAATAAAAAGGCTTTGGAAAACCCAGTAGTAGTAGAAGCTTCTTTTGCTCCTTATTTGGAAGCAATAAAGACAGCTAAAGCTAGACCAACTGTAGCTTCTGCCTCAAAAATTGATAATGAATTAGTTGTAGCTATGCATGAAATTCTTGATGGAGAAAAAACTGCACAAAAAGCAATGGATGATTTGGCAGTAAAAGTGGATGCACTTTTAGCTAAATAGTAGAAACGTTTATTTCCAGCAGAGAAAAATCTGCTGGAAATATTGAGGATTAAAAATGCAAATAAAGAATAATAGTAGCAAATTTCAATTAGGAGCTTTAATGGCCCCAGGATTGTTAATTTTTGCCCTATTTACAATTTATCCAATCTTTAGATTATTAATAGCGAGTTTTCATGATTGGACCCTTGCTTCAATGGTAAAGCAACCTTTTGTTGGTTGGAATAATTATAAAACTGTATTTTCAGATAAAACTTTTTGGATTTCTTTTGAGAATTCGATTGTCTATGCTTTAGTGACAGTCCCAGGTCAAATGTTTTTAGGTCTATTAGTAGCTATTCTTATTGATGGAATAAGAAAAATTTCTGTGGGTTTTAGAGTTCTTAATTATTTGCCGGTGATTACTTCATGGGTAATAGTATCATTAATATTTAAATATATTTTTAATACTGAAGGTCTTTTAAATTATTTCCTTTTTAATATTCTTCATATTACTTCAAAAAATGTTAGATGGTTGGATTTCAGGTGGAGCGGACTTTGGGTTGCCATGTTTTTAGGTATTTGGAAAGGAGTAGGATGGAATATGGTAGTGTTTTTAGCAGCTCTTCAACAAGTCCCAAAAGTTTTATATGAAGCTGCGGAATTGGATGGTTGTAAGTCAATAAGAAAATTTTTTGCAATTACTTTGCCTAGTATAAAAGGATCAGTACTTTTTGCTTGGGTAATGCTTACTATTGGAGCTTTTAATGTTTATACATCAATAAAATTAATTACAAATGGAGCACCAGCTCATAAAACAGAAACTTTATTAACTTGGATGTATTACAAAGCTTTTAGTACTGGAGAATTTGGTTATAGTGCAGCTCTATCTTTTATTATGGCTTTAACTTTATGTTTTTTAGCAATAATTCAATTTAAAATTATGAAAAAAAAGGATGAATAATAATGATTAATTCAAAAAAAAGTATAATAACAAGATATATTTTACTAATCATATTTTCATTAATAGCAATTTTCCCAATGATTTATATGCTAAGTACATCGTTAAAACCCAATGGAGCTTTATATGAATTTCCTCCAAAATTCTTTCCTGACAAGAATGAATTAACTTTAGAAAACTACAAATATATTTTAAATGAATCAAAATTCATGAGAAATTTTTTTAATAGTATTTATGTATCTGTAATAGCTGTAATTATTTCCTCAATAGTTTCAACTGGTTTGGCTTTTGTAATAGGTCGTTTTAAAAATAAATTTACAAAAATAATATTTTCTTGTCTTATTGTAACAATGGTAATTCCAGGAACTACTTTAATAGTACCTCAATTTGAAATGGCTGTTAAATTTAAAATTATTAATTCTCTTTCGGGGTTAATACCCTTTTATATAGCTTGGGTAATTCCTTTTTCAACTTTTATGATTAAAGGTTTTATGGAAAATATTCCAAATAGTATTATCGATGCTGCTGAAATAGATGGAGCTTCAATTTTTCAAGTTTTTTATAAGATTGCAGTTCCCCTTGCAGTCCCCGCAATAGCAAGTGTTTCTATCTTTAATTTCCTCTCATCTTGGGAAGAATTTCCTTGGGCAAATACTGTAATTAACGATACCAAATTACGAACTTTACCAATTGCAATTACCGGATTTTTTGGACAACATCAATTTACTCAATGGGGGTATGTTTTTGCATTGTCAGTTCTTTCATTAATTCCAGTTGTTGTAATATTTATTTCGTTCCAAAAGTTTTTTATTTCAGGATTAGCTTCTGGGGGAGTAAAAGGTTAATTTTTTAAAGTTTTGTGCTTTAAATGAATAACATAATAAATGTTAATTGAATAAATCTTTCATAGCGAATATTCAGCCTAAGTTATAAAAATGATAATTAGCAAAGAAAATATCTTGAATTTGTTCAAATTTTATTGACAAAAAAGATGAGAAACAATATGTTAGTTATAAATTACTAACTTAGGAAAACATTAATGGAATTAACCAAACGCCAAAAAGAAATTATAAATGCTTCTATTGATTTAATTGCCACCGGTGGAATTCAAAATTTTACCATGAAATCTTTATCTAGAGATATTGGAATAAGTGAGCCTGCAATTTACAGACACTTTGATAGTAAATTAGATATTCTTATGGCTATTCTTACTAGTATTCGAAATGATATTCAAAGTTTTGAAAAGAAAAATAATATTGAAAATAATGGAACATTAGAAGATATAAACAGGATGTTTTGCTTCCAAATAGAGAGTTTTGTTAAAAACCCATCACTTGCTTCTATTCTTTTTTCAGAAGAGATTTTTCAAAATGAATTAAAACTTTCAAATAATGTCAAATCTATTATGAATGATACTTGTGATCTTGTTGAAAAAGTTATTTTAAGAGAGCAAAAAAAAGGAAATGTTACATGCGATATAAATTCACAAGTGCTTACAAATATTATTATTGGAACAATACGTTTAATTGTTATCAAGTGGAAATTAGCAGGATGTAAGAATGACTTAAAGAAGATTTATACAATGCACTGGAATTCGTTAAATAGTTTATTAAAAATGTAAAATTAAATACTTTTTATTTTATTATTTATGTTAGTTTTTGATAACTAACATAAATGATTGCAATTCAAAATTTATATTCAAATACATGTCTTATGGAGGTTTTATGGAAAAGGTGTTAAATACAATACTTAAACGGCCTATGCTTACAATCTTGGTTGTTCTAGTAGTCTCAATTGGATTTTTCTTTATAATGGAAGAAAATACAAGAATGGAAACGGATTTAGATGAATACATGCCTGAATCTAATCCAGCGTTTGTTTACAGCAATCAAGCAGAAGATTGGTTTAATATTAGAGATGGAATAGTTATTGCTATACAGAATAAAAATGGAATTTATAATTCTTCTACTCTCAGTAAAATCAAAAATCTTACAAAAGATCTTCAAAAAATGGAAGGGATAGAGAAATCTGATGTTACATCACTTTATACAGCCGATAATATTATCGGATCTGAGTATGGGTTAGAAGTTGAACCTTTTTATACAAAAGTTCCTGAAAGTGAAGAAGATTTAATAAATTTGAAAGCAGCTGTACAAAATAATGACATGATTGCTAATCGTCTCATCTCAGAAGATGAAACGGTAGCTTTAATAATGGTTGAAATTAGTGATGATGTCTTTACTGATGAATTTTATCAAAAGATTAATGATCTTACTTATTCTTATGAAGGAGATGAAACTCTTTATGTTGCAGGGCGACCAATTGTAGAGGGGACTCTTGCAGCATTAGCACCTGCAGATATGGCAAAAATGATACCCATTGTTATTCTTGTTATTATTTTGGTCTTATATCTACTCATGAAAAGTGTACGTGCTACTTTTATGACACTTATGGTCGTGCTTTTTAGTGTATTATGGACATTTGGTCTTATGGCTGCTGTTGATATTCCAATTTATGCAGTATCTACGATGATTCCGGTGATGCTTATTGCAATTGGAGTTGCTGATGGAATCCATATAATTAATTACCTTCGGCAATATAAGTCTAATAATCCGAACGCAAAGGACGATGAAGCTTTAAGCATAACTTTAAAAAACCTTTGGAAACCTGTTGTTATGACTTCTGTAACGACAGCTGTTGGTTTTATTTCTTTACTTACTTCTCAGGTGTATCCTATTAAGTATTTTGGTATTTTTACTGCCTTTGGTGTTATGGTTGCAATGTGTTTTTCACTTGTTCTTCTTCCAGCAGGATTAAAGCTTATGGGACTTCCTAAATGGAAAAAATCAAAAAGAACTACTACGAAAATATCGAGTTTTTCTAAGAGCTATTCAATGCTATTAATTAGGCACAAATATATTTTCTATTTTTTAACTGTGCTAATTTTAGTTTTTTCCTTATGGGGAATAACAAAAGTATGGATTGATTCAAGTTTTATTTCACAATATGATAAAAATACGGATATTGTCCTGTCTGACAATTTTATAAACAATAATTTTGGAGGGACTTCAACTTTAAATGTTATTTTAGATGCCTCTGAAGAGGGTACGTTTAAAAACCCAGAAGTTTTAATACTTGCTGAAACAATGCAAAATGATCTAGAAAACTCATTAAATAAAGTTGGAAATTCATTTGCTTTGACAGATTATCTTAAACGCATGAATATGGTCATGAATGCTGATAATCCTTCCTTTAATACCATTCCACAAACACGTGAAATGATAGCCCAATATTTGTTGCTTTATGAAATGTCAGGTGATCCAGATAATCTCTTAAAAGTTGTTGATTACAATTATAAAAAGGCAAATATGACCTTCCAATTAAAAGACGATACATCTCAAACAATTACTTCAGCAATAAATTTGATAGAAAAATACATTCCTGACTTTGAAAAATTAGGAATCTCTGTTAACTATGCCGGTTCTGGATATAGAGGTCTTGTTTTTTCTAATCTTATACTTGAAGGACAAATCTTAAGTATATTTTTGTCTCTTCTAATTGTTGTTATTTTGCTCTCATTTATGTTTAGTAGTTTGCGTATAGGGCTTATTGCCTCTGTGCCGATTGTTACTACGGCTTTTATTAGTTTTGGTATCATGGGACTTTTAAATATTCCTCTGAGTACGACAACAGCATTGCTTTCAAGTATTGCCATTGGTATTGGCATCGATTATGCAGTTCACTTTATTGAAACTTATAAGTTAAATTCCGTTAAAACAACAACAAAAGAACTCACTCTAGAAAAAACGATGAGTTATTCCGGAAAAGCTATTTTATACAATGCAATTGTTGTAATTGCAGGTTTTTTAGTTTTATTGTTTTCGCTGTTTCCTTTAAATCGAACACTTGGAGCATTGGTATCTCTCAACATGTTCACAAGTTTTATCGGAACACTGACGATTATGGCGGTACTTTTGTATCAATCAAATATTTATTTTAATAATAGAAATAAGGAGAAAAAGTTATGAAAAAGAAATATATAGCAATGTTTTTTATGCTAGTTGTGTTTTGTTTGTTTATTTGGGCACAAAATAGTGATGAAATAATTACCGGAGAACAGATTATGGACAATGTTTATAATCGACAAACACCTGATGATTTGAAAGGAAACCTTAAAATGATTTTAGAAAATAATAGAGGCGACCAACGTGTTCGTGAGATAAACCAATTTATAAAAAATACAGAGCAAGATGAAAAAAAGATTATGTTTTTTACTTCTCCTGCGGATGTAGCTAACACTTCTTTTATGAATTGGAGCTATGAAGATGAAAATGTAGAAGATTCTCAATGGATTTATTTACCAGCTATAAAAAAAATAAAAAGGATTTCTAGTAGTAGCAGTAGTGATTATTTTATGGGATCGGATTTTACTTATGATGATTTAGGTAATAGAAAACCAAGTGAGGATACCCATACGCTATTAAGAAGCGAAGTCCTGGATAATTCAAATTGCTATGTTGTGCAAAGTATCCCGGTTGATGAAGACTCCATGTATTCAAAAACAATTACCTGGGTTTTGCCCGATAGCTGGGTCGGTGTAAAAAAAGAGTTTTATGATGAAGATGGAGATCTTTTAAAAGAATTAGACATACAAAAGCTTGAAGAAATAAAAGGATATTGGATTATTGCAAAGTCTTTGATGACAAATGTGCAAAAAGATCATACGACCCTTATGGAGTTATCAGATTTACAAGTTAATACCGGACTTCAAGATAAGATATTTACTGAACGAATTATGGTAAGGGGAATATAATGAAATTGAAAAAATGGATTTTTATCGTTATGATGTTGTCTTTAGTGAGTGCCTTTTCCTCTGAAATAGATTTTAGTGGATATGTTCGAAATTATACCGGAGTACTTTTGCAAGAAGATTCTGAGTTTCCTGTTTTACAAAATTCCTTTGATATGAGTATTGGCTACCAGTCAAATAAAGGAGCATTCTTAGCAAATCCCTATTTGAATATAAACAAAGATACAATATCAGATATTGATTTTCGAGAACTCTATATAGATCTCTTTTTTACTAATTTTGATGTACGAATAGGTAAGCAACAAGTTGTTTGGGGCAAAGCGGATGGTGTTTTTATTACTGATGTTGTGTCTCCAAAAAACTTACAAGAGTTTATGCTTCCTGATTTTAAAGAAATTCGTATAGGAGTGAATGCTGCTAAAGTAAATTATTACATTGGTGGGAGTATGATAGAATTAATCTGGGTTCCTCAATTTGTATCAAATACAATGCCTTCAGAAGATTCAATTTGGAATACCCGCCATATAGATTTTTCAAATAGTGCTGATGATATAGATACAAGTCTTGAAAACAGTGAGTGTTTTGCTCGCTATTCTATTATGACATCTTTATTTGATTTAGAGCTTGTTGGTGGATATATGTGGGATGATGAACCCACAATTACTGCTATGACTCCGCAAATAACGTTTAAACACGAGCGATTGGCAATGGCTGGAGGAAGTGTTAGCTCAACTGTTGGTGATTTTGTCTTGCGCAGTGAAGGAGCCTATTATACTGGTAAAGATTTTGTAACAAGTGGTAATCTTT
>Ga0172378_10007549_pt1 | contig 10119 bp, 12 predicted proteins | sample GrowelOW332metaG_FD_119755 | JGI IMG/M metagenome (GOLD analysis project Ga0172378, IMG submission 119755) | Groundwater microbial communities from an aquifer near a municipal landfill in Southern Ontario, Canada - Pumphouse #3_1 metaG | ecosystem: Environmental > Aquatic > Deep subsurface >... | reverse complement strand
TCGATCCTAGAAATGCAGATATTGTTATGGAATTAACCGAAAGCTATATTAATCAAGAAAATTTATCAGCCATGATGATTACCCATAACATGCAATTTGCCATCGATTATGGAAATCGACTCATTATGATGGATGAAGGAAGAATTATCATTGATGTCAGCGGGGAAGAAAAGAAAAAACTCACCGTTGAAAAATTGGTCAGCATGTTCCAAACAATTCGAAAGAAAGAATTTGCGAATGATGAAGGCTTACTCAACGTATAAGACCTTTTCAATCATTGAAAAAGAGCACATACAAGTGCTCTTTTTTTTGTCTATAATCGATAAAAGCTACTTACACTTACCACAAATTTCGGATACAGTAGGGTCAAAAATACTGCAATAGAAAGAGTAACTCTTGAACAAAAAGAAAAGCATCATTGCTGAACCAAAATTATTTACCAATTCTTATTTGGCTACACTTATCACACCTCTCATAGGGCAACAAATGCTTACGGTCACCATAGGCCTTGCCGATACCATCATGGTCTCAAGCTGTGGTGAAGTTGCCATCAGTAGCGTTGCACTTGTCGATACATTCTCCATTTTATTCATCCAACTCTTTGCAGCCTTTGCGACCGGTGGAGCTGCGGTAATGAGTCAATATTTGGGACGAAAAGAAGAAAAAATGGCAAATCAAGCAGCTCGTCAACTCTTCTACATCTGTCTCGGACTGGGTATTCTCGTCCCGCTTCTGTGTATTCCCATGCGAGAAAAGTTTATCACCGCACTCTATGGAAACTTAGAAAAAGAATTACTCTCAGGCTGTTTAACCTATTTTATATTCATCTTCGGCTATTTTCCTTTCCTCGGAATTTACAATGTCATCTATGCAATGTATTTGTCTCTTGGCAATACGAAAATTACATTAAAAGTCTCCATTATCATGAATTGTACCAATATTCTGCTCAATGCAGTTTTTATCTATCATTTTAACATGGGTGTTGCAGGAGCTGGACTAGCAACCTTTATTTCCTGGGTTGAAGGAGCAACGATACTTCTTGTTTTACAAAGAATTCAAAAGAATCCCTTAAGTCTTCACTCACTCCATCGAATAAAGATTGACACCAGAATGTGCAGAAGAATTGCTTCCATTTCAATTCCAAATGCCATTGAAAATAGTATGTTTAATATTGGTAAGATATTAGTGCAACGCATTATATCTACGCTCGGAATATCAGCAATAGCCTCTGCTGCAGTGCTCTTTAATATTGGAAGTATTATTACCATTCCTGGAGTTGGGCTGTCCTTGGCCTCTACAACCGTCATTGGACGCTGTGTAGGAGCAGGAAAGAAAGATCAAGCACGTTACTACAGTTATAAGCTACAAAAAGTGGGAATGGTTTCAATGTTTATTACCATTCTTTTCACCTATCCTTTTCTCCATCAAATTATTGGCTTTTATCATCTCACAGAGGAAGCATCAGCCCTCACGTACCATATTATTGCCACGACATTACTTATTTTTCCTTTGGCATGGCCAAGCTCATTTACCATTCCTAATTTCATTCGTGCAGCAGGAGATGCAAAGTTTACGATGTATGTCTCAGTTGCCAGTATGCTTATTGTTCGAGTGGGAGGAGCCTATCTTTTATCAACTGTTTTCCATTTTGGCCTCATGGGTGTGTGGCTCGGTATGTATAGTGATTGGGTCTGTAGAACCATCTTCTTTGTTACACGACTGAGAGGAAATAAATGGCTTGAAAAGAGCGTCATATAGCGAGTAAAAACAAGAGAGAAACGGGTAAGCTCGTTTATAAGGGACTCACTGTTTCGATAAGATTTGCTTTGCCTTGGACCACATTGTAGTTTTCAAACGATTGGCAATCGATAATAAAACCATTGCTATTGAGATATTCAACCCGTATGGAATGCACCCCTGGTGCAACAGAAAAACACTGAATCCATGAACGTGCAGGGAAGAAAAGCGAGCATCTCACATCAGCTCTTTCACTGATTGCCGTAAACAAATTGAGTGCAGAGGAGAAAAAAGAAGCAAAATCTTTTTCTTCATTACTTTCAGCCTGTTCATTGACTACAGCCTTTCCTATTTCTCTGGTCAAAATGCGAATAAAAGATCGCGTATATTCCGCCTTTGATTTTTTTACCATCGAAGAAAAGGCAATGGTACTGATATTTTCAAAAGGTTCTAAGAGCGAGACATTACCGTCAATATTTACTCGGACAAATTTGATTTGAGAATTTCTCACCATAGGGATGCTATAGACAATATCATTATAGAGAGCTCGATGGTAATACCCATCTTTATCTTTATAAGCCTCACGGATTAAGGCACCACGACTTGAGGTTTCAACTTTTTGAGGAGCAAGACCTGAGAAAGAAAGGAACGAGAGAACAGTTGAATCTGCGTCTAAAGAATGAAGTTTCTCAATCGTCTGATATGCGTCTTGATCATAAAAAGCACCTTCTGTTTTGAGCGCATTATCAATCTTTTTCAGCGATACATCAAAATAATTATCATCACCATATTCATAGCTCAACAAGGCAGAGAGATACTGCGCCAAACCAGAATTGGTCAATGGTGGATAATTGGTGTATTCATATTTAAACGCATCGTAGTGAACCCTCTCATCCTCAGGAAGTGGCGTTTCATTTTGATAATAGGAAATCTTATCATTCATCTGCCTTACTTCAACCATAGCATCTTGCGTGTTACCCATTTTGTAATAATTCAACGCTTTAAACAAATTGGTATAAATGTCTTCATAGTGAGGACTATCGTAGGAGCGCATATTTTCACTGACAAGATAGGAAGCAACATTTTTACTCACACTGGTGGTATAACTTGCAGCAATACCTTTTTCAGCAAGACCAAAATAGGTATTGGATTCATCGAAGAATCCTGCACTATGCGCTACCATACCTGCATTTAACCCATAAACGATAGCCCCATCTTCTTTCAAATAAGACGCTTCATGCTCTTGTAAAGAAACCAAAGCTTCTTGAGGATTCCTCTCTTCATACAAAGATAATGGTGCTTGATAATCCAGAGAAGAAGCACAGCCTATCAATGATAGCGTAGCACATCCTACAAGGATGGTATGAATGATGGTGGTTTTTACGTTTTTCATGATATCGTTACTCTCTTCTTGTGACTCATATATACTTACGATTATCTTCTCAGACTATAAGAATTCTTTATCCAATGCATCACAACTTTTCTGAAGTGCCTTTGATGAAGCGGTTAATGCATTGATACCAACGCCACGAGAAAAATTGGTAAAGGTGGACAAAACCATGCCTTCACTTCGTATCTCATAGGAAAAATCATTGTTGCAGTAAAAAAGATTATCCTTTTCTTCTATTGTTTGGCTATAGCCAATATATAAGAGAGAAAGAGCATTTTCATCAATGGTAAAACCATTGGACTCAAGGGTATGGCTTACTTCTGCTCTCACCTTATTTTTCAATTCAGGAGTAACATTATCCACATTGATACGAACAATCAGTTGCTTTTGTATTGCACTGATTTGGGTTTTTAACCGGTCAACAGGGGAAGACTGGGTTGATCCTTTCAAAACTGAAAGCATATCAATGGAAGGTTGCATTTCTTGAGCAATCTGTAATGCTTTTGATAAATAGCGATATTTTTCAAAAGGATTTGATGACTCTTCACTTCTTTTTTCGAAATTTTCCATCTCATTCTTTGGAGCAACGAGCCCACCATTCACTCTCTCGATTGCTTGTTGTTTATCCAAAACGAGGCGAACCCAGTAGGTTCCATCGCCACTTGGATAGACATCGTGCACTTCTACCCCTTGAAGATTCTCAATCTGAGAAACATATTCTTCATTGGATAGATAGTTTGCACTTGTACCAAGCCCATCGTCGCGAATAAATTGTTTTTCAACACTTTTAACCGACGTATTAAACACCTGAGAAAGAGACAACTGAGCACTCTTTTCTGCTGCTTCTTTTGTTGTTCCGTTCCCTACTGCGGCAATATACACAGAGGAAGAAACGGCATTATCATAGGTATATCCAACCCAAGAAGGCAACACCTCTTGAGGCATTGAAGTGGTGCAATTCACCATAAAGCTTAAGGTAAAAAGAAAAATCAGCAGTTTTTTCATCAGTCTTTTCCTTTATTCTAGTATGAATATTTTGGTTGATTAACAACTTTTTTTACAGTCTTTTCATCGAGCCATACTTTCTGACTACTTTGAATATCGACAAGTTCCAAATCAACATAATACGTTCTTACAGACTTACCACCGATACGATCAATATTTGTTTTTACACTGCCTTGAAGCATGTAAGCAGCACCGGTTTCTTCCCCTAATTCAGCCGCAGTTTCAGCACTTGCATTGTATTGTTGATCCATTTTTTCAGCACGTAAATCTGCCTTGTTATTAAAATCTGCTACCGTTATTACCTTACCACTTGCAACAAGAGCCGTTTCAATCTTCTTACTGATAATAGTGGTATCAATATGTTCACTACTATTGTTTTTCATATTTCCCACAATAACAGTTGGTATATTTCCATTATTATTCATCTGATAACGAACAATCCAAGGTGATGATAAACAACTATCAATCAAAGAGGAGGTAACGATACGAATATCGGTATCATTCCAATTACCTGAGAGATCTATCATGGTATCTTCACTTACTCTATCTACGGAGTAACTTGACGAACAACTTGCAAGGAAACACACACTCACGACACATACCATTACTATTGCTAATTTCTTTTTCATATACTTATCCATCTCTTTTACTCTGTATTTTTATCTCTTTCTTCTTGATACCCAACCACAAGTTTATCAACATTTACCGCGTCTAATTTTGCTTGAGCATCAGCCAATTCAATCATTTTATCACGTAAAATTTTTTGATACGAAGTATCTAAAATTTGTAATTGATTCTGTGTCGTATCATCACTTTCATTCAGACTTTTTGCAAGAGAAAGAACCTGATTATGTGCCGTTTCCCTATTTTTATTGATGAGCGCAATGTCTTTCTCTGCCTGAATTTTCTGACGTTCATACGTAGCTTGTAAATTCTCGGCTTCTAAGCGATATGCTTCCTCAAGATTATCCTTATCATAGGAAGCAATAACCCAGAATTCTCCTGTTTGAGGATTTGTCCAATTGTTTTCAATAATGACATTACGCAGTGTTATATTGGTTACCTGTATACTAAAATTCTCAAAAGCGCTCAAGTTTTGTTCACTCTGAGGCAGTCCTGAATCAGTAAAATAATTCTGTATTGCTCCATGAACCATTGACGAAACCTGTTCAGCTATTTCATTACGAGCTAACGCTTCAGCCCTCTTTTTACTATTCAATTGCGTACTCAAATTTCCCATACCAACCCCATAGAATCTATCGGGAGAGAGAGGTGTTAAGACCGTCCAATAAGGACTTCCATCCTCACTTACTTCAGGATGTTCACTGATATAAGGAGATGGTGACTTTGTAGCACAACTTGAAGAAAGAATCATCACCAGGAAAAAAAGGAGAAGCACATGATTTTTCATCCAAAGCCTCCCTTTAGTTTTTATCATTTGCATCAAAGAAACCATCATGATTCAGTCTATCATATGAAGAATTCATCATATTATTGGCCTTATCTGCAGAAACACTGTTCACATCTGGCTTTGGCTGCATGGGACGAGCACTCATACAGCTCACACATAAGAGTAGTGAACTCAATCCAATCAAGAGAAAACATTGTACCTTTTTCATGGAAATTACCCCTTTAATTCTTTTTAATAACACCTAAACAGTAGTAGGTTCTACGCTCCTTATCATAATAATAATCGATAGCTTTAAACCCCTTCACCACGCCAACACTTGCAATAAATGATTCACTGGTCATATGGTTGCTATCACCATAATTATCAGAGACAATCATATCGGTTGAAAACCCTTTTGCTGTGTAGATATTGATAAAAGCATCGTAGGTAGCTGACTCAATTTGGGAAGCAATGGTATATTCACCATTACTTTTTCCTTTTGCTACATAATACCCATCAATATGGGGAACCTCATTGAGCCACAAAGGAACTCCCTCACTATCTTCACGAACAGTATATATCAATTCGTCAGATTTTTGCGTATCTTGAACTAAAACAACCACACCATTTCGACTGTTATAAAGTTTTTCTAACACAACGAGTTGGTCAATTTTCTTTGCTATTTCATCATTATTATAACCGACAACTTCACCTTTTCGGTAAAAATCGTAATTTTTTATCTCTTCGGCTCTTTGCATAAAATCTCTACTTCCCACAACAATATAGTCATGAATGAGATCTTGCTTCGCACTATTTAAAAGTGCATTCACCCCCATAATCTGGGTGTTTGGTATGACGTCTGTAAAGCCAACGAATACGTTTTCGCGTGTTAAATCTACCTGAGCAACAAGATCTTCATCGGTTGCTGCTTTACTCTGGTACGCCATCTTTATCCCATCTGGTTGGACCGTATTATCAGTCTGAGTCACACAACTCGTACACAATAAAAAGCTTATCAAAAAAATAACAACTCTACTCATACCGTTCCTTTACAGAACAAAAAGTCTTCATTTTTGTAGAAACAAACAACAAAGACTTTTTGTTTTTATCAGATTTAGATCAAACCATTTGCCAGTAAATTATCAAAACTTTCTGCCATTTTAGCATTAGCAGCTGATGCTGCATCGTTTTGAACAAATTGTTTCTGTGCTTCAACCTGAATCTCATCCAAAGCTGTTTTTAAATTTGCTTTTGGCATTTTGCTGAGAACACAAACACCACCATTTGAAAGAACGAAAAGTTTTACTCTTTCCACTCCAACAAGATTTGCTTGCGTCGTATGAAGTGCAAAAGATTCAAAGGCATCCATATTCTGTCTATTGTCCCCTTCCCCTGCATCATTGACATAATTTTTGATAACTTCTTTTACCTTTGTACTCACTTGTTCTGCAAGTTGTGTTTTTGCCTCAACTTCCGCTTTCTTGATTGCCGTTTGAAGGTTTCCTGCTTCAGCATATCCTGCACAATAGATATAGGTTTCGTCACTTGGAAGCGTTAAGAACCAATCAGGATATTCCACTTTGTTAATCTGTGTTGTGGTAGGCTGAGTTGCAACTTCCTGTGGGGCAACAACAGCAACGGGACGTTTTGTACTCATACACGAGCTCAAACTTAAGACCATAGCTCCACTCAAAATAGCCATTAATAATTTCTTCATTTCATCTCCTTAAAATAGATAATCTCTTAATACAACAAAAAAATATAATAATAAATTATGGCAATTCATTAAACAGTAAATAATTAATTACAATAAATTACAATAAGTAACTATTAACAGTTGATGTAACTTTACTATCAAATTGTTGATAAATCAACAGAAAAAATCATTATTATGTACAAATAATGTCTTCATTGTGCAAAGTATAGAAAAAAGTTCCCATTCACAATCATCCATGCGACAACGAAAAAAAAGATATACTCACATAACAATACGTGGGTATATCTTCAATTATACAAAATAAATTTTGTCTTACTTTTCTATTTCTGCTTCACTTGTTTCTACAGGTTCTGCAGTTTCTACAGGTTCTGGAAGTTTCCAAAGTTTTTCAATCTTATAGAAATCTCTCATTTCTTCACTCATCAAATGAATAACTACTTCATCACAGTCGATGAGTGTCCAACCATCAGTATTTGGTGTTTTATGACGATCATTAACGGTAAGACCTAAATCTTTGAGGATACCCCAAAGTTCATGTGCAACACCTTTTAAGTGACCTACACTATTCACGGTAGCAACAACCATACTATCTGTCCAAGAACATCTGCCCTGTACATCAATAACGGTTACATCTTTACATCTTTGGTCATCCAAAAAGGATACTATTTTCTCTACTTTTGCATTCAATTCTTCAGTCATTATTCTCTCTCCTCACTACAAGACCTCTTCGCATCTTGCAACCAAAGACCTAATCGCTCTACTGCAACATTTGATCTACTGGCATTATAATCGGATAATTTCTCTGTTGCATCTACAACAACAAAAGAATACCCTTTTTTATCTATTCTTGCCAGTATATTGTCAGCTGGCAATCCAAGACTCTTCAGTCTTGTCGTAATATCACTCTTCTCGAATAAATGAGCGTTGGCTTGTAAGATTTCGCCTCTTTGCGTTGGCCCATTTGCTCCAAGCGTATCTAGCACAAAGCGAAGAGGCTGTAAATCAGCTTCACTGAGTGTAAGACTCTGTATCGTATCATCATCTATTACATCACTCAGGTGAAATCCCAACTTTTGTAATATCGTGTTATCAGCTTCAAGAAGCACTGTCACCTTTTCTCCGGACACCAATAAATACTCTTTTTCATCGCTTTGAATCAATAAATCCTCAGCGCTGACAAAATGTATGAGTAATAAGGTCATCAAGAGAAAAACAAACAATGGCTTTCTCACAGCTTTCCACCTTCTTTAAGATAATGGTGAAATGATTCAGTTATCGGCGCTTCAACCATATTCTTACTTTTAAAATGCTCTAATTGAGCATCTAAAATTTGAAGGCAAACACCTTCAATTGTTTCATTTTCAAAATAAGAAGCTCGCTGTTCATCGGTTAAAAATTTTCTTCTTGGTTCAAGGTAATCAGCAGCATACACTAATGCACCAAGAAGCCCCATATCTTTTGATCCAAGCGTATGAAACCTAATCGCTTTTTGTGCTTCCAAGGGAAAACCCATCTGTTTACTTAAAACTGCACCAACAGGTGAATGAAGCAACTTGATGTTTTCTCTTTCAACCTCTTCAACAGGAACATGATTTTTTTTGATAAACTTTTTCAGTTTCTCTTCACTCCAGTTACGAGCGATATCATGGAATAAACCAGTCATCGTACAAAGGGAAGGATCAAATCCAGCATGATAATGTTCATTGAGCCGATTCACCGTTGAAGCAACGGAAACACAATGAAGATAGCGTTTTTCTTTGACGCTTTCTTTTACCAAAGCATCAATTTCTGTACAACTTATGTTGCTTAACATAATCACTTACCCTTTTACTCAGATATTCTCCGACATCTCGTCCGTCTTCAATTCTCTGGCGAACCAGAGTTGAAGAATCAAATTGAGGATCATTATTCAAATAGTTAATTTGATAATCCTGAGGAATTTGTACGGGAGTGTTTCCTCTTCTACAGATGATATATTCAACCTTGTTCTTCAAATCTTCGCTTCGGTACCATTTATCGAGGCTTGATACTAAATCATCTCCCATGAGGAGTCCCAGTTTGCCTTCAATCGTGTTGTGACTCATTAAGTCTTCAACCGTATCATAGGTATATGAGATTCCACCTCTTTCGATTTCTAAAGGAGAAACAATTAATGTCAAATCATCATCACCATAGATATCTCGATAGTCTTGAACTGCTAATTGAAGCATTGCTAATCGATCCTGACTTGTTGCGCGAGGACCGTTTTCTTGCTTAAAATTATTGATATAGGCTGGGACTAAAAAGATTTTTCTAAATGCTGTTTCTTGGTAAATAGTATGCAGCAGATACAAATGTCCTAGATGTATTGGATCAAAGCTTCCGCCAAACATTGCACTGCGCATATACTAATTGTCCTCATCTTCATACGTTGGTTCGATGTATGTTGCATCGGTGTCTATCACTGCTGAGAAACCACCACGTGCTTTATTTTGCACTTTTTCCATAATCTTACCTTCACTTTTCCCTACGAGATTAATGAAAGCTTGCTTTACTTCGGTAATTCCATCATCATAATACACACAAATTCCAATGATTGTTTCTTGAGGATATTTTTCCTTGAGTTCAGCAAGATGCTCTGGAGCACCTTCTTCATCAAGATGGGTTCCAACAATGATACTCTTCTTCACAACTAAATCTTCACTATAGGAAGACAATTCTTCTTTAAGAGTGTCAAATGCTTCAAGATATCGTGGGTCTGATAAGTCTATCAAATAAGCTAAACCTTCAGTCCTACTAATATGTTTTAAAAACTGAATTCCCATTCCAAGACCATCACTAGCCCCTTCAATAATTCCTGGGATATCTGCTAATACTAAGTCATTGTCACCATAACGCATC
>Ga0172378_10007548_pt1 | contig 10120 bp, 12 predicted proteins | sample GrowelOW332metaG_FD_119755 | JGI IMG/M metagenome (GOLD analysis project Ga0172378, IMG submission 119755) | Groundwater microbial communities from an aquifer near a municipal landfill in Southern Ontario, Canada - Pumphouse #3_1 metaG | ecosystem: Environmental > Aquatic > Deep subsurface >... | reverse complement strand
CCGACCTACTGATTACGAATCAGTTGCGCTGCCACTGCGCTACAAAAGCATATACACTAATAAAAAATAACATAAATATCATATTAATTCAATATTTATTTTTAAATCTAAGACAGCTGCCTTGCATAGGGAGATAAACTTTATACTAAATTGTATTATTTAGAGCCTGGGCATTAGCCACATTTACAATAAAAATCCTCTTTACTGAAAGAGGTTAAACTATAGTTTTCCATATCCTTCAGCCTGCGCTGCTGGATTTAACACCATATACGCATATGAAACATATTGTTTGCCGGGCTTCATCTGTCCAATCCCTCCGCTTCTCTTTGAAAAATATAATAATCTATGTTATAAGCAGGTCCTGCCAATATATTACTCAAATATTTAAAAGCGCCGCAAATCTTATGATTTGTGACGCAGAAATACAAATATTTACGCATACTCATGAAGTATACTATCAGAAGAAGCAGCTTGAGATGTCTTTACCTTCTGATTAGATACTTGGCTTGACTGAATTTGCTGCAGCTGCATTTGAAGTTTAGCAATCTTTGCCTCTTTCGTTTTGCTGTCATCGCTGCTTGATCTTTCCTGCTGAATTTGCTGCAGAATACTTGCCTTTTGACTTTCTATTTGACTTGTATCACTTGTTACATATGTACTTCCTGAAGATGATACTGCTGAAATACTCATTTTATAGCCTCCTTTATATTAAAATTATTACTATACTTAATATCGGTTACAAATATAATATAATAATAATTATGTGAAAGTTCACATATTTGTTTTACTACAATCAATGTCATAAAAATAAGGAGCTTAAAGCTCCTTATTTTTAATTTTTGATTTTCTATAAACATAAACTGCTGTTTCAGCGGCAATTCCCGCTCCAATGCTGAAAGCTGAAACTACAAGAAAACCGGCAAAAGCTGTTAAGTCTTCCCATCCTGTTGCAGCCTTTGAGGAATTTAAAATAAATAATGTGCCTAGAAATATACCAACAGTTGAAAACATATATATTATTTTTCCTCCAAAGAATCCAAATATGAATATTAAAGTGGATGGTATTATGGCCAGGTAAAACATCTTTAAATAAAAATTACCTCCACTGACTTTATTAAATATTCCATTTCCTGCAAACAATAAAATTAAATAAAGAACTATAAATGTTATAAGATAAAAAATAAACCATTTTCTGCTAAATCTTTTAGGTAAAAATCTTAGCATATCATCCCTCCTCAATAAAAAATTAATATTTTTTATATTAATTATATCATATCTTTAATTTCCTTTGTTTTTAATTGAAATAATTTGAAATTGTCCTTTTAACAAGTATATCTGTTTGTCTTTGACTTTCTTTGACTATAGCTTCGTTTTTCTTTACTTTTTAGACTTTGACTATCTTTGACTTTAATTATATAATTAACTTGTAAAATAAATCAAGGGAATTTCAAGATCAGGAAATTTCCTAAATATATTAGGAGGTACGAATTATGTTTGATATGGTTCCTTTTAGAAAAAATAACAAAATTGAAAGAAGAGGAGATGTATTTGAGAACTTCTTAGACAGTTTCTTTAATGATGATTTCTTCCTTCCTTCCACTTATAATGCAGGAAGCTTTAGGGTTGACCTTAAGGAGGATGAAAATAATTACCTGTTAGATGCTGATATGCCTGGAATGGATAAAAATAATATCGATATCAATCTCCAGAATAACTATTTAACAATAACCGCTAAGAGAGAAGACCAGGTTGAAGAAAATAATGATAATTACGTAAGGCGCGAGAGATCCTATGGTGAATTTAAGAGAAGCTTCTATTTTGACAATATAGATGAGGAAAATATTAAGGCATCCTTTAACGATGGTGTCCTTCATTTACAGCTTCCAAAAAAGGATAAAACAAAAGATGAAAAAAAGAAAATTAATATAGAATAAGGGTAAGCAAATGCTTACCCTTTTACTCTTGGTGGACATTATCAAGTCTTCCAAACTTACTGTATTGGCCAAGCCAAGCCAGCTTAACTGTGCCGGTTGGACCATTTCTTTGCTTAGCAATAATTAACTCTGCAGTATTTTTATCCTCTGAATCCGGATTATAATATTCATCTCTGTATAAGAACATAACTAAATCCGCATCCTGCTCTATGGAGCCTGACTCTCTAAGGTCTGACAGCATAGGCCTGTGATCTGCTCTTTGCTCAGGGGCACGGGAAAGCTGAGAAAGTGCAATTACAGGACATCTCATTTCCTTTGCCAAAGCCTTTATAGATCTTGAAATAGTAGATACTTCCTGCTGCCTGCTTTCTCCGGAACCGGACATAAGCTGCAGGTAATCAACAAGAATTAAATCTATACCGTATTCTATCTTTATTCTTCTGCACTTAGATCTCATTTCTGTAACTGTTATTCCTGCCGAGTCATCTATATATATTTTTGATGAGCTTAATGGCCCTGATGCTTTTGCTATCTTCTGCCAGTCGTTGTCATCAAGTTCACCATTTGTAAGATTCTGCATTTCAATATTAGTAACAGCTGATAAAAACTTTTTAGCCAGCTGCTCCTTTGACATTTCAAGAGAGAATATTACAATACTTTTACCCTCACTCATAGCAGCATACTGAGCTATGTTTAGAGCAAGGGTTGTTTTTCCCATAGAAGGTCTGGCCGCAATTAATACCATATCGCCTTCCTGGAAACCAGATGTTTTTTCATCCAGCTCAGGAAACCCGGAGGCTATTCCGGTAGGCCCACCTTTGTTCAGATATACCTTCTCTATTTCAACTATTTTTCTCTCAAGTATTGTATTTATTGGCTCATAATCTGAAACATTCCTCTTCTGAACCAAATCAAATATTTTCTTTTCTGCTCCTTCAATAACTGATTCTACCTGATCCTGATTATTGTAGCTGTCCTCAATTATTTCAGTTGAAGCTCTTATAAGCCTCCTCAGTGTGGATTTATCCTTTACTATCTTTATATAGGAGGATAAATTTGCAGTTGAGGCAATTGAATTTGAAAGCTCTGTTATATATGTAATTCCGCCTGACTTATCTATTTTGTCATTTGCTCTTAGATATTCAATTAGAGTTATTATATCAACAGGTGTATCCTTAGTAAATAAATCCAGAATAGACGCAAACAGTACCTGATGTTTGTCCTGATAAAAATCATCCCTGCTAAGTGCCTCAGAGGCATCTGCTATGGCATTTTTATCTATTATCATAGCACCAATGACAGACTGCTCAGCTTCTACATTATGTGGAAATATCCTGATGTTGCTCCCATCCATACCAATCTCTCCTAAAATACATATTTCATAAGTTCTTCTATATTAGATACAGTTATAACCTCTATATCTGTAAGTCCTGCTGGTATTTCATTTTTATTATCCTCTGGTATAAAGACCTTCTTAATTCCTTTTCTTCTTGCACCATATAGCTTTTCAAAAATACCGCCCACAGGTTTTAGCTTTCCTCGGAGTGATATTTCTCCGGTTATAGCAATATCCTGCCTGACAGGCTTATCTAAAAGAGCACTTATTATACATATAGTTATAGCAGCTCCAGCAGAAGGACCGTCTATCTTTCCTCCGCCTATAAAATTCACATGTATATCATAGTCTTTAATATCCTTGTCAGTAAGCTTTCTTATAACTGTAGCTGCATTAAATACTGAATCTTTTGCCATTGATCCTGCTGTATCATTAAATCTTACCTGTCCCTTTGCTTTTTCCTTAGCCGGGAAGGTTTCAGTTTCTATTTCTATACTTGATCCAATAAAGCCTGATACTCCAAGTCCAAGCACCTGTCCTACTTCCTTTTTTTCAGACTTTATACTATTTTCATAAGGAATAAGCCGGCTTATTGAAATGACTTCCATTAAATCTTTTTTAGTTATTTTCTTGTCTCTATTGTTATAAAGAACATACCCGTAGGCATCAGAGAGTATATTAACTGCTCTTCTTCCTTCTATGGTATACCTGGATATTATTTCTGGAATCTCAGCATCCAGCTCTATGTTTAGCTTTTCTGCTGCATTTATTACAATTTTCTCTATATCCTTTGAGGACAAAGGCTCAAAGTATACCTCAGTGCATCTTGACCTTAAGGCAGGATTTATCTCCTGAGGTTCCTTTGTAGTAGCTCCTATTAAAATAAAGTCAGCCGGTGCTCCATTGTCAAATAGATATTTTATATATTTTGGAGTGTTTTCATCATCTGGGTCATAATAGGAAGATGAAAATTCAACTCTTTTATCCTCCAGAACCTTAAGCAGCTTATTTTGAAGAATAGGATCCAGCTCCCCTATTTCATCAATGAATAACACTCCTCCATGAGCCTTTGTTACAAGACCGGGTTTTGGCTCCGGAACCCCAATATCAGCTAAGTCCCTTTTGCTTCCCTGGTATATTGGATCATGAACTGAGCCTAGAAGAGGATTTGTTATCTCTCTTGGATCCCACCTGAGAGTTGTTCCGTCTACCTCTACAAATTCTCCGTCTTTGGAAAATGGCGTGTATTTAAGCTTTTTTGACTCCTCCAGGGCAAGCCTGGCAGCAGTGGTTTTACCAACTCCAGGAGGTCCGTATAGGATTATATGCTGAGGATATGGGCAAGCTACTTTAGAAAGAAGTGCTGAAATTGCTCTTTCCTGACCTACTATTTCAGAAAAACTGTCAGGTCTTAGTAAGTCCTGAATATTTTTGCTTAATTTTCTGCTGTCTAAAACTTTAAGCTCTCCATATTTCTTTAGAGTTTTAGCATTTTCAGGTCCCTTCTGTTTTTTAATAATACTCAGCCTGACCTCATCCATATATTTTTCCTGTCTGTCTATTAGTGTCTCTTCAACTTTTGATTCAATTTTTGTTCTTACATAATTTTTTGCAATGGCATCTGTCAGATAGTCATTTGTCCTTCTAACTATTTCATTAAATTTTTCTTCCTTTGGGACTAGCTTTTCTCCCTTACCATCGCTTATTATTCTGTTTACTGCGTAAAGTCTTTCACATGGGCTTTTCGAATGAATATGCTTTTCCAGTCTAAATTTTACAATCCTTGCTCTTATAGTATTTTCATCTAAAACCTTATAAACTATATCATATAAAATTTTTACTCTGGATTCTTTTGATAAATCTTCAAACACTTCGTTGTCCTTCAATAAAATCACCTATTATTCCACAATTATTTTTATAGTTGTAGATATTTCAGGATAAAGCTTCAGCTCTGCGGTATACTCTCCCAGCTGCTTAATAGAGTCAATAACCAGCTTTTTCTTGTCGATTTCAAGATTAAGCTGCTTTTTTATTTCCTCTGCTATATCTTTGGAAGTAATAGAACCAAAAAGTCTTCCACCTTCTCCTGATTTTGTCTTTATGTTAATAACCTTATTTTTTAATTCTTTAGCCTGAGCCTGAGCTCTCTCAGTCTCTTCTAATTTTCTTTTTCTTTCAGCTTCATTTTTTAAATTTATCCTGTGAATATTGTTATCTGTAGCTTCCTCAGCTAATTTCCTGGGAAATAAAAAATTTCTGGCATATCCATCAGAGGTATTTATTACCTCATCCTTTTTACCTACTCCCTTAACATCCTTTAGTAATATAACCTTCATTATTCATCACTCTCCTTAAAGTAATTATCTATTGCAGCTTCTAATTTTAAAAAGGCTTCCTCCATGTTAAGACCTTTAAGTCTGGCTCCTGCCATGGTTAAATGTCCTCCGCCGCCCAGCTCTTCCAGTATAAGCTGAACATTCACATCTCCCGAGGATCTTCCACTTATAAGTATATCATTTTCTAACCTATAAAGTACAAAAGAAGCTAAGATTCCTGTTACATTTATTAATTCATCTGCCGCCTGAGATGCTATAACATTGTCATTAATTGCATCAGGACTTTTAGCAATTGCTATATTATTTTTAATTACAGCTGTTTTCATTATCTCATACCTTTCCAGATATGAATTTAAATCATTAGAAAATAACCTTTTAACCTCTACCGTATCTGCTCCCTGTTTTCTTAAAAAGCTGGCCGCCTCAAAGGTTCTGACTCCTGTTTTAAGAGTAAAATGCTTTGTATCTACTACTATCCCGGCAAGAAGCGCCTCAGCCTCAATTGGAGTAAGCTTTGGGCTTTCAAGCATGTACTGAAATATTTCCGTTACCAGCTCTGAGGTTGAAGAAGAATACACCTCTACATAAGTCAGCAGTGCTCCCTCAATAAAGTTTCTTGATCTTCTGTGGTGATCTATCACCACGTACCTTTCTGAATTTCTAAGTAAATCTATGCTCTGGACATACTCATCACTATTTACATCAACTAGTATAAGAAGACTTTTTTCATCCATAAGCTTTAAAGCTGATGAGGAATTTATTATTATATTTTGATAATTCTGATCCTCTTTTAATTTTTTCATCAGCGGATATACGCTGCCATTTTCATTTTCCATAACTATATAGCAGGGCTTAGATAAAAGAAGGCAGGCTCTAGAAAGTCCAACAGCAGATCCAAGACAGTCTATATCTGAGCTTTTATGTCCCATTATAAAAACCGAACTGCTTTCATTTATTATATTAAGAAGAGCATGAGCTATGACCCTTGCTCTTACCTTTGTTCCTTTTTGTACCTCTTTAGTCTTTCCTCCGTAGAAATCCAGTTTATTCTGACTTTTAACTACGGCCTGATCTCCTCCCCGGCCTAATGCCAGTTCCATAGCCTGCTTAGCAAAATTGTAGTTTTCAACTGGTGTCTCTCCCAAATCACCTACACCAATACTTAAGGTAATTCCTAAAGTATTTCCCATATTTATTTCTCTTACCTGATCCAAAATATCAAATTTCTTTTCTGCTTCTTCTTTAAGGTATTTATTTTGAATCGTAAGTAAAAATTTGTTGTTTTCGTATTTCTTGCAAAAGGTCTTAAAGCTATTGGCATAGCTGTAAATATTTTTTTCAACTTCTGCCTGAAGAAGAGGTTTTTTCTCCTCCTCAACCCGCCTTATTACCTCATCAAAATTATCTACTTCTATAAGCATCACAGCTTCTCGCCTCTCAACACTCTCTTTTATAAGATTATGCTTATCCGTAACATCATAAAAGTAGAAAATATATACATTTTCAAAGATATCGCCATTTTGAACTGTATCTATTTTGTTTACATAGGCATCATAGAATTTACCCTCAACAGATAAAAATCTGAATTCTTTTTTATCCTCAGAAATATCTGAAATTGAAATATTACTGTTTATCTCTTTTATGCTTCTTCCTAATATATCCTGGATAGATACAATCTTTACAAACTTCTGATTATACCATAATATACTTCCATCCTCAGAGGTTATAACAATTGGAAATGGATTCTTTACCAGAGTATTTTGGGTGGCACTGTCCAGTTGAATAGAAAATTCTTCAATAAAATTTCTCCACTTAATTTCCTTTCTTCTTTCATTTACTATATTATAAACTATAAGTATTAAATAGACTGCTAAGAATACAGCTCCGGAAATTAAATGCTGAAACAGAAAAAGTACCCCTATCATTATTGCTATAAAAAGCATATAGAGTTTATTGTCGGTGGAAAAAGACTTGTATTTATCATCCATTTATTTTCCTCTCTTATTAAATAAGCTGTTTTTATTTATCTTTCTAAAGTCAAGTATTAAATCAGCTAACCCTAAATAAATTGAAACTGTACTGATAATGGAAAAGCCTAATACAATAATTGCAATAACTCCTGCTTTAGGTATTTTAGTCTTTTCAAGAAACAGATAGGATAGAACCGATATTCCCTGGACAGAAATCAAAAACATTAGAACATTTTCAGCAGAACCATACATGTATTCTCCTGCAGGGATTTTATAGTAATTAAGTATTGAGCCTGTAAGCATTATAATAACAACTGCTAAGCCCAGCTTTGCATCAATATTTATATACCTGAAAGGTGTTGGTTCTTTTGCACTGAATTTTAATCTGTTTAATATTTTTTCCGCCACAAGATAATTTATATAAGCAATTACCATACTGCAGGCTAATATACCGCCTAATAAACCCTTAATTAAATAATCTGGTGTCAATAATTTAAGCTGTGCTTCATACTGCTTCATTGCAGTACTATTAAAATTATTGGTACCTAAGGTCTTTTTCATACCTTCATAAGAATCTTTAAACATAGCAGCTGACTTATCCATCAGGCTGTATACACCATTAAATCCATCTTTTAATATAAAGCCTAAATATAAAGAAATACTAAGAATTAATGCAGCAGAGGTGGCAATTGTCATTATCATTATGGTCTCACCAAAGGACTTATCATTTTTAATACAGTAGGCCAGTGAAATTCCTGAAAGTCCAAAGATAATTGCACTCTGCACTGCAGTTATCGGATCATAAGCCATAGCGGTAAGTATTGTACCAATAACTACAGATAAAAAAGAAAGCTTATACCCTCTTCTAAGTGCTAAAACAGTAACAGGCACCGGAAGAAGGAGAGTTGATACGATTTTCAAAACCGGTACATATCCTGTTATAAGCATCAGCACTACTATTATACCTGTTATTAGTCCGGCTTCAACTATTTCATTTGTGTTGTACTTTCTGTTCATTTATTCCTCCATTAGTTTCTTTCTTTAAAATGATCATACAATCTGCTTAAATCCTTACCCTTTAATTCTATATCATCGTTTTCTATGATTCCTGTCTTTAGTTTCCCCTTAATTTTATCATCTACTCCCTGATAAGAGTATCCCAGTCTGTCTGCTAAAATATAGAGAATTATTACGCTACCTGATATGCAGTCTATTATGGAATCCTTTGCAACATTTGTCCCTCTGTTCATAAGCTTAAACAAATCTCCAATAATGCTTATAAGTTCAGCTTTAAGACTTTCTATAATTCTAACACTTGATATTATGTTAAAATCATTTTTACCCATATCCTCATCCTCCTTAATCTATATAACCATTTTAGATAATAATAGTATATATTTCAATAAAAATAAAAAAAACAGCCATAAGGCTGTTTAATTACTCAGTTGTAAATGGAAGAAGAGCTATGTTTCTTGCTCTCTTAACTGCTTCTGTAAGCATTCTTTGATGTTTAGCACAGTTTCCTGTAATTCTTCTTGGAAGAATCTTCCCTCTTTCAGTTACATATTTTCTTAATTTATTTACATCTTTATAATCTATAGCATCAGCCTTTTCAACGCAGAAAGAACAAACCTTCTTCTTTCTTCTTATTCTGCTTCCGCCGTTCTTTTTTCCGAAATCTTTTCCTTCTCTGCTCATTTCCTTACCTCCTTACCTGTTAAAATGGAATTTCTCCGTCTTCTATAGGAGTCATATCTTCATAGGAATCTTCTTTGAAGCTTGGCTGAGCTGACTTAGCTCCCTGATTCATTTTCTCAAGGAACTGAACTTCATCTGCAACTACTTCAGTGAAAGTCCTTTTATTACCATCTTTTCCTTCATAGCTTCTAATCTGAAGTCTTCCTGATACTCCTACGAGTCTTCCTTTGCTGCAGTAATTTGCAACATTTTCAGCTATTTTCCCCCAGACAACTACAGGTACAAAATCTGCTTCTCTTTGACCATCCTTGTTTGGCAATCTTCTATCAACAGCCAAAGTCAAAGTGGTCACTGCAGTTCCTGTTCCAGGAGTATATTTTAATTCTGGGTCTCTAGTTAATCTGCCAATTAAAACCACTCTATTCATTCATAGCACCTCTTACTTTTCTAAACGAACTATAATGTGTCTGATAACTGAATCTGTGATTCTGAAAACTCTGTCTAATTCTTTAGGTAAGTCTGTATCAGAACTGAAGTTAATTAGTGTGTAGTAGCCATCTTTAACTTTTTCAATTTCATAAGCAAGTTTTCTCTTACCCCAGAAATCTACATTTTCAACTACTCCGCCACCATTTTCAATTACACCTTTAGCTTTTTCGATTCCTTCATTAACTGCATTTTCATCAAGTGTTGGATGTAATATAAAAATTGTTTCGTACTTTCTCATTAGATTTCACCTCCTCCCCTTGGACTAACGGCTGTGATTTTCACAGCAGGGATTACGAATAGTAATTGTACCACTAAAACGCTTTTAAATCAAGCTATTTATTCACTCTTCCGATCTTT
>Ga0172378_10007547_pt1 | contig 10120 bp, 9 predicted proteins | sample GrowelOW332metaG_FD_119755 | JGI IMG/M metagenome (GOLD analysis project Ga0172378, IMG submission 119755) | Groundwater microbial communities from an aquifer near a municipal landfill in Southern Ontario, Canada - Pumphouse #3_1 metaG | ecosystem: Environmental > Aquatic > Deep subsurface >... | reverse complement strand
TACATAATGACCGGATATAAGTTCCCTTCGAACAATGAACACGTACTTTCACTGCGTTTGGAAATTGATCAAAATCAATCACTTCCAAATTAAAAATTGTAGCCGGTCGAGCCGCTATCTCAACGGATTCACCAGCTCTTGCGTACTCGTACAAACGTTTTCCGTTGACTTTTAATGCTGAAAATATAGGTGGAACTTGCATAATCTCGCCACGAAAGCCATCTAAAGCTTCTACAAAAGTTTCTTTTGTAAAATTAATCGGTTTATTAGCAATGACTTTTCCTGTCACATCATCTGTATCATATTCAGCACCAAAAATAATCTCTGCTTCATACGTTTTTGTTAGATTTTCTAAATAAGAAACCATTTTTGTGGCACGTCCAATACATAAAATCAAAACGCCTTCTGCATTCGGATCTAATGTACCGGTGTGCCCTATTTTTTTGATTCCTAAAATTTTTCGCGTTTTAAAAACAACATCGTGTGAGGTGATGCCTTTTGGCTTGAAAATATTTAAATAGCCACTGTATTCTTTCATTTATTCCATTCCTTCAATAAGTGCTTCTAGTTCTGGTAGCAACTCTTCTGGTTTTTTATAAAAAGTAAACCCTGCTGCACGAAGATGTCCACCACCACTATATTTAATCGCTATTGTAGAAACATCAATAGGATATGGACTCTTTCCGCGTAACGATACTCGGTAAACAGCCGTTTCCACTTCTTTAAAGGTAGCAGAAATGATCACTGTATCGATGTTCATCCCAATATTAGAAACATCATCCGTTACGTTGACTGCGCCACCATAGGCATTGAGTTCTGCATTTGAAATCACCGATATTGAAATTCTCTCATGACAAAATAAGTTTAAATTTTTAATAGCAATACCAAAAAGTTTCATTTGATTAAATGTTTTAGTCGTATGCAGTCGCTTAGATAAACTTGAAAAATCAACCGGATATTTATAGATTTCTGCTAATACTTCATGGGTGTTTGAGGTAACATTTGCAAATTGAAAAGAACCAGTATCCGTTGAAATAGCGGTAAAAATTGCTTTTGCTATTTCCTCATCCATTGGTACCTTTAATGCTTGTAAAACAGCAAAAACCAATTCACCACAAGCTGCAACAACTTCTACAAAATGTTCATCGCCAAAAAATGTATTGCTTTTATGATGATCAATGACCAGTTTTACCGTTGCTGTTATGTTTTTCGGATAAAAAGCATATTCAAACGTTGAAGTATCTAAAAAAAGCATAACATCGTAATGCTTTTGTGTTAATTGGTTAAAAAATGCAATTTCATCAAATATATGAAGTTTCTCTTCGAAAGCACTGTCAATATAGTATTCTACATTTTTGCCTAAAGCTTTCAGGCCTTTTCCCATTGCAACAGCAGATGCAATCGCATCGCCATCCGGTTTTTGATGCACAATCAGTATAAAGGTTTGATTTTCTTGTAAAAGATCAACTATCTTCTTGGGCACTGTGATCATTCGGTTTTTGTCCTTTCTTTAAGTCGGCCAAGATACTTTCAATATGCATGCCATATGCAATGGAGTTATCCGGTTTAAAAACCAATGCTGGTATGGAATAAACTTTTAATACCTTAGCCAGCGCAGAACGCAAAAAACCTTTAGCACTGTTTAAAATCTTAAGGGTTTCTTCTTTTTCAGTTTCTGATCCAAGAACGGAAACATATACAATCGTTTCTTTCAAATCACTTGTTGTATGAACAGAGGTAAGACTAATCCCTGTTTTATTCAAGCGTGCATCTTTCATTCGTTTTTGAATAATCAAACTCAGCTCACGCTGAATTTGATTATTTATTTTTTCGATCCGATGATTAGCCATTTCCCACTCCTATTTATAATTCTCGTGCAACAGCATCTAATACGAAGGTTTCAATTTCATCACCATTTTTAATATCGTTATAGTTTTCGAAGCTAAGGCCACATTCAAAGCCAGATGCAACTTCTTTTGCATCATCTTTAAAACGGCGTAGTGCTAAAATTGTGCCTTCATAAATAACAATCCCATCCCGTACTAAGCGGACAGAGTCATTTCGATTAATTTTACCATCTGTAACATAGCAACCGGCAACAATGGTTCCGCCAGGAATTTTAAACGTTTCACGAACTGTTGCCGATCCTGTTACTCTTTCAACAAAGTCTGGTTCAAGCATCCCTGTCATTGCCTGTTTAACATCATCAATCGCATCATAAATAACACGGTATAGACGAATATCGACATTTTCAGTTTCCGCAATAATCGTTGCATTCTTGTAAGGTCTAACATTAAACCCGATAATGATCGCATCTGAAGTTGTTGCAAGCATAACGTCAGATTCTGTAATAGCACCAACGGCATCATGAATAACACAAACACGAATTTCATCTGTTGATAATTTTTCAAGTGAATTTTTCAAGGCTTCAATAGATCCTTGAACATCGGCTTTAATAATAATATTAATATCTTGTAGTTTACCTTCTTGTATTCTAGAATACAAGTCATCTAAAGATATTCTGAATTTCGATTGGCGTGCATTTTTTTCTTGTTCTACACGTTGTTCTGCAAGTTGACGTGCTTCTTTTTCATTTGGAAGTACAATAAAGTCATCCCCTGCAACAGGCACTTCTGAAAGGCCAGAGATTTCTACTGGTGTAGAAGGTCCAGCTTTTTTGATACGGTGTCCCTTATCATCAATCATTGTTCGAATTTTACCATAAGTGGTTCCAGAAATAATGGAATCCCCTACATGTAAAGCCCCTTGTTGAACAAGTAAGGATGCAGTAGACCCTTTTCCTTTTTTCATTTGTGCTTCGATAACCGTTCCTCGTGCTGCACGATTCGGATCGGCTTTTAATTCACCCATTTCAGCAACTAAGATGACCATTTCTAAAAGTGTGTCAATGTTTTGACCCTTTTTAGCGGATACAGGAACAGCAATGACATCTCCGCCCCATTCTTCAACAACAAGACCATATTCCGTTAACTCTTGTTTAACACGATCTGGATTTGCGCCATCTTTATCAATTTTATTGATCGCAACGATAATTGGAACACCTGCTGCCTTCGCATGATTGATTGCTTCGATTGTTTGAGGCATAACCCCATCGTCTGCTGCAACAACAAGAATCGCAATATCGGTTAATTGTGCGCCGCGTGAACGCATAGCTGTAAAGGCTTCATGTCCAGGCGTATCAATAAAGGTAATCTGATGTCCTTTTGTTTTAACCGTGTAGGCACCAATATGTTGTGTAATGCCGCCTGCTTCGCCAGCCGTTACATTGGTTTTACGGATACAATCTAATAACGATGTTTTACCATGATCAACATGGCCCATGATGGTTACAACAGGCGGTCTTGGAACTTCTTCCCCTGTTTCTTCTTCATCATATTCTTCCAAAATTTTGGAGACAACATCTTCAACAGTCACTTTTTTAACTTCAAAGCCTAATTCTAGGGCAACAAGTTCCGCGGTATCATAATCAATTTGTTGATTAATACTCGCCATTGTGCCACCTTTCATCAGAACCGTAATGATTTCAGTTACCGCAACATCTAAAACATCTGCAAGTTCTCCAACTGTTAACACTTCTGGAATTTCATAAACTTGACTCTTTAATTTTTCAGTCCGTTTTTCATCTTTATCTTTTTTATATTTTGTATGAGAATTTTTGCCTCTTTTAGTGTTATCTCTAACATGGACTGGCTTAGCATTCTGCTTTTTATTTTTTTTGTTTTTATTCGTATTCGCAGGTGCAGTTGTCTTTTTCTTTTCATTGCTTACTTTTTCTGATTTTTTTGCTGTTGTTTTTTTCTTTTTTGTGTCGCCTGATTTAGCCTCTGTTTTTTTTGTTTCTTTCGCCTGCACACTCTTTTTCTTTGGTTCTGTCATCTTTTTTGTTGATTTCATGTCTGATGTTTTTGCTTTTTTGTCCACTTTTACTTCTTTTTTTGGTTGTTCTGAAGAAGTTTTTGAATCTGTCGTTGTGACTGTTTGATTAGTCGTTGTTTGTTTATTTGGTTTTTCTGATGTCTTTTTAATATTAGATTCCTTTTCTACTTTTTCTAGTTCAAAAGCTTTTTTAAATTCTTCCACTTGTTTGGCCGTTAATACACTTAGGTGATTTTTGACGGGAACATCATGTTTATTTAAGATTTCAACAAAATCTTTAACTCGCATATCATATTCTTTTGCTAATTCATAGACTCTCATTTTAGACATAAAATTCCTCCCTTCGTTATTTTAATCTAATGCATTTCGTATCTCTTCTTTTAGTTGATTGATTTTCTCTTGATCAATTTGGCATTTGAATGCATTATTAATCATATTTTTTGATAAAAATTTTTGAATACAATCTGAACTTTTACAAATATAGGCACCCCTACCGTTTTTTTTGCCGGTTGGATCATAAAAAAGATTGCCTTCTTTATCATACACAATACGAATCAGTTCTTTTTTGTTAAAGCGTTCTCGACAAACGATACAAGAACGTTCTGGTTTCTTTTTCATTTTAAAAATCCGAAAAAATATCGTCATCATCGATATTTTCTTCATTGCTATCTTCAATTAATTGGTCAAGTGCATCGTCATATTTATTCTCTATATTAATACTTAATACTTCATCAAGCGTTTTTTCAACGATGGTTTCTCCAATAAATTCTTTTTCAAAATCTGGATCTTCTGCGATCAGTTCATTAAATTTGGATTCGCTTTTAATATCAATTTTCCAATTGGTTAATTTTGCGGCTAAACGAACATTCTGACCTTCACGACCAATGGCTAAAGATTGTTGTGAATCCTCAACAATAGCAATCGCTTTTTTATCTGATTTTGAAACAATAATGCGTTGAACCTTTGCAGGGCTCAATGCATTTGCAATGAACGTACTGACATCTTTACTATACTCAATAATATCAATTTTTTCATTGCCTAAATCATTTAAAATATTTTGAACACGCAAACCCTTTGGCCCAACACAGGCACCAATAGGATCAATATTAGATGCCACTGCTTGAACCGCAATTTTACTTCTAAAACCCGCTTCACGTGAAACAGCAATAATATCAATTAATCCGCGATGTATTTCTGGAACTTCTAATTCAAAAAGACGCTTAACTAAGCCTGGGTGCGTCCGAGAAACAGAAATTTGTGCACCTTTATGATTTGTTGAAACATTAACAACATAAACTTTTAGGCGCTTTCCTTTATCATAACTTTCATTACTGATTTGTTCACTTGCACGCATAATCGCTGTGGTATCGCCTAGATCAACAATAACATTATCATTATATTGGCGTTGCACAATAGAAGAAACAAGTTCATCTTTGAGATTGACAAATTTTTCAAAAAGCATATTTCTTTCATGCTCTTGGATCTTTTGCATAATCAATTGTCGAGCATTCCTTGCAGCGATTCGACCCAATTGCTGAGGTGTTGAGTGTCTGATAAAGACATCGCCAAGTTGATAGCCTGGATCAACATCCTGTGCATCCCAAATAGAGATCTCTAAATTTTCATCTTCGACAAAATCAACAATATTAAGATTTTCAATTAAATCCATATCGCCAGTTTCTCGATCAATGTGTACCATAATGTTATCATTATGATTGCTGTTTGTTTTTTTGTAAGCATTACAAATTGAAAGTTCAATTGCTTGAAAAAGTTCTTCTTTGTCAATTTGTTTTTCTTCTTGAAGCACATTTATTGCTTTAATAAATTCTACGTTCATCTACCATAACCTTCCTAAAATTCGATTTCGGGTGCAATCCTAGAAATTGCTTTTAAAGACAGTTCAATTTCATCATTTTCCGTTTGAATACGGACAGTTTCATCATCATAAGAAACAAGTTTTCCACTCATTTGCTTTACTCCATTAATAGGCATAAAACAATTAACTTCCACTTGTTGATTTAGCGCTTTTTCAAAGTCGCGTGGTCGTTTTAACGGCCGTCCTAATCCCGGAGACGAAACTTCTAAAACATAGGGTTGCTCAATGGGATCTATTTCATCTAAATAGGCTTCAATAGCTAGGCTGACCTTTTCGCAATCGTCTAGCCCAATGTTGCCTTCATGATCAATATAAATTGTTAATACAAAATCTTTACTTCGTTTTTCAAAGGTTACATCAACACATTCATAATTCAGTAATTCAACCTGTGGCTGAATTAATTCGTACAATTTATCTTCTTTTTTCATACCATACTCTTTACTTTATTGTTTTTACAACTAACGAAAACACGCCCGCTTCTCGATTCTTTTTAAACGAAAAACGAAAAGCTGTTACAATAAGTAACAGCTCTTGGAGTTGTTATTTAGTTGTTATCTAAACCGCCAGAATCTCTGTTTCTTTTTCCTTTAAGATCTCATCAATTCCTTTGATTTCGGCATTAATAATTTCTTGGACATCATCTTCACCTAAATGTAACTCATCTTCGCTAATGAGATGTTCTTTTTCTGCTTCTTTTAATTCAGCAAGGGCTTTACGTCTTATATTACGCATAGATACCTTTGCTTCTTCGCCATATTTTTTTGTTAATTTAACAAGATCTTTACGGCGTTCTTCTGTTAATTGTGGTACCATTAAACGAATGACCTTTCCATCATTTGATGGATTGAATCCTAAATCAGCGACTAAAATGGCCTTTTCAATATTGGCAATAACATTTGTATCGTATGGCTGAATTAAAATGGTTCGCGCTTCTGGTGTTGAAATACTTGCCATTTGACTAATTGGCGTTTTCGCGCCATAATAATCAACCGTCACTTTGTCTAAAACATGTGGATTTGCACGCCCTGCTCTTAATGTCATTAAACTGTCCATTAAGTTTGCTTTTGCTTTTTCCATTTTTTCTTTTGCTGTTGCTTTAATTTCATTATACATTATTTGCCCTCCTTGATCATCGTACCAATAACTTCACCTTTAACTGCTTTTAAAATATTTTCAGGATCCGCTAATCCAAAAACTTGAATTGGAATATTGTTATCCATACATAAAGTAATCGCTGTTGAATCCATTACTTTTAACCCCTGATTAATAACATCAATATAAGATAATTCTGAATAGCGTTTAGCATCTTTATTCACTTCTGGATCTGAATCATAGACCGCATCTACACTCTTTGCTAATAAAATAATTTCAGCATCAACTTCTGCGGCTCTTAAAGCGGCCGTTGTATCTGTTGTAAAAAACGGATTACCCGTTCCAGAAGCAAAAACAACAATCCGTTTCTTTTCAAGATGTCTTACGGCTTTTCGTCTAATATAAGGTTCAGCAATTTGTTTCATTTCAATTGCTGTTTGAACGCGGACAGGCACGTCCATTTGTTCTAAGTGATCTTGTAAAGCTAATGCATTAATCACCGTTGAAAGCATCCCCATATAATCAGCAGTTGATTTATCCATGCCTTCTCCAAATCGACCACGCCAGAAGTTTCCACCACCAACAACAATGGCAATTTCCACATCTTCTTCAAATACCCTTTTTATTGATTCACAAATGGTATGAACTGTTTCAGGATCAATTCCAAAACCAACATCGCCCGCTAATGCTTCACCGCTCAATTTTATAACAACACGTTTATACTTCGTTTCCATTTAGAATCTCCTTTTTTTAAAAAAAAGAACACTTGCGTGTCCTTTTTGTAACGTCTATTTAATTGTCCGGAAAATCCGAACATAGCCACAAAAAGCCATGACTTTTGCTTTATATATTTTACATCAAAAGCAGGAATTCGTCAAGAACTTATTTAATTTTTAAGTATATCTTTGAAAACGGTTAGTCTGTTTTTTCTTTTATTGATAACCCTTATTTACTTTTATAATGTTTTTGATTTTTCTGAAATGGTTTGTTTCATTTTTTCAATAAACGCTTCTACCGTATATTCTTCTGTTTTACCTGTATCACGATTTCGAACACTGAGAATATTATTGTCTTTTTCTTTGTCTCCGACAACAAGCATATAAGGAATCTTTTGAAGTTGTGCTTCACGAATACGATACCCGATTTTTTCATCTCTTGAATCAATATTAACGCGAATATCTGCATCAATAAGCTGATTCGCTAAATTCTGCGCAAATTCTTTATGAACAGACGCAACCGGTATAATTTGAACCTGTACTGGTGCAAGCCATAGAGGGAACTTACCGGCATAATGTTCAATAAGAATCCCCATAAAGCGTTCGATACTGCCAAAAATCGTTCTATGTAAGATTGCTGGACGATGTTTTTCACCGTCAGAACCGATATAAGTTAAATCAAAACGTTCTGGCATTTGGAAATCCAACTGGATGGTTCCGCATTGCCATGTTCTCCCAATACTATCTTCTAAATGGAAGTCAATCTTAGGACCATAGAAAGCGCCATCTCCAGGATTAATAAAATAATCGATCTGTTTTTCATCAAGGGCTTCTTTTAAGGCATTGGTTGCCATTTCCCAATCTTCATCAGATCCAATTGAATTATCTGGTCGTGTTGACAATTCTACTTTATATTTAAACCCAAAGATATTGTAAAAATAATCGGCTAAATCAATTACACCAATGACTTCGTCTTTAATTTGTTCATTTGTCATAAAAAGATGTGCATCATCTTGTGTGAATGTGCGCACACGCATCAATCCGTGTAAAGCACCATGTAATTCATGACGATGGACTAAACCTAACTCGCCAACACGCATTGGGAAATCACGATAAGAATGCTGTGTTGTTTTATAAACAAGCATTCCACCAGGACAATTCATCGGTTTAATGGCATAGTCTTGATCATCAATTTTTGTAAAGTACATATTTTCTTTATAATGATCCCAATGACCTGATCGTTTCCACAATTCAGAATTTAACATAATTGGGGTCTTGATTTCTGTATAACCGCGTTTCATATGTTCTTTACGCCAAAAAGATTCTAATTCGTTGCGAATAATCATCCCTTTAGCATGGAAAAACGGAAAACCTGGTCCTTCTTCATGCATAGAAAATAAATCAAGTTCTTTGCCTAATTTGCGGTGATCTCTTTTCTTCGCTTCTTCTAATCTTAGTAAATATTCATCTAATAATGATTTTTTAGGAAAAGCAATCCCATAGACCCGTTGAAGCATTTTATTGTTTGCATCTCCATGCCAATAAGCGCCTGCAAGACTGGTTAATTTAAAAGCCTTAATTTGGCTCACATTATCAATATGAGGGCCTGCACAAAGATCTTCCCATTCATCTTGACCATAAAATGAAATAACTTCATCTTCTGGAAGATTTGAAATCAATTCTGTTTTATAAGTTTCGCCATTGTCTTCTGCCCATTTCAAAGCTTCTTCGCGAGTCCGTGTTTTATAAGTAATTTCTGCTTTTTCTTTTGTGATTTTTTTCATTTCTTTTTCGATAATGTCAAAATCTTCTGGTGTAAACTTATGTTCTAAGTCAATATCATAATAAAAGCCATTGTCAATAGCAGGTCCAATTGTCAATTGTGCTTCTGGCCAGATCCGTTTAATGGCTTGTGCCATCAAATGTGAAGCAGAATGCCAAAAAGCTTTTTTCCCACCTTCATCATCAAAGGTTAATAACTTTAAAGTACAATCGTCTTTTAAAACAGTTCGTTTATCTAAAACTTTGCCATCTACTTCACCAGCAAGTGTTTTTCTTGCTAGCCCCATAGAAATATCTTTTGCAATTTCGTCAATACTCATTGCATGTTCATAAACTTTTACAGTACCATCTTTTAATTGAATTTTCATTCTTTTTCCTCCTATAAAAAAAGCCCCTTTGTTACAATTTGTAACAAAGGGACGCTATTAACGTGATTCCACCCTAGTTGACTTAATAAAATAAGCCCGCTCATTTTTGTTTTAACGGTCATCACCGAGTCTGCATTACACAGCCAATTCATGGGTGGTATTTTTAGTATGTGAACTTTCAGCAGGTATTCACTCTCTGTTATTACTAATCATGTGTCCCAATCACTATTTTTTATTAGTATACCCTTTAATGTTGAAAAAATCAATAGTTTTTTTGAAATTTAGGCAATTTAAAGCAAATTTTATATTCCTATAAAATTTGTTCTAAAATTCTTTTGAATTTTCTTTAAATTAAATATTTCTTTGAATATCGCTCGCATTCATGTTAT
>Ga0172378_10007546_pt1 | contig 10121 bp, 7 predicted proteins | sample GrowelOW332metaG_FD_119755 | JGI IMG/M metagenome (GOLD analysis project Ga0172378, IMG submission 119755) | Groundwater microbial communities from an aquifer near a municipal landfill in Southern Ontario, Canada - Pumphouse #3_1 metaG | ecosystem: Environmental > Aquatic > Deep subsurface >... | reverse complement strand
GAATATGTAAAAGAAAGTCTTAATATACTACAACTCTCTGGAGTTGTAAAATTGGTTATACATATTATAAATTGGACTTTTGTAGTTGAGATTATAGGGGCAGCTTTACTTTCTATAAGATTTATTCCTCAATTTGGTTTGTTTAGGGGAATGTACTTTTCGGTATTTCATTCTGTTTCAGCATTCTGTAATGCAGGATTTGATTTAATGGGAATACACAGTGCATTTAGTTCTTTTTGCGCCTATAGTGATGATTGGTTGGTTAATTTTGTACTAAGTTCTTTAATAATTATAGGAGGAATAGGTTTTGTGGTCATAGATGATATTGTAAAGTATAAATTTCATTTTAGGAGATACGTATTACATTCTAAATTAGTAATTATAACAACATTAATATTAATAGTTTTGGGAACCGTAGTTTATTTTTTACTTGAGAAAGATAATCTTTTTAGCAATATGTCTATTTCAGAAAAATGGTTGAGTTCATATTTCTCTTCAATTACTGCTAGAACTGCAGGTTTTAACACTACGGACACTTCTGCTTTATCAAGTCCTTCTAAATTGTTTACAATGATTTTGATGTTTATAGGAGGAAGTCCAGCTTCCTGTGCTGGAGGTGTAAAGACTACTACTATTGCTATAATATTTATTACCCTGTACTCTCATCTTAAAAATACAGATGAGGTAAATATATTTGGACGCAGTCTATATCAGAGTGCGATACAAAAAGCGACTGTTGTAATTACTATAAATTTGTTACTAAGTATATCGGGAGTTATGTTTATAATGATATTTCAAAATCTTTCTTTAGAAGATACTTTATTTGAGGTTTTTTCTGCAATAGAAACTGTGGGAATGTCTACAGGAATAACAGGAGACTTGTGTACATCATCAAAAATTGTTTTAGTGCTTTTAATGTATAGTGGTCGCCTAGGTAGTTTGACATTTGCTTTTATTTTTGCAAGAACAGGTGTGAAACCTCCTATAAGGAGACCCAAGGAAAAATTAATAGTAGGATAATATATTTAAATTTATACAATATGAAATCATTTTTAATTATAGGAATGGGTCGTTTTGGGCACCATTTAGCTCAAGATTTTATAGATAGAGGTCATAGTGTTATGGCTATAGATATCAATGAGGATAATGTTAGGGATCTTGTAAACATTGTTACAAGTGTGAAAATAGCAGATTGTACAAATAATCAAGTTTTAGAAAGCCTTGGTATAGGTAATTTCGATGTAGTTTTTGTATGTATAGGAACAAATTTTCAAAGTAGTCTAGAAATTACTAGTTTGGTTAAAGAAATGGGAGCTAAATGGGTTGTTTCTAGAGCAACTAGAGATATTCAAGCAAAATTTCTACTACGAAATGGTGCTGATGAGGTTGTATATCCTGAGAAAGATATAGCACAAAGATCTGCAGCAAAATATAGTGTAAAGAATATTTTTGATTATATTGAATTGACAGTAGGCTATGCTATTTATGAAATATGTCCATTAAAATCATGGTTAGGCAAATCTATAAGAACTCTTAATATTGCAGCAAATTATCATATTAGTATATTAGGAACTAAAAAAGGACATGAACGAAATATTATGCCATCTGCAGATTATATTATTCAGGAGGATGAACATCTTATAGTACTTGCTTCAGATTTAGATATAATGAAGGTTGTAAATAATAAATAAAATATTGTAAATTAGTTTCAAAATATTATCTAATATCTATATTTAGCTTTTGCTTCGATAGTGAAAATATATAATTACTTTCGAAATATAAGCAGTTTTGAGACGATTCAAAAGGAATTTATACGCGCTATTTTAGAATAATAATTGTAAAATATAGCTGTATTCTGACAATTTTTAAGATTATTTTTTATTTATATAAAGTTTTATTCTTAAAATTTTACAAATATTTAGTTTAAAAAAGTTCTTATTATTGTTTGAATATTAAAAAATTAGCATTTGTGTTTTAATTACATTAATCTAATAAATTTTTAAAAAGAAAATTCTTTCTTAAATCTATTCATTTTTTTAACAGAATTCTTTTGCTATGTTAATATTTATTCATAATTTTGTTGCGAATCAGTTAAGCAATAGTTACGCTTTGCAAATGCAAACCTTTTAAGCGAAATTTATTTGCATAAAATTAACATTTAAAAATTATTTTAAATAGCAAATTTGTAAAAGTATTATAATTATTGTAGTTGTTTAAAAAATATTAATTAAAAAATGAAAAACTTTCTAAAACCACCAGAATTTAAACCTTTAATTTCTAGTGAAAAAATTGACAAAGTTTACCGAAGTCAAAGACTTAAAGTATTTATAGGTATATTCATAGGATATGCCTCTTACTATTTAGTTCGTAAAAATTTTGCTCTCGCAATGCCTTATTTGGAAGAATTAGGATTTTCTAAATCTGATTTAGGATTTGCTTTTGCTTTTAATGCAATCGCTTACGCTTTTTCAAAATTTTTAATGGCAGGAGTTTCTGATAGAAGTAATGCTAGAAGATTTTTACCTCTTGGTTTGATTTTAGCTTCAACTGCTATAATAATTGCTGGTACATCCTTTGGTCACTATAATATAGCTTGTATGGCTGTATTACAATTCCTTATTGGATGGTGTGGTGGAATGGGTTGGCCTCCATGTGGTCGAGTTATGACACATTGGTTCTCTGTAAAGGAAAGAGGAACTAAAATGGCTATTTGGAATGTTGCTCATAATGTAGGTGGAGGATTAGTTGGAACACTTGCAGCCTTTGGTACTACTTATGCAGCATCTTTAGGAATTAGTAAAGTCTTATCATGGGAAATTGGAGTTTTCTTTTTGCCAGCAACAATTGCTATTTTAATAGCTATAATTTCTTATGTATTAATCAGAGATACTCCTCAATCATGCGGCTTACCTAGTATTGAAAAATACAGAAATGATTATCCCGTGAATTATTCAGAAGATCAAGAAAAAGTATTATCTACTAAAGAAATCTTCTTTAAGTATGTACTAAATAATAAAGTACTATGGTATGTTGCTGTGGCAAATGCTTTTGTATATTTTGTTCGTTACGGTATTTCTGATTGGGCTCCCACTTATTTACATGAAGTTGTAGGATTTACAAAAGCTGAAGCAGGTTATGCATATTCATTTTTCGAATGGGCAGCAATACCTGGAACATTACTTTGTGGATGGGTAAGTGATAAGTGGTTTAAGGGAAAACGTTCTTTACCCACTGCTTTATTTATGATATTAGTTGCAATATGTGTATTTGTTTATTGGCAAAATACTGAAAGTAAATTTATTGCTGTTGCTTCATTAATTGCTATTGGATTCTTTATTTATGGTCCAGTTATGCTTATAGGTGTGCAGGCTCTAGATTTATCTCCTAAAAATGCTGCTGGTACTTCTGCTGGATTAACAGGATTTTTCGGATATTTCTTTGGAACAGCAATATTAGGTAACTATCTTTTTGGAGAGGTGGCTGCTAATTTTGGATGGAACGCTGGATATGAGCTTATTTTAGCTAGTTGCTTTATTGCTATAATTCTTATGCTTATGACTAATAAAGCAGAGATGAGAAGAGCAACTAGAATTGCCAATGAAAATAAAAAGTAATAATTGAGATATTTTTTAAATATAAGAACAATATATATGAAAAGAATAGAAAAAGATAATATAGAGGATGTGAGTTCTGATATTATTTCCAGAATAAAGCAGATAAAACATGTGGCTTTAGATTTAGATGGAACTATTTATAATGGTGGTACATTGTTCCCATTTACAATTCCATTTCTGAATAAAATGAACGAGTTAGGAGTTGGTTATAGCTTTTTAACAAATAATCCTACTAAAAGTAGTTCAGATTATGTAAAACATTTTGCCCAAATGGGTATAAATTCAAAGGAAAGTGATTTTTATACTTCTTCTCAGGCTACTATTGATTATCTACATAAATATCATCCTTCTTATAAAAAATTATTTATACTCGGAACAGCAAGTATGATAAAAGAATTTGAAGATGCTGGTTTTATTTCAGTATCTGAGGATGAAAATGATGTTCCAGACGCTGTATTAGTTAGTTTTGATAAAACTCTTGTTTATTCCAGATTATGTAGAGCAGCTTGGTGGATTTCTAATAAACTTCCATATTTTGCAACCAATCCAGATAAAGTATGTCCTACCGATGAAAATATAGTTTTGGTGGATTGTGGTTCAATTTGTGAGGCCCTTTGGTATGCTACAGATAGACGTCCTGATTTAGTTATTGGAAAGCCAGATCCTAAAATGCTTAGAGGAATAATGGATTTACATCAGCTAAATGAAAGTGAAGTGGTTATGATAGGTGATAGAGTTTATACAGATATAGCTATGGCTTATAATGCAAACGCTTTAGGAGTTTTGGTGTTAAGTGGAGAAACAACCCTTGAGGTTGGAAGTTCTGCATCACCATCACCTGATTTAATATTAGATGATTTAGCAGATTTTCAAACTCTAGTTGAATTAGCTCATAAATAAACTACTAAAATAATATTTAATTTTTACTAAATGAATAAAAGTATGTCAAAAGCAGGTAAAAGGACTTTTAATTATTGGCAAGTTAGAACGATTGTGGTAACTATGCTAGGTTATGCTGCCTTTTATTTTGTTAGAAAAGATTTAAGTGTGGCAATGCCTGCCATGCAAGCAGATCTTGGTATTTCCAAGACAAGTCTAGGTGTTATCCTAACATGTATGGGATTATGCTATGGTGTTTCAAGATTTATTAATGGAATGATAGGCGATAGAGTTAAATCCAAATATTTTATGGCTACTGGATTAGTACTTTCGGCAGTTTGCAATATCGTTTTCGGATTCTCTTCTTCTGTAGTAGTTTTCGCCATTGTTTGGATTCTAAATGGTTGGTTTCAGGGAATGGGATTCCCTCCATGTGTACGTTTGTTGACACATTGGATTCCACCTAAGCAGTTAGCTACTAAAATGTCAGTGTGGAATACTTCACACTCAATTGGAGCTGGATTAGTTGTTATCTCTTGTGGATATATTGTTACTCTATTGGGTTGGAGATGGTGTTTTTACATTCCAGCGGTTATAGCTTTAGCAGGTGCAGCCATGATACTTTTTGGTTTGGAAGATACTCCAAGTTCTGTAGGTTTTAAAGAATTGAATGTAGGTAAAAAACAAGGTAATAATAAAGATAATGCGGAATTTAAGAAAATTCTTAAAAAGAGAGTTTTTGGTAATCCTTATATTTGGATTCTTGCAGTAGGTAATTTCTTTGTTTATATTATGCGTTATGCAATTCTAGACTGGGGACCAACCTTATTAGGTGAATGGAAAGGTATTTCAATAAGTAGTGCTGGATGGATGGTTGCCACTTTTGAGATATTTGGAATTGCTGGTATGTTACTTTCTGGTTGGGCTACAGATAAATATTTTGGAGGACGAGCTCCAAGAGTATGTGTTATTTGTATGATTATGGCAACATTTTTTATGAGTTTATTCTGGTATATGGATCAACCACCAATTTGGTTAGCAACAATAGTATTAGCATGTGCAGGTTTCTTTATTTATGGTCCTCAAGCCTTAGTTGGAATTGCATCAGCTAATATAGCTACACAAGAAGCTGCATCATCGGCAGCAGGTCTAACAGGTTTATTCGGATATGCTAGTACTGTAGTATCTGGTTTAGGTTTAGGTTATATAGCTCAACATTTCAGTTGGAGTGCTGCAGTTGCATCTCTTATGGGATTTGGTTTGATAGGTGCTATTGCATTTATGTTCTGCTGGAAAGCTAAGGCAAATGGTTATGAAGAAGACTTTGATAAAGAGATTGTAGAAGAAAAATAAGCCTTTTTGTAAATATAAAATTTGTATTAAAAAGATATAAATAAATTATAAATAAACATTAATTAATCAATCAACAGATTAATGATTCCTAACTTAAGAATCATTTAATCAAAAAACAATTAAATTAAATTATCATGAAAAAAAAATTTTTAGCAAGTGTATTATGTTTAGCACTTTCAGTATCTTCATTGTTTGCATCTAATGTTGCTGACAATAAAAATGATGGTGTAATTTCAAAATCATCAAACACAAGTATGTCAAGTCTTTCAGACACTGATATTAGTTTAATCAAGAATATTTTATCTCACATGCCTAAATTTAAAGGTTATTTACAAACTGGTTATCAATTTGTAAGTAATGGTAACAAATCAACTTCTTCATTCCAAGCTAAGAGATTTCGTTTAATAATGGATGGTAATGTAGCTAAAAATATTAGTGTAAGAATGCAGTTGGAATGCTTTAATGGAATTGGCGCAACAACTGTAGATGGTCATAAAAACATTCAAGTAATGGATGCTTTTGCTACAGCAAAGATTACAGATGGTTTTCAAGTAAGAGCAGGTAGATATTATTTACCACTTGGTTATGAGAATTATGATATTTCACCAGCTACATTGGAAACAGTGAATTTCTCAAATATCGTTTATAGTGTTGTTTGTAGAAATCCTTATTCTTATAATTATGTAGATTATGGACGTGATCTAGGAGTTATGTTAATGGGAAATTTATTTAAAAGCGAAGAAGGTTATAGTCATTTAAGTTATAATTTATCTTTATCTAATGGGGCAACACCTTATAAAGATGATAATAACAAACAAAAAGATGTAGTAGCTTCTTTAACATATCGTCCTGTTAAGTTAATGAATATCAAAGCATCTTATAACTATGGTCAATATGATGGTTCAATCAATGGAGTAGATTATACAAATCAAAGAATGAGTCGTTATGTAATTGGAGCATGGTATAATGATCCTAAAGGAATTGATTTAAGAGCTGAATATGCAGGTATTAATAGTACAAAAGGAGGTTCTGATGTAGCAAAAGAAAGTGCTTTTTATGCATTAGCAGCTTATCATATTAATAAATTTTTACCAGTAGTACGTTATGATTTCTATAAAGATGATGTAAATAAAACATCTTTAAACAACTTCGATAGATTTTTAGTAGGTTTGACATACAATGTTGTAGAACATGTAAAAATACAAGCAAACTATGCTTATGTAACTTATAAAGATGAAGCTAAAGTATCTAATAATGGAGAAGATGATGCTCATCAATTACAAATAATGGCTATATTTAGTTTCTAAAATCTTAATTAAATAAAGAATTGTTCTTATTTATTTTGTATAATTCTTTATATAGTTAAGTAAATAATATCAATAAATAAAAATTAATACTATGAAAAAGATTTTATTACTTACAGCAGTTTTATTTATTACTATTTGTGTAAATGCACAACACATTGGTAAACAATACCGTTTAAAAACTGTAATTCCAGTAGAAGGAAGACAAGGAATAGCAGTTGACGAAGACTATTACTATGTTTCTAATAGTAAAGCTTTGTATAAGTATGACAAAAATGGTAAAAAGTTATTGGAAAATACCAACCCATTTAAAAACCTAAAATTAGCAGCTAATCACATTGGTGATATAGACGTTTGGAATGGTGAATTATATTGTGGTATGGAAACTTTTATTGATGGTCAGGGTAAAAACATTCAAGTAGCAATATTTGATGCAAAAACTCTTAAATTCAAACGTGCTTTAGCATGGGAACCTAAATCAGGTCAAGTTGAATGCTCAGGTCTTGCTGTAGATCGTAAACGTAATATGGTTTGGATGTCAGACTGGGTAGATAGCCGTTATGTATATGGTTATAGCTTAGAAACTGGAAAATATTATACAAAAATGCAATGTCACCCAACTCCATATTGGTGTCAAGGTATCACAATAGCTGATAACACAATGTTGTTTACAGCTGATGATGGTGAATCAACATGGAATATTCCTGATTGTATTTATTCTGCTGATATTAGCAATGTTTGCTATACAGGTATTGAAAATGATAAAGCAGCTGGTGCAATGGACGGAAAAATCAAATTGTTCAAAACAATGACAGATTTTAGACGTGCTGGTGAAATTGAAGGTTTATCTATAGATCCTACTAATGATGATCTTGTAGTATTAAACAACCGTGGTGTACAAATTTTATTAGGTATGCCTAAAGGTCCTTTCGTAAAAGAAGGTTATACAAAAGAAATTCACGAACTTTATGTTTTTGAAAAAATTAAATAATACTTAGTCTCATAAGACTTAGAATTATTTATTACTAAAAGAGATGTGTCAAATTTATTTGGCACATCTTTTTTTTGCTATAAATATTACGGGTCATTGAGTTTTCAATGGCCCATTTTTTTAGCTCATTAAAAATTCGTACTTTTGTCAATGATAGGATTCAAATATGAATCGTTTGAATAAATTTAAATAGCATAAGATGGAAAAATATACTTGTTCAGGAGAAGACCTAAATAAAAATGCACGTTGGGTTAAGGAGCAAATCAAACAAGAGCAAATTGATAAATATCTTATAGATGGAAAAGATTTTATAGACGAAAAGGCTATATGGTCATCCATAGAAAATAATAAAAATCCAGAAGCCTCCAAGGTGAGATCTATCATTGAGAAATCTTTTAAGATGGATTTATTAGAGATGGACGATATAGCTACTTTAGTAAATGTAAATGATCCTGCTTTAAGAGAAGAAATATTTAATGCCGCTAAAGAAATAAAAAAGAAAGTTTATGATAATAGAGTAGTAGTGTTTGCTCCTTTATACATGGGCAGTAAATGTGTGAATCGTTGTATTTATTGTGGATTTAGGGCTGATAATAAAGAGATAGAGCGTAAAGTACTCACCATGGAAGAAGTGGAACAAGAAACTGATGTATTAGCAAATGTTATAGGTCACAAACGACTTATTATAGTATTTGGAGAACACCCAGATACAGATGCAAATTACATTGTGGATTGTATGAAGCATATTTACAAAGTCAAAGGTAAAGGAGAAATAAGAAGAGTCAATATAAATGCCGCTCCCATGAGCATAGAAGATTTAAGCAAGATAAATGATGCTGGTATAGGGACTTTCCAAGTTTTTCAAGAAACTTATGATCATGAGATATATTCGCAAGTGCATCCTAAGGGAACACTTAAGGGAGATTATAGATGGCGTCTTTACGCTCTTCATAGAGCAATGGATGCTGGAATTGATGACGTAGCTACTGGTGTACTACTAGGTTTAAATGACTGGAAATTTGAAATACTAGCAATGATGGAGCATGCTAGAGATCTTGAAAGATATTGTGGTATAGGTCCTCATACAGTTTCTGTTCCAAGATTAGAGGCTGCTTCTGGATTTGACTTTTCATGGATAAAACATTGGGTAAGTGATGAAGATTTTTTACACATAGTAGCTGTATTACGCCTTGCTATTCCTTATACAGGTCTTATTGTAACAAATAGAGAAAAACCTGAAATACTTAGAAAACTTAGTGATATTATTACTCAAAGAGATGCTGATTCTCGTATAGGTATTGGTGCTTATAAAGAAGCCTTTGATAAAGGGGAGATAAATCAGGGATCCCAAACAAAAGACAAACAACAGTTTATCTTAGGCGATGCCAGAAGTCTAGATGATATCATCAAAGAACTAGCAGAAGATGGACATATTGTATCTTTCTGTACAGCTGGATATCGTTGTGGTAGGACTGGAGATAAGATTATGTGCCTACTTAAATCTGGTAAGGAAGGTCATTTCTGTAAGTTAAATGCTATTCTTACTTATAGAGAATGGTTGGATGATTTTGGAAGTGAAGAAACAAAAAAATTGGGATATAAGCTAATAGAAAAAGAACTTAAAGAAGTTAAAGATAGAGTCCCTTATATATATAAATCTAAGCAATATTCAGAATTCATGGATGCATACTCAAAGAGTTGTGAAGGTGAACGAGATTTATATTTTTAATTGATTTTCTAAATAAAAGATAAAAGACTTACTTCATTTTAGAGGTAAGTCTTTTTATTAATAATTTAATATTCCTTATCATTAGATCTATAAATTATTATATTATAGATTTAAATAAATCTAGCAATATTTGAGACTGTAAAATAAACTGTGTCATAAATTAATTTTTAATAATATTTATCATATATAATTGTCGATTAAAATCAACAATTATATATGATTTTTAGAGTTATTCTTCTGCTTAATTAAAG
>Ga0172378_10007545_pt1 | contig 10121 bp, 16 predicted proteins | sample GrowelOW332metaG_FD_119755 | JGI IMG/M metagenome (GOLD analysis project Ga0172378, IMG submission 119755) | Groundwater microbial communities from an aquifer near a municipal landfill in Southern Ontario, Canada - Pumphouse #3_1 metaG | ecosystem: Environmental > Aquatic > Deep subsurface >... | reverse complement strand
TTGATATTCGTGAGCGTCAATATCAATCAACGCTTTAAGTGAATCACCTACCTTAATATCAAACTCTTCAATTTTATCACCGAAAGCAGAGAAACATATCTTTTTAGGATATTGCCCCTCTGTCTGAAGAATGTAATCTTGTGATTTCCATTCCTTGCCTGATTTTCCCACACCACTTTTTATAGGCAAAATCTCTGTTATAATTCCTTGTATATCCATTATTCCGTCATTTGTTTAATTACTGTTTCTGCTTCTTGTATAGCTTCTGCGAGTTTGCTGAAACTACTGGTATCTGCTTTTATTCTGTTAATTAGAATCGGCTGTTTCATAATCGGATGATAGACAACGAAATCTACCTTGTCTAGTCCGACACACATCATCTGTGCCTGAATCTGCCAATAGTACATCGGATTGATGTCTAACAACATTCTATTGTTGTACAACGCTCTGTCTTTAAGTTCTTCCTCGTAGATAGAAACCATGCTTTTGTCTACCGCCAAATCGACTTTGAGTTTGTCTAGTTCCGCTCTGGCTATCTTGGTCTCCTTTACAGATAGCTTATCTTCGAGTTCTTTTATCCTAGTGCTAATTTTGCATATATCATCACCCTTAAGAAAAATATCACACTTTATATTGCTTTCACTATATGATTGAAAAGCGACCTTGTACTGCATGAACGTTTCAATTTTAGGACACTTTATCTCGATACCTACATCACCGTCATTGTACTTTGCTATACCGTCTGGACTAGCAGATAGCATAGCGATAGTCGGATGTTCGATAGAGCCCACCTCAACAACTTCTACGTGATTCAACTTGGAATACAATGTTCTTGCATTGACCTCGTTGTCAGTTCCCCATTGCATTGCCTTAGAGTTGATTGTGGTCGCTTCGAGGTAACTTGCGAACATATAATCGTCAGCTACCACATTCTCGTTGTACAGCCTTTCTGCTGCAACTTTTCTGATATAAGAAAGTGCGGTATCACCAAAGTTACCGCACCTGTCTCTTTTCATCAAATTGCCTATCTCGCTTGCGTTCCAACGACCTATTCGGTCACGAAACCACTCCGTTGTTCTTTGCTGAAACTCCATTATTTCTTGGATTTATCGTCAAACAAATTTTCTTTCTTACTAGTATCACTTGCAGCTTTTATCGCAGCTTCTGCAATTCCGCTTTTGGCTTCTTCTTTACGGATAGATTTCATAAGTTCGTCTACCGTAGTATCACCATCTGTAAGTGACTGCTGAATACCGAGCAATAAAGCTATTTCTTCGGCTCTAATTTGCTTTACGGTCTGTTTTCCGCACAACTTTATCACCTCTTCTTCTGAAATGCCAAATTCGTCTTTAAAATAGTTCACGGCTTTTGTCCTTCTTGCTATCAATTTAGCTTCGTCAGACAAATCACCTGTAATAAGACCTTGTGCAGCACGATACACTTTGTCAACGACGCCTTTAGGAATAACAGCGAATACGGCATTACGATATGCGATTGCATTTGCGGCATTACCAGTAACGGTTATCATATCATCAGTAAACCTTATTCCACCTTTACCCGTAATTTTTCTGCGGACTTCAAAAGCGGATGCGACATTATTTTCAAGATCCCATGCCGTTCCACGTGATATGACTTCTTTATCTGTAACTTGCACAACCTTAGCTTCTGTTCTCATATTTCCCCAATTAGAAACTATAAGTTTTGCAAGATGTACACTCGGACCTGTAATAGGTTTACCTCCACGTGGCAGCGCATATCCCATAGTCTGTGCCGTTTCCTTATCCATTGTAGCAAGTGCCATAGAGTTTTCCACACATCTTGTAAGATTTCTAGGATATTTCTTTGCTGTCGCTACTTGTACATCTACATTCGCTTTATCAAAACCGTCTTGCAATACAATCTCTTGTGCATTCCCAAGTTCCACTACTTGATAATCTTCTAGTCCCATTATTCTACCTCCTCCTTATCTTTTAAAATTTTTTCATATACGATGCTGATTAAACGGCAATCTTCCATTGTCAAATCTAATGCAGACGAATAGCCTTTTGAAACCTTTATGGTTTTTTCTTTATAGTCTATTGACATCTTTAAAGGTTCTACATTTTCTTCCATTGTATTTAATTTTAATGATTAAAATGTCGGTCTAATTTCCCGACTGCCAGCCACTTTAATATTCGCACTATACTCCGAGTTTAAAGCCTGCCTAAACTTTTCGAGGGTTCAAAATATCTTTATCCGAACACAAACTTGATTCTGCATGGAGGATTCTTCTCCTCATATAGAGGTGTAAGTCTGTCCATCAGCTTGTTTTCAAGTTGTTTCGGATTCATGTTTACAAGTCTTTCTGCGGCAGGAACATCACGTCTCTGTTTGCTCCCGTCATACAGAATCACGTCGTATGCTTTTACTATCATATCATTCAAATTTTGAAGAGTTGTCTTCACATCTTGGTAGTCCGTCATGTTTTTCCATCCACCTAGCCAGATAGAAAGTGACGATAAGCAGTATTGCTCCGTAGAGCCTTGTGTCCTTGAACAGAACATCACTAGGCTGTTCGTTCATCATCATAATTACACTGACGAATCCTAATATTGTCAGGATTGTCAGATTCAGGATAAAACGTATCATTGATTATTTTGTAAATTAGCTGTATATGGTATTAAAATTATCACCTCGTAGCTGTATGTACCATACAAATATAATGTATTCACATCACGTTTGCAAGGGGCGAAACATCGGAACTTTGCTGTATGTACCATACAAATATAATGTATTCACATCATGTACTTCATAAGTTGCTGACGCACTTACGATAAGGACTTACAGCAGCCCCTAAAAATGAGTTATTGCTCATCTTGAATATCTTTATCTTTTGATTTTTCTTCTTTCAATACAATGCCGTATTGCTTGGCTTTATACTCTATCTTAGTCTTTAAACCGAAGTAAGACCAATTTCGAAGCACGAAAGGCTCACCTTTCTGATTATCGTCTTTTGCCTTAATCTCTCTCGGCTCTTGCTTCATCAGATAGATTGTATCGCATTTGTATTTAACGGCAGCATCCACAAGCATACGTGAATAGGTGTGCAGCTTGGTATCAACGTAGTTGTTTTCTTTGTCGTGCCAACGTTCTATCGCTTGGCATTTACGTTTCCTACCTTTGCCACCAACGCTGTATCTGTTGTTTATCTGGCAGCGTTTAACAGCTTCCTGTATCTGTCTACGTCTGTAGTTAAATTCTTCATCTGTACCTATCGTAAATACTTTCATTCCGCTATCTCCCTCGTTCTTGGCTTTGATGTCGGTTGTATAGGTAATAGGATTAAACACACCCAAGAAAGCGAATAGTGTTTTACCTTTAATAAGTTCAGTTTCTTTCTTTGGAATATCCACGCATAGGAGAAGAAACATTTTCTTTTTCGTATCGTCTATCTGCAATGAAGAAGAACACATCTTATATTCACCGCTTATACATCTTTCTATTACAACCTGATTGTTGCTTCTGTCTCTACCAAGCGCAACACCGAAAGGAATACCGAACAAAGTAAAATAGAAACGCTTGTTTTCTTCGTTCCAATGGATATTTGAAAGTGATTTAGCACTGAACGGCATCGGGATGTTGTTCTTATAGCTTCTAACACTCGCCTTGCCTACAATCATAGCCTTTTCAGTCTCTTTGAATGTATGGGCAACCGACTGATTCAGGCAACTGAAAATGTCGCTCGGCACTTTCCCTTTCATCATTTCAGAAAGAAGTCTGTAAGTCGTATTCTGCTCGCTCATTCCTTTACCCTCTTTCAAAATGTCTTTCACATAGAATTTATCCTTAATCTCGTCTTTCAGATAGACGAAATCACGAATATTCTGTTGCGTGAACTTGTGGGCAACTATCATGTTTGCACCACGTCTTACAAGGTCTCGCCAAGAGTACAATGTGTGTATATACTCTTTTTTCTGTGCTGCGTCTGTATCATAGACGAACACTTGAATTTTTCTTGTTATTATCATAGTTTTTGCTGTATATAGGTGTATTTCTATATGTACTTACACCTGATAAAATCAAATCCCATCATGGTTATAGCTGTATATAGGTGTATTTCTATATGTACTTACACCTCATTCATCGTAATCACCTAATCAAATGTAAGTTACACCTATTTCAAGAGTGAAAAATCCTCTCGTGTTGTATGTACCATTTATTTTATATGTAATTACAACACCAATTCCATAATCATCAGTACATCAATATAATATGGTACTTTGAGAGTATTAAAAATCTCTCATTAAGGCACTACAACGTACCCGAATATTGTTTTATGCTGCGTTTAAAAGTTTGCGAATAAAATCAAGACCTTTCTGAAATATGACCGTCTTGATATTGATGCAAGAAGAACCGTCAGGCTTGTTGTAAGTGCTTTCTATAGTTCTGAAATAACCTCTGTCAATATATGTCTGATAAGGTATGTTGTGTCTGTCAAGAACACCCTTTTCCCTTAACAGTTCAAACAGCTTGTTTCTACCTATACCCATATTAAGAGTTGTAGCCGCTTTTCTCATATCTATTGCATCAGAACTCCCCATCACCGCATCGGCAAATTCAGCTTTAGGCTTCATTTCGTCATTTATTATTTGAAGAACAGCAGCCCTAGATTCTGCTTCTATTCTTTTTAAGCGTTCCTCTTTAAGAGTGTTTGCCAGTTTGATAAGGTAGTCAGGGTCGGTAAGTGTTTTCTCTATCGCTTCATTTGAAAGATAAGCACCATGTTTGCGGATAGAAGGCAAAACTTCATCAAACACCCATTCTTGGAATTTCTCTGCGTCTGGTCTGCGAGATTGAAATATACACTTATACAAATTACTCTCATTTACAAAAGTCATTTGTTGAACACCACCATTGGTAAGGGTATCGGTAATAACTACCCCCTTTTGATTCAGCCTTGACTTGCAGTCAGATACGTTTTTTATATCTAATGCCTTGCAAACATCCGCCAAACAAAATACTGGCTCATTGTTCACTTCGTCTACCCTTATTTCACCGAAATTAGGATTGCTAAAAATCTGAATGTTATTTTCCATAACTTTATTTAGTTGTTTGTTTATCAATCACTCGAATCGACTTCAAAACAGAATCCGCTACCGTCAGCAAAAATGTAGGTGTATCTGTTGTAACATCTTCCTAGATTTGTTTCAAAGTATTTCACTTCCTTACCTTTACCTTTCTCTGATTTCCAACGGTTGTACAACTCATCGAAAATCCTGTTCTGCTCCTCGTTGAATCCATTGGAGCAGCCCAAATGCTGTATTCTATTTTCCATGCTATATTGTTTTAAATGATTCTAATTAAAAATAGGGTGGCACTCGCCTGCACCACCCTCTCACCTTTTCACTATAATCTTATTTTATGTTAGAAAAAAACGCCCTCACGAGTTACTGTTGCGGAAGTTGGATTCGAACCAACAACCTCTTGATTATGAATCAAGCAAGCTACCATTGCTCTATTCCGCTATGTGTCGGTCTATTCCCGACCGTCACACCGTCTTTCCGATGAGCCATTAAATTAGAAATGCTTAGAAATGCTCTCACGAGTTTATATCCTATCCATGTGCTGCAACAAGCACCTTGGTATTCCTGCCGTCGTTGTAGTACACCTTATTAAAACGATGTACAACAGCGTGAAATACCACCAAGTATGCCCATACAGCCATTGGACCTGTAAGTTCTATCTCGTCACCGCTTAAATCCATTTCAGCAATGTTCTTGCCAACAATGTTAACTGCCTCTGATACCGGGGTGGATAGGTTCAATCTACCCGCAACTTCTTCTATCACGCAACCTTTGTAAAGGTCAGCATTCTTCAAACTCAAATTTAATGTCATATACTAATACCCTTTATTCGTGTCGGGCACAACTTTTAAATTATTAATGTTCCCCTGCGTGTTCCGATGTCGTGCCGTAACTCTTGTTACAGACGTAGGGGATATATGTTGTGACCGCTTGACCATATACTGTACGCCCGTGCGGTTTATTGATTGTTCTCAATCACCGAGACATTTATTCCACGCTGCAATAATCGCTATTGTGTGGTACCAGCACACCGTCCTCGCGTTTCTTGCTACTTCGCTTAACTCGCTCTCACTATGTAAAGTCCGCAACATATCACGGCTGTGAGTTCCACGCTCCATTTTGTTTCAGTCTTTAGAGGTGCTGGCTTTTTTTAGGAAATCTGCTAAACCTTTTTGTTCCCGTACGTGTTCCGATGTAAACGCCTACAACTTTCGTTACGGGATAAAAACAAACTATATGTATCTCTCTCTGAATTTGCTTAGTTAAACTTGTTGAATCTTCCCACCTTCTATCTGCTGCATCTGTTGAAGTGTGAGTGTCATAGTTATTTTAAGAGATTGCGGTCACTGTGACCTTGTTAAACTTGGTGTCTATCTTGACACTGAATTTTCTATTATGAAGAATACCTGCACGATAAGCAAGCTGCTTCACCGACAAACATTTTCCGTAGTCGTTCATCATCGCTGTAAGCGAAGAACCTACTTTTATCTTCAATATGTCATTTGTTCCTATTGTAACCATTTTGTTTATTATTGCTAAATATGTTGTTAAGCAGACGTAATAATTTGGTATCTAAAAAGCGAATGACTATTTTGTCTCGTTGAATATGTAATAAGTGACTAGTGATAGCCACCCGCTTTTTTTATGTACCTATTTGTTTTGTTCACTAACAACGAGTACAAAGATAGGTATCTTTTTAGATACTACAAAGAAATTTGGTATCTTTTTATATACCTTTTAATATGTTTTACAACATATTTTATGTAATATACTGATAATAAGAACGTTATGGATAGATTAGTCTGTTTGAAACATAAAATAGTATTCCTTGAAGATGTTATTAATGGAACATTTGAGGTAGATGCAATATCAAAAGCTGGTGAATATTGGAATGTTATCAAATTAAGCGTTCTTTGAAATGTTGATACAATCGGTTAAAGTATAATGCCGTTATCCCTGTCACGTTGCATTAATTCAGCGAGAAGATCTAAATGTTTGATAGATTCATCAAAGTCAGTCAACCAAAATGGATTGGCACAAATTTCAGCATACAACGTCAGAGTATATTTGCTTAGATTAATTCCTCTGTATTCAAACATGGCTCTTAGTCTTGTCTTATGATATTCAATGCTGTGAGGAACATAATTGGATAAATCCAACTTACTTTTAGACTTTATTTCATTTAAAGTCTCAATTTTCTGTTTTTCAAAATTTTCAATCATAATTATTATATTATTAATATTATATTAATTATTATCTACTTCAAATACTCTGGTTGAGAGAGTGGTGCTGCATAGTTTGCCCTTTAAGGGGCTTGTTCCTTTTGACTATGCAGATTCAAACACTCCGTATATCGGTCGCTTGAAGCAGGCAGGATTTAAGTGTATAACCTACTCGATGACTTTTCGTTCCACTAACGTTGGTGCAGGCATCCATCTTTCGTATCGCCTTGTGGTTTCGCACTCCCTATCGCAGTACCACATTTAGGATTGCAACCCTCTGTCTACCTCCCTAAGCCTATTACGTGTTTCAGCTTCTAATTGGAGTTAATGCTTACCGCCGATTGCAAAACTGGACTAAAATGAAAGTCCCTCGATAGCTGAATTACCGAAGGACTTACTATGAAGACTACTCAATCGAGTAGAATTACATCTTTTAATTACCGTGACAATTCAGCTATCACGACGCAAATATACTTCAATATTTTAGTATATACAAATAAATACCACAATATTTTATATGTTATAAAACATATTTTATGTAAATACTTGATAATAAGAATTTTATGAGAAGATAAATAGCAAACTGAAATAGGCATAAAAAAATAAGGCTGCAAATCGTAATGAAATGCAGCCTTGATTAAATTTCAATATGATATATATTTTGCATCAAAGAAGTCGCAAACGACATCACCACTAGAATTTAATTTCATTGATACGTATGTGGTAGCTTTATTTATATCGTTTGAATTATATCCAATCGCACTTTCTCCAGACTTAGGAACGCCCATATTATAACGTTCTTTCAGGAAGCCAACTATTTCGCTAGCATATACGATAGGACATATAACCGAAACATATTTGAGTATATTATTTTTGAACATATATCCTGTCAATTCCGATTTATCACCACAATTTGAATATATGATTTTATAATCGTAATATGGATTTCCTGATATAGTCCCTTTATTGTATAATGTCCCATTTACGCTAGCAAAAATAGTACTCATTGAAGTACCCCAATCATATTTGAGTTCATTTAAGATATTATACTTTCCCGTTACCGTTATTTGTATGGACTTATCACCATCACTTACTATTGTCTTTCCTACATGAATAGCAGTCACTTTATTTCCGCTTGTTTTAGCAACAAACTCATTTTCTGAAACCAAGTTTGAAAGTCCTGATACATTTATAGAAGTACCTATCTCTATTGTTTTAGGAGAAAAGTCTGGAGCAACTTCATCGCTCCCTTTTGAACACGACACAAAAATTGCTGAAATCATCAGCATAAGGCACAAAGTAATCTTTTTCATAATAATAATTTTTATCTGTTCTCTAGCTTGTTTATCTGTTTTAATACTAACTCATTCAAACTGTCTATTTTATTCGACATTGTGTCAAAGACACGCCAGTCAGTGATAGTGTCGAAGTTGTTAATTAAGTCTGAAAGTTCATCCATGAATTTAGCCAGATTCTTCTCTTGGTAGAAAGAATCACTCATGACCGCTATGACATTTATCCTGTCATACAGCTTCATCAAGTTATCTCTCTGAACATTCAGCTTCCGTCTTTCTTCTGCTGCATCACAAACATATACCCATGAATCCCGCAGAACATTACTTAGTTCTACGAAATCATTATATTCCATTTCTTTTTTTACCATACATTTATTTTTCACTTTGACCGCAAGTTACTCATTTGGTGCGGTCATACCAATTTTTTTACAGTGAAAAACCACGCATCCTCACAGACACGTGGCTCACTAACTTAAAAATTATTATGCCTAAGCATAATTAAACAGTGCAAATATAGCAATATTATTTGAATTGCTTGAAATATTCAAGCACTCTTTGACTAAGATTCATCGGCGCACAGATATAGTTCTTAGTTGTTTCTATGCTTGTGTGACCTAATATCTTGCTTATGGTGAACAAGTCGCAGCCAAGTACATAAAGGTTGCTTGCACAACTTCTTCGCGAAGTATGGCTGCTTATAAACTCCCACTTCTCTCCTTCCGTATCAATTCCATGACGAAATAGCTTCACCTTTTGTGTTATTCCGCAGTACTGGCAGATGTAACGAATCGTTTTGTTGTACGTGTTGTCGCTCAAGCTGAAAGTTCTAATATTATGCTCGTCCAGATCGTTCAATAGCCTTATAACCGCATCAGATAATGGAACTTCTGATTTAATCTTCGTCTTTTGACTGACATACACTATTCTGTCGGCAACAATATTCTCTCTTGTAAGTTTTACCCCGTCAGAGTGCCGGCAGCCAACAAGAGCACAGATACAAAAAACGTCCCTGACGTATCTTTCTGTATCGTTCAAAGGATTGTATGCAATCACGCTTAAAAGTTCGTCAGACGTAAGATATACGTTTTGTGATGGACTTCCCTTGCATGATAGTATCTTTGCATAGTCTCCGGGCAAGTCCACCTCGTCAGAATAAAGATTCAGGACTGATTTTACCATAGCGCAATAGGTCTTCACACTGCTTTGCGCTTTTGTTTCTTCCAAGTAGTCTACAAAGTTGCTCAAACCTATCTTCGTAATGTCTTGCCAGCTTACTTCTTCCAAGTCGTTGGCAATAGCGTAGTCGTCTGCCAACTTCTCGTACTTTGGGTATTTTGATATTAATGCTTCTCTAAATGTTTTCATTTCTTTACTCCTTTCAATAAATCAAGTGTTTGTTTTAATTCGCTTATTCTATCTTCTATATCGCCAGTATTGCAATCTTCTTTGATAAGAATCTGTTTTGCATCTTCCAAAGAACGAATCCTGATAGGTATTGTGGATAAGGCATAATCCTTTGCTTCATTAAAAAGTTGTTGGTT
>Ga0172378_10007541_pt1 | contig 10124 bp, 10 predicted proteins | sample GrowelOW332metaG_FD_119755 | JGI IMG/M metagenome (GOLD analysis project Ga0172378, IMG submission 119755) | Groundwater microbial communities from an aquifer near a municipal landfill in Southern Ontario, Canada - Pumphouse #3_1 metaG | ecosystem: Environmental > Aquatic > Deep subsurface >... | reverse complement strand
GAGAATTCAAAATGCTTTAAATGAATCTAAAGCTTTGAGATGGAGTGTTCTTGCACTGGTGGCTTTCTCAATGTTCTGTGGATACTTCCTTACAGATGTAATGTCACCTTTAAAACCTATGCTAGAGAAAGAACTTTTGTGGGATAGCCTTGACTATGGAATTTTTACCAGTGCGTATGGATGGTTCAATGTCTTTGCTTTTATGCTCATCATAGGTGGTATAATACTTGATAAAATAGGAGTGAGATTTACAGGTCTAGGTGCATGTATACTAATGGTACTAGGCTGTGGTTTAAAATATTATGCAATATCTACTTATTTCTCTCCAGATAGTTACATGTTAGGGATTAAGATGCAGGTATTTTTGGCATCATTAGGCTATGCTATCTTCGGAGTTGGTGTTGAAATAGCCGGTATTACCGTTTCTAAGATTATTGTTAAGTGGTTTAAAGGTAAAGAGCTGGCTCTAGCTATGGGTATGGAGATGGCTACAGCTAGACTTGGAACAATGCTTGCACTTGCAGTTACAATCCCTATTGCTACTTTCTTTGGTCATACAGATGCAGCAGGAGCATTTCATGCTAATATCCCTGCGCCGATCTTGTTATGTCTGGTCTTGTTGTGTATAGGAACTATTGCTTTCTTTATATATACTTTCTATGATAAGAAACTTGATGAGTCATTAGCTGAAGAGAAAAATGAAGAGGATGCTTTCAAAATGTCCGATATATGGCAGATTGTTACAAATAAAGGTTTTTGGCTTATTGCTATTCTATGTGTGCTTTTCTATTCAGCAGTATTCCCTTTCTTGAAGTATGCTACAGACCTTATGGTTCAGAAATATAATGTAGATCCTAATCTGGCTGGTACAATACCAAGTTTACTTCCTTTGGGAACTCTTTTCCTTACTCCTCTGTTTGGTAGTGTATACGATAAGGTAGGAAAAGGTGCAACATTAATGATTATAGGTTCTGTATTGTTATTATTTGTACATACAATGTTTGCTCTGCCTATACTGAATATTTGGTGGTTCGCAACTATTATAATGATAATACTTGGTATAGCATTCTCACTTGTACCATCTGCTATGTGGCCATCTGTTCCAAAGATTGTTCCAGAGAAACAGCTTGGTACTGCTTATGCATTAATCTTTTGGGTTCAGAATTGGGGATTGATGGGTGTTCCTTTGCTTATTGGATGGGTTTTGGAGAAATATTGTAAGGGACCTATAGTTGATGGTATGCCTACATACGACTACTCATTGCCTATGTGGATATTTGCAGGTTTTGGTTTTGCTGCATTGATATTTGCTTTCTTGCTTAAGATTGAAAATAAGAAAAAAGGTTATGGCCTTGAAGATGCAAACATAAAGAAATAATTTGCTATTAATTAATTTATAAAGAATGATATGACCCCCAAAAGTTTTTGTCTAACTTTTGGGGGTCATATCATTCTTTTTTAAAACTACCCTCACTCCGTTCGGAGATGCCCTGTATTGGTTTTCCAATCCCTTCTATAAACACTAAAAAATTTGCGGAGCAACAGCCAGAAGAGGTGTATTATCTATATCTCTCTCTATTGTTCTTGAAGAGATGAATATTGATTCTGCAACATTTTTAATTCATGTTTCAAACTCTCATTCTCCTTATACAGATATCTGTTTCTTTCCTCGAGTATTCTAATTTCTTTACTCTTTTATGCCATTATTTTAATTTTTTCTTTGTAAGTCAAACTTTCAAACCATTTTTACAGAACTATCGTTGTTATATGTTACATCTTGTCTAATATTTGTAACATATTTTTTATATCATTACATTTATTTTATCACTTTTATGCTCATAAACCCTTGAAAACCACTGTTTATGTATATCTATTATACAAAATAAAAGCAGGTTCACAAATAAATGTAAAACTCTAAACTATATTTATAAGGATGAAGAAATACAAATTATTTGGTGTATTTTACGGAGTGGCAACCTTATGGGAACGGCACATTTGATTCGGGATGGTATTCATTCGAATCTCCAAACAGAGTTCCATCAAACTATACATCAAGGTCTTATCACATGAATTGGGGATGGTATGAAGGTGGAAGCACTCAATATAATGGTTGGTTCTTTGGTGATACTGCCGATTCCGGTAATGGAGATTTCAAATACAAAAGAGACGACTTCTTAATTTCAGTAAAGGAATAATAACATTCATAAATATAATAATCAAGATTTGTAAACTTAATGTTAGAATATGAAAATTAATACTATGTATAACATGAATTTTAAAGCACTATTATTTTTTGCTGTTCTTCTTACCTTCGCTTGCATAGTGAATGCTCAGGAAGTAAATCAAGAAAAAAGGAGTGGAATTTTAGGCCACGGCTACCGCGGATTCGTAGAGATTGAAGCCATTGGCGACGATGTTGGCATTTCCATACTTGACTTACAAACAACTCATGGCTATCAATTCAATCCGCACTTTTATGCCGGTTTAGGCATCGGCCTTTGCACTACTTTGGTCGAAAGCGCTTCTATTCTTCTCGCCGATTTCCGTTACGATATCCTCAAAGGGAAGCACACCCCATTTGTAGATTTAAGATTTAGCGGAGATCACGGGCTGGTTATCCGTCCCTCTGTCGGCTATCGCTACAAGCACTTTAATGTAAGTATAGGCGGATGGTTTAGAAAATATGAAAACTCAAATTACTTCGCCCTTCGCTTGGGATTTGATTTCGGTGGAAGAAAGTCCAATCGTTGATAAGTAGTTGTAAAACTCTTTCATTGTTTAAAAAAAACACTTCAAGTTGGTGTCATGTGCTGATTTCCCAAAAATGTATCGGTTCATTTATAACATATTGGTATTCAAAAATGGTAATATAGAGCCTTTTGCGCCATTTTAATAAGAACGCAATAAAAGCAGTGAGTTTTCATTACATAATATGTCTATTAAAGGTCCTGGCACATGACCCCAATATAACTGTAGCCTTATTCCAAAAGCGACTGGTTTGTCCCCGTTTATTTCAAAGGCCTTATCTATAGGACCATCGCTAATTAGAACCCATCGCGTTGCTTTATCGGTAATGTAACAATTTGAGCCCATGAGCACTCTCCACAAACTGATAGAAAACACATCTTGCAGATATCTGAATCCTGAACTTTTATTAAGTCTCAGCGAAAAAAGATAAACCAGTCCCCAAAAAAGTACTGATATAAAAAAGAACGATAGGGTGGAAATATTATTCTCCTATCGTTCTTCTTAAGTTATGAATCATATAACTAAATATCCCCGGATTTCCTTAATTAATTAAATAATTGTGGTGACTATTTACGACAATACCCTAAATACTTTTGCTAACAAATTAACATCGGGAACCTGTATCTATTAACATTATCTAAGGATCTATAATATAAAAACTTTGTCATTATCTATACTGTTATTAACTTTACAGAGTCTTTAATCGAGAGCAGATATAATTAGACATCTTTTTACATGTCTTTGTCAATCTTTGATATACCTCCTGTATAAGGATTGAATATAACACGTGTATTTACCTTTTTATTGAACAGGTTGTCTATAAGGACCTCTTTCTCTCCAAATTGTGTTATAGGTAACTCTTCATTGTAAAATTTCTTTGTTGACGAGAATATAGAAACTAAAGCTTTACCTGGCACGTTGTATACAACACCTTCAAGTTTCTTCTTTTTCTTAGCTTCAATGTCAGCCGGAGGTATAACCTCTAGGTCTTTTATTGAGATATATACAGGATTACCTGAGAGATCGTCAGCGTTTACTACACCTAATTTGCTAGACATCCTGAAAAGGACTTTGTCTGTAATGTTTTCTTCGGGAGCAACAGTAAAATTGAACTCTTTTGTCTCTTTCGTTGTAACGCCAGTGAATAGTTCAGTCATAGCTTTCTCTTGAGTACTTAGATTATCAAGCATAATCTTCAATGCAGCTCCATCCTTTGGCATGTAATCGGCTTGTCCTCTAGTGAGACTATTACGGCTATCTCTTATGTTGTATATCTCTTTTGCTACGAGTTCAGCCATCTTTGCCGATGATGTTGAATTTAGGATATCTTCTGTCAAGAAAGACCTAGGATCTATTGGCTTAGCAGCTTTTGGAGTAGGAGCAATTATATTGACAGGCTCTTCAGGGGCAACTGTATTTATAGCTTTTATAACTCCTTCTTTGCTTAATTCAACTTGTGAAGCTGCACTTTTGTCTTTAAGCTTTATGGTATATGCATTATTAACATCTGCTACTCCTACTGCATAAACCCTTATACTCTTAACTTCCCAGTGAACTTCTGCCTTATCAGATACATCCGATATCTTAAGGTATCTGTTTGCATATTGACACAACTCACCTGGGGTATATAATATTTTCTCTGCAATGACATCAACCTTAATCTCAGTCTTAGGCAGGTAATACACAACTCCCTCTTCAGTTAAACCGGGAGTATATTTACTTACATCTTGTGCATATACAGTTGAAGCAAGAAGTCCTAATAAAATTAATCCTTTTTTCATATTAATATATTTATGCCAGTAATATAATTATTCTTTATCTGTCTCTCTTTTGCAGGTGTTTCCATGCATCAGGGAGTTTATCAATAATGTCAGTAGCAGTCATCCCTATCTCTCCTTTCTCTTCAGCAGCTATATCTCCTGCAAGGCCATGAGCATAGACTCCTAGTTTTGCTGCCTCCTCCTGTGTATATCCTTGTGCAAGCAAAGATAGCAAAATACCTGTAAGTACATCGCCACTCCCTGCAGTAGCCATTCCTGGATTACCTGTTGGATTAATAAAAAACTCACCTTTAGGAGTTACTACTGTACTCCATTTACCTTTAATTATGATATATGCTTGTAGGTATGCTGCAAGCTCTTTTGTCTTACGGAATACTTCATATGTGTCAAGGCTCTTGCCTATCAATCTTTCGAGCTCCTTTACATGAGGAGTAAGAATACATCTTTTAGGGATGCGTGATAACCAATTTCTATGTGATGCAAGGATGTTCAAAGCATCCGCGTCCAAAACAATAGGGCAGTGGCATTCTTTAAGTTGGTCCATAAGTGCTAATGCAGTGTCCTCTTCCTGACCTATTCCAGGCCCTATTGCTAAAGCCTGGTAGCGGTCAGAGTCAATAGGGTCAGCAAAATATCTCTCATGTATATCAGTATGAACAATAACCTCGGGCACAGTCATCTGCAGTATGTCGTGATTGTGAATTGGAACATGCACAGTCAGGAGTCCTATGCCTGATCGTAGAGATGATTTAGATGCCATAATTGATGCGCCTGCCATACCGTAGCTACCTGCAATCAGAAGTCCATGACCGAAAGTGCCCTTATGTGAAAAAGCTTTCCTCTGTTTTAATATGCTTTTTATATCTTCCTCCTCTATTATTGTGTAAGGAGTGTCACAGTTGGCAATATACTCTTCGCTTAAGTTTATATCAACAGTCTCCCATTCACCTACGATATCTTCATTCTCTGGGAAGAAAAAAGATAGTTTTGGAAGTTGAACACTCAGGGTTAGGTTTGCCCTTATAATGTTCTGTCTGATGTTATATGTGTTGTCTTCACCCATAAGTCCTGAAGGTGTATCAATAGCTATAACATTAGACCTCGAAGAATTTATATATTTAACTACTGCTGCAAATCCACCATTAAGCGGTTTGTTTAGTCCTGACCCAAACATAGCGTCAATAACAATATGTTTTTCTGTAAGGGCAGGAGGGTTAAACTCAGTAGTAACCTCTGTAAAATAGACTAATCCACACTCCTTAAGTCTTGATAAGTTTATACTACACTCTTCTGAAAGTTTGTTTTGAGTATTAAAAAGATATACCTCGACTTTATATTTCTTTTGCGATAGGAGTCTTGCAATAGCGAGACCATCTCCACCGTTATTTCCTGGACCTGCAAAAACAACAGCCGTAAAAGAGTTGTCATATCTCTTTGCAATAGCCTCCGTAAGAGCTACAGCAGCTCTTTCCATCAAATCAATTGATGAAATAGGTTCATTGGCTATTGTATATTTATCCAACTCTTTTAAATTTACATTTGGTAATACTTTCATTGTAATTTAGCTGAATTTTATGCTGCAAAGATAACACTATTTATAAAAGTGATTAGAAGAAAACTTCTATACTTAGAATAAATGTATTACTTTTGCAGCAATTTAATAAGAAATAGGTTATGGAAACCATTCAAATAAAAGACAAAAAGTTTAAAATCTTTATACCAGAGGAGCAGATTTTAAGAGAAGTTGAACGTGTAGCTGATGAGATAAATAGAGACCTAGCTGGTGAAGAACCTTTATTCATAAGTGTGCTTAATGGCTCTTTTATGTTCGCTTCAGATTTGATGAAGAATATTAAAATTCCTTCAGAAATATCGTTTATCAAACTATCTTCTTATAGTGGAACATCTTCGACAGGAGTTGTAAAGGAACTAGTGGGATTGTCTAATAGCATTGAGGGACGCTCTGTAGTGGTAGTTGAAGATATTGTGGATACAGGACATACAATGAAACGTCTTATTGAAATACTTAAAGAGAAGAATCCTAAGAAGATTAGTATTGCAACATTACTTCTTAAGCCTGATAAACTGGAAGTTCCTCTTAATATTGATTATGTATCAATAAAAATTCCTAATGACTTTATCGTTGGATATGGTCTTGATTATGATGGATATGGACGTAACTACCGTGATATTTATACAGTAGTCGATTAACTAGCAACAAATACTTTATAATAACAAATATAACAAAATGTTGAACATTGTAATTTTCGGTGCTCCGGGTTCAGGAAAAGGAACTCAAAGTGCACGTATTGTAGAGAAGTACGGCTTAAACCATATATCAACAGGTGACGTTCTTCGTGCTGAAATAAAGAATGGTACAGAACTTGGCAAGACTGCGAAAGGTTATATCGATCAGGGACAACTTCTCCCAGATGAACTTATAATTGATATTCTTGCAAGTGTTCTCGATAGTTTCAAAGAGAGTAAGGGTGTTATTTTTGATGGTTTCCCAAGAACAATAGCACAAGCAGAAGCATTAAAAGCTATGCTTAAAGAACGTAAGCAGGAGGTTTCTGTTATGTTGGATCTTGAAGTTCCTGAAGATGAGTTGATGACACGTCTTATTAAGCGTGGCCAGGAGTCAGGACGTGCTGATGATAACGAAGAGACAATAAAGAAGCGTCTTACTGTATATCATTCACAGACTTCTCCATTAATTGACTGGTATAAGGCAGATGGCAAATATCAGCATATCAATGGTCTTGGAACAATGGATGGAATCTTCGGCGATATCGTTGCTTCAATAGAAAAATTGTAATATTATTATACAAAGGTTGTGTCATATCTTTTGTGGCACAACTCTTTTTTTTATAAACAAACTGTAAGAATATGGCTGAATCAAATTTCGTTGATTATGTGAAAATATATTGCCGCTCTGGAAAAGGAGGGCGAGGTTCTACTCACATGCGCCGTGAGAAGTATATACCAAACGGTGGACCTGATGGTGGCGATGGAGGAAGAGGAGGCAATATTATTCTTCGTGGTAACCGTAACTACTGGACTCTGCTTCACCTAAAATATGAACGTCATGTATTTGCGGGACATGGTGGTAATGGATCTAAAGCAAAAAGCTTTGGAAAAGATGGTGAAGACAAATCCATAGATGTGCCATGTGGTACAGTTGTGTACAATGCAGAAACAGGTGAATATCTATGTGACATCACAGAAGATGGTCAGGAGGTAGTCCTGCTAAAAGGTGGTCGTGGAGGCCAAGGGAACTGGCACTTCCGTACTGCAACTCGTCAGGCTCCAAGATTTGCTCAGCCAGGTGAACCTATGCAAGAACTTATGGTGATACTTGAACTTAAGCTTCTTGCTGACGTAGGTCTTGTAGGTTTCCCAAATGCCGGAAAATCGACTTTGCTCTCGACTGTGTCGGCTGCCAGACCTAAGATTGCAAACTATCCATTTACAACTCTTGAACCTAACCTAGGAATAGTTTCTTATCGTGATGGAAAATCTTTCGTCATGGCAGATATCCCTGGTATTATTGAAGGAGCAAGTGAAGGTAAAGGACTTGGACTTAGATTCCTCCGTCATATTGAGAGAAACTCTCTTCTTTTGTTTATGGTTCCTGGTGATGCAGATGATATCAGAAAAGAGTATGATATTTTACTTAATGAACTTGCTACGTTTAACCCTGAAATGCTTGATAAACAGAGGGTACTTGCTATCACAAAATGTGATATGTTGGATGAGGAACTTATTAGCATGCTTGAGCCTACTCTCCCTGAGGGGATACCACATGTCTTTATCTCATCTATAACAGGAATGGGGATACAGAAACTGAAAGATATATTATGGGCAGAACTCAGCAAGGATAGTAACAGAATAGAAGGTACTAAAGAGAGTATTGTTCATAAACCAAAAAATATAGCTGCACTCAAAGCTGAACTCTCAGAAATGGGAATGGATGATGAAGAGTATATTTTTGATGAAGAAAAGGAGGATGAAGAATATTTTGATGACTTTGAGTATGAATATGAAGACTTTGATGAAGAAGACCAATGAGTAAATTGACATCAGATAAAAGAGTGTTGGAATATGAATTGAATTTGTCATTTTCCAACATTTTTTGTTTCTCAACAACAAGACTCGGAGGAACAAGCAGTGGTAATTATTCATCTTTCAACTGCAATGAATTTTGTGGGGATAATATTGACGATGTTTTAGAGAATAGAAAAATTCTTAGTAAATTGCTACCGCAAAATCCGGAATTATTCGTTTTTCCGCATCAAACACATGATACTGAGGTGGCTCTAATAAACAGAGATTTCATCTCAAAGAATTATGATGAACAAAGGACGATACTTGAAGGGGTAGATGCACTTATAACTGACTTACCAAAAATATGTCTATGCGTATCTACAGCCGATTGTATTCCGATACTTCTGTTTGATGAAAAGAAAAATGTTGTAGCAGCTATTCATGCTGGTTGGCGAGGAACGGTCAATAGAATTGTAAAAAGATGTGTCTCTGAAATGGAGGAATTGTTTAATAGTAATCCAGAGGATATACATGCTTGCATTGGCCCGGGAATCTCAAAGTATAGCTTTGAAGTGGGGAATGAGGTCTATAATAAGTTCTGTGAAGATGGTTTTGATCTTGAAGAGATTTCAATGATGAATAGTTCTACAGGAAAATGGCATATTGATCTCCCTAGAGCAAATGAGATTGAACTTATTCAGTCAGGAGTGAATAGAGAGCATATAGAGGTTTCGGATATTTGCACATATAATAATAATGATATGTTCTTCTCTGCAAGACGTCAAGGTATTGCTTCCGGAAGAATTGTATCGGGTATAATGTTATTAGATAATGGCAGATATTAATTTTAAGATAGAAGTTTCAGAAGAGATACGTAACAAAGTTCCGGAATTTGCAGGAGTAGCTATTTATGCTACTGTTAAAAATAGTGAGTTCAGTAAGGAACTGTGGGATGCAATAGGCCGCTTCACAGAGGAATATCGCAATATTTATACCACTGATTCTATCAAAGATATGCAAGCTATAAAAGCAACTCGTGAAGCATATAAGAGATGTGGAAAGGATCCTAGCAGATATAGGCCATCTTCTGAAGCGTTATGTAGGAGAATACTTAAAGGTATGCCTTTGTATCAGATTGATACACTTGTTGATTTAATAAATCTGGTCTCTATAAAGTTTGGATACTCTATTGGAGGGTTCGATGCAGATAAACTATCTGGTGACAGATTTGTTCTTGGAGTAGGAGAGAAGGATGAACCTTACGAAGGTATAGGACGTGGTATACTGAATATAGAAGGTATGCCTGTCTATCGTGATAGCTTAGGTGGATTCGGTACGCCAACAAGTGATAATGAAAGGACTAAGATTAATCTTGGTACTACACACCTTCTGACTATCATCAATGGTTATGATGGAAATGGAAATCTATCAGAAGCTGCAGATTATATGGTAAGATTGTTAAAAGAGTATGCTCATTCATCTGATGAAGTTATATTATATTTCTAAATAGTTATTCTTATGAAATGTATAAAAATATTTTTTTGTCTT
>Ga0172378_10007540_pt1 | contig 10126 bp, 11 predicted proteins | sample GrowelOW332metaG_FD_119755 | JGI IMG/M metagenome (GOLD analysis project Ga0172378, IMG submission 119755) | Groundwater microbial communities from an aquifer near a municipal landfill in Southern Ontario, Canada - Pumphouse #3_1 metaG | ecosystem: Environmental > Aquatic > Deep subsurface >... | reverse complement strand
TTGCTAAGTATCTAGAAGGTACAGTTGACGCCACTGGTGTGATTACCCTAAATAGTGGCACAATTGTTACTTTTGGTGCTACACCAACTGTTAGTGTATCTTCGGCGGCTACCAACGATAACATGTATGTGTATATTGGTGCAAAGTGCGACACGGCCGTTCCAGGAAATGTTATTAAGGGTACTGCCCGTCAAGCAGCTGCTGTAATGACTCTTGAAAACTCCGGTTCGAACTATTGTCAGACTAACTAGTTCAGCTTAGTTATTCTTCAAAAGAAGCATTTTATAATGCTTCTTTTGTATTTGTGATTAAACTGTTATTATAATATTTATGTTTACGTTTGTAATTTATCTAGCGCTGGTGATGATTGGTCTATGTATGGGGAGTTTTGCGGGTGCATCGGTATGGCGCCTTAGGGCTCAGCAACTGCGAGAAGACAAAGACGATGGCATCAAGGTTGATGTATCAGAATATAAAAGGTTAGACCAATTAAATAATTTGCCAGTCTCAAAAGATCATTCACGATGTTTAAATTGTTCGTATTATTTAAAGTGGTATGATTTAATCCCACTGCTTAGCTGGTTGTCGCTAGGCGGTAAATGTCGAAAATGCCATAAACCGATTGGCTTCATGGAGCCATTGATTGAATTTTTCGTAATGCTGTTTTTTATACTATCGTATTTGTTTTGGCCGAATCATTTGAATAGTATAGTTAGTATTACGAGCTTCATAATCTGGCTTGCTTCGGGTGTTTGCCTGGCTATTTTATTTGTTTACGACTTAAAATGGTATCTACTGCCAAATAAGATTAGTTTTACTGTTATTGGTCTTGGCCTGGCGTACTCCTTGCTTATTTTATATGTCTCATCTGATAAAATCGCTACATTATTAAGCCTTGCAGGCTCGGTTTTTGTTCTAAGCGGTATTTATCTGATTCTGTATATTATCTCAAAAGGTAAATGGATTGGCTTTGGTGATATAAAATTAGGCCTAGGCTTGGGATTCTTGCTTGCGGATTGGCGTTTGGCTTTTATTGCCCTCATGGCAGCGAATGTGATTGGCTGTTTGATTGTTATTCCGCTGATGATCATTGGCAAGCTAAAACGGACCTCTCGAGTGCCGTTCGGTCCAATGTTGATAGCTGGATTTGTATTAGCCGGACTCTTTGGTAGAACTGTTATCGATTTTTACAATATTTTCTTGATATAAAGTACTGTATCGATAACTCGCTTATGTTATAATCATAATTAAATGAGTAGGTATAATGCTAGCGGCTTTACTATAATTGAAGTGCTGTTATTTTTGGCAATTACAGGCATGCTTGTTGCTGGTGTTCTAGGTACCACTGGTGGCGTAATAAATTCTCAGCGTTATAAAGATAGTGTTTCGTCATTAAAGTCAATTTTGCAAAAACAGTATTCCGGTGCGTTAAACACTGATAATGAACGAAGCGATGATATGATTTGCGATACTAACGGTAAGGTTAGCACTGGCGCGAGCACTGTCTCAAGGGGTCAATCCAACTGTGTTATTTTAGGTAAGGCCATTCAGCTTTCTGGCAATAATCGTTCTGAGTTATCTATTAAAGATGTGATTGGCTACCCAGGCAATAGCTTACCGTCAAACACTTTGAATGATCTTGATAATTTTAGGAGCTATCGAATGCAGCTGCCGGCTACTAGTAGTGGCTGGCCGATAGATACCTATAGTCTTGAGTGGGGTTCATCTGTTTCTGCTACCGTGAATCAAACTGGATTGGTAGACCAATCAAATGGATTTACGATACTGATATTGAGATCGCCGATGAGCGGAGTATTATATACTTTTATTGACCGAAAAACTTATTCAGATAGTAACATCGGCAATATGATAAGTGTAGCTAACTACAACAGCCTTGTTAGTTCGTTAGATGTGTGTGTTGATTCGAATGGTTTGGTTGATGCTTTGAGAAATAGAATGGCGGTTAGGATTTCATCTGATGCGACTAGCGCTACTGGGGTTGAAACTATTGGTGATGCGACGAGTAGGTGTCCATAATGCGGATTAGATTTGATTCTCGTGGCGACACTTTGATTGAGGTGCTATGTGCCACTGCAATATTGAGTTTGATTGCAGTCTCTACTCTGTCTGTGATGAACCAAGGCTCATCTGTTGTTCAGCGGGCGTTAGAGACTACTCAGGTTCGAGAACAGGTTTCCGCCCAAGCGGAAACGCTACGCTTCTTAAACGCTTCTTATATTGCTAGTCATCGTGCGGGCAGCAATAGTTTGTCGGATTATCCAACAAACAGCGCAGCTTATAAATGGCTTGTGATAAGGAGTAAAGCGCATACAAGCGCTACCTTAAGTGGTGATTTTATCAATAACAGCAACAGTAACTCTTGCCCAACTGCTTTCGGTAGTGGCGCGCCATGGTCGAATGATTTCTTTGTTATGAATACGAGAAATAGTAGTATTTACCCTTACGATTCTGCCACTTTTAGGGATGCGCCTACGTTCGCACAAGTTCGTTATAATACAACCACAAATGCAATTAATAACGTAGATGGGGTTTGGATTGAAGCTGTTACTTATCGCAATAATGCTTCGTTATCAAGTGTGGAAAGATATCTCGATTTTAATATTTGGGCATGTTGGAATGTTCCTGGCCAGACTATGCCGGCTATTGTAGGTACGAAAGTGAGGCTGTATGATCCGCAATAATCAAACAAATCAAAATAATGGGTTTACATTAATTGAACTACTGTTGTCAATGACGTTTGTTTCGGTATTATTGATGTCGATTGCGATGTTGATAATCCAAATTGGTAATATTTATAGTCGAGGCTTAACCATGAAAGAGGTTAACCAGGCCGGTAGATCTATTTCGAGTGAACTGCAGAGCGCAATATCGCAAAGTCCGCAATTTGATGTTAGTGGCAATAATTATGTTGTTCAAAAAGACGCTTCCAACAATGTGGTTGGCATGAGGCTGTGTCTTGGACGCTATACTTACGTTTGGAATCATGGAAAATACATGGACACTACGAAATTTGCGATGGGTAGTGTGCCAAATAAGTATAGTAGTGGTTCAACGAGGTTCAGGTTTATCAAAGTTAATGATTCGAATGCTCAATATTGCGTCGCTTCTTCGCCAGGGAATTATCCCGACATAATAAAAAGCGATTCCAAGGAACTGTTAAGCTCGGGCGAAAATAATCTAGCGATATATAACTTCAGTTTGTATAGCGATAATACGATCAAAGATAGCCAGACCGGTCAACAGCTTTACCATATAAGCTTTTTGTTAGGCACTGACGCGGCTGCTTTAAGTGATGACACTTCAAGTTGTCGTCCACCGGATGATTTAAGATCAGATATAAACTATTGTTCGATAAATGAATTTAATATAGTAGCTCGTGCTGGAAACACAACTAATTAAAAGGAGATAAGAATGTTGCGAAAAAGAGATCATAAAAGACAGAGCGGAGCGGTTTCGATATTTATTGTTGTTTTCGTGGCACTTTTGGTTGTTGTTACGACGGTTAGTTTTATGCGGATTATGTTAAACGATCAGCAGCAGGCAACAGATTCTGATTTGTCTCAAAGTGCTTATGACTCAGCCCAGGCTGGTGTTGAGGATGTAAAGAGAGCTTTGATGCTTTATAAGATGAAATGTGCAAGTACGGCGCCAGATGATGTTGCGGCTTGCAATAATATAAGATCAACCTTAAGTAATCAAAAATGTAATAGCCTAGTTTCGAAACTCGGTGACTATAGCGGAAGAGACACAACCAAGGAGGTTAAGGTTAATTCGGGCGACAATAACGATAAGTATGAGCAGGCCTATACGTGTACTTTAGCTACTTTAAATACTGATGATTATCTTGGTAAAATGTCAGACGATCAATCGGCTATAATTCCACTGTTGGGAACAGGGTCTTTCAATCAGATCCGGGTTGAATGGTTTAGTTCAAAGGATTTGAGCAACGGCGTTACGAATATTAGTCTCTTGAGTCGTTCTCGTGCGCTAAATAAGCCGTTGTTGCAAAAAATAGACTGGCCATCGAATCGGCCACCTATTCTAAGAACTCAATTGATACAATTCAGCAATTCTGGCGCAACATCATCAAGTTTTGATGATGGCAATAACGCCAATACGTTATTCCTTTATCCATCAAGCGGTTCTTCAGTTAACTCTACTCTTTTGTTTTCCTCTGCTAGGCGTAATACAGCAACTCAATCACCAAGTGTTATTTACTGTAAGGATAGATTAAATACCGGCAGTTATGCTTGTACGGTAACGCTAAATTTACCTAATCCGGTTGGCGGTAATCTTGATTCAAGAGTGGCTTATTTGAGATTAACCTCACTTTACAATAAAGCTAATTTTCGGGTTACTCTAGTCGGCACACAATTTAACGGCGTGCAGCCAGAGGTCGACTCTACTGGTCGGGCCAATGATTTGTATCGAAGGATAAAATCGAGAATTGAGTTTACGGATGCGAATTATCCCTTCCCTGAGGCGGCGGTTGATATCAATGGAAATTTCTGTAAATCATTTATAGTCACCGATGACAGAGGTGACTATGACGATGGAGGTTGTACGCCATAAATTATTTTAATCGATGTCGCTATGATATTTTTCGTAAACTTCACGTAAATGTTCGTCAGTAACGTGAGTATAGATTTGCGTCGTGCTGATACTACTATGTCCCAACATAGATTGGACGCTTCGAATGTCGGCGCCGTTCATCAATAAATCGGTAGCAAAACTATGGCGCATAGTGTGTGGGCTGACATGTTTGGTGATACCGGCTAGTCTGGCGTATTTGTTAATAATTCGTTGAATGCTTCGTGTGCTGATTCGCTTGTAGTCACCGGTCGTATTGGCGCTGTTGTTGCGGCTGTAGTTTATAAAAAGTGGCGGTAGATTATCGTTGCGACTTTGTAAATAATTTTCGACTTGTTGACTGGCGCTTTGGCTAATAAAGATTGGTCGGTCTTTTTGGCCTTTACCCCTAACCATAAATTCGCGCCTAACTGTATTGACGTGATCTCGATTTAGATTTACCAGTTCCGAAACGCGTAATCCGCTAGAAAATAATAGTTCAATAATAGCTCGGTCGCGTAGACCGACCTTATCGTTGATGTCTATTTGGTCTAAAAGCCTTTCTATCTCATCATAGTATAAAAAGGTAACTTGTTTACGCGCTATTTTAGGTAGCTCAATTTTTTCCGGCGACAAGCTCTTAAGGTCTCTTTTAGAGAGGTAGTTTAAGAAACCGCGTAGTGCTATTAGGTGATAGTTTTGTGTCATGAGCGACAATTCGTCGTCGTTGTGGTTTTTATATCGATTTAGCCACAAGCGGTATTTTCTGACATATTCAGTTGTTATATTGACTACAGGCATGTCACCACTAAACTCTACGAGTCTATCGAGATACAGCTTGTAATTTTCGGCGGTTTTTGCAGATCGGCCGCCTTCAACCTCAAGGTGTTCGATGTAATCTAGCATTAATTCTGACATATACATGATATCAGCATAACCCAAATAATAGTTTTATTGCAATTTGTGAATATTTGCTACAATAGAGAAAGTAAATAAAGGAGAATAAACATGTCATCACAAGAACATATTGAAAGAACATTAGTAATTTTTAAACCAGACGCCATCCAGAGAGGGGTTGTGGGCGAAATCTTAGCAAGATTTGAGCGTGTTGGCTTAAAAGTTGTCGGTATGAAAATGGTGACTCCCACGCGTGATCAATATTATGAGCACTACGAAAATATTGGCAAGGTTATTTCTCGTAGAGGCGAGTCTGTTTTCAATTCAGTGCTTGACTTTATGCTACAAGGTCCGGTGATTGTTATGGCCCTTGAGGGTGTTGATGCGATTGAAGTTGTACGCAAGTTAGTTGGTTCAACTGAGCCAAAAACAGCTGCAATTGGCACGATTCGTGGCGATTATAGTCACATTAGCTATGGCCGAGCTGACTCTGAGAAGAAAAGCACACCAAACCTTATTCATGCCAGCGACGGCGCTTCGGATGCTAAACGGGAAATCCAGCATTGGTTTGCAGATAGTGAATTGTACGACTACGAGACCGTCCACGAGAAGTTTACGCGTTAAGTCTGATATAATATATAGTGGTATGCCTCGGTAGCTCAATTGGATAGAGCAGATCCGTCCTAAGGATAAGGTTGTAGGTTCGATTCCTGTCCGGGGTACCATTATATTACCGTTGGAGCAATTTTGTATCTTATGACAAAAAAACAAGATGAGAATAATACAAAGCTAAATCGTGCTTTTGACGGTCAACGCGACGGAGAAGAAGTATTGTTCGTATTTCGTCGACACATGATTGCGATGCGTAAAGGTTTTTATCTATTATTGATACCATTCGCGCTGACATCAATACCGCCGCTTATTTGGAGTGACAATCTCGAATTATTTTTGTTGCCAGTGTTTGGTTTTACTATTGGATTATTGATGTTTTTTTATCATTTTATTTTATGGTACTTTACTGTCTATATTGTTACAAATCAGCGCATCCGGCAGGTTACCCAAAAAGGTTTTTTTGGCAAGGACGTGATCGAGTTGAGACTATCTAAAGTCCAAAATATTAGCTACAACATTCCTGGCCTAAGCGGTGAGTTGTTCAAATATGGCACGATTGTGATTCAAACTTTCGTCGGTGATTTGATTATAAAAAACGTTGAGCACCCGGATAAAATTTACAACAAATTGCAAGATGTGGTTAGCAGTATTTTAGAAGGTCAAGGAGATTATGAAGAAACTATTATCTAAAATTCGTCGGCAAAAAGAAGTTCCGCCGTCAACAAGAATTACCAGCGAGACCGTCGCTCAACATCGTGAGCGCATTTTGGCTGGAGGTCGTCGTTTTAAATATCCAGTACAATACGTCAAACATAAATTAGTGTTCAACGCTATAATTATTAGCGTTGTCGCTCTTATCGCAGCGGTCGCCATTAGTTGGTGGCAGTTATATTTTGCCCAAAATACAAGTGAATTTATGTATCGAATAACAAAAGTTTTGCCAATTCCGGTGGCGAATGTCGATGGACAGTCGGTCTTGTATAGTGATTATTTGTTAAAATATCGTAGTTCGGTTCATTATCTGGAGCAAAAAGAAGAAGCAAAATTTAAATCTGATAGTGGTAAACGCCAGCTGGAATATATTAAACAACAGTCGATGAAAGATGCTATTGCCGATGCTTATGCTTTGAAGTTGGCGGGCGCTATGCACATTAGCGTTAGTGGCGATGAGTTAGAGGGCTTTTTGAAAAGTCAGCGACAATCAAGCGATGGTGAAATATCACAACAAACTTATGATGCGGTTATTTTAGATTATTTTGGTTGGAGCTTGTCTGAATATCGTCATGTAACGGAAAATAAATTGCTTCGCCAGAAAGTCTCTTATGCAATGGATAAAAAAGCAATTGGTGCGATTAACGCGGTCTCTGACACTCTAAAAAAAGATATGAATACTAATTTTAAGACACTTGCATCAACAATCGCGACTAAAACAAACACAAAAACTACCTATGGTACTTCAGGCTGGGTACCAAAAAGCAACCAAGATGGTGGGTTGTCCGCGGAGGCATTAAAATTAACCAAATCGCAAATTTCAAAATCAATAAAATCAACTATAGGTGATGGTTATTATGTAATTAGGTTGCTTGATGTAAACGAGAGTCAGATCAGCTATGAATACATAAAAGTGCCACTATCGGCTTTTGCTGAATCGTTAGATAAAGTGATTAATGAAAATAAAACAAAAAGATATATAGCTGTATAAAAAAGTTGATCAATTATGAATAAGATAAATAAAGCCTTGGATTTTTCGATTGAGTCTAGATTAGACGGTACTTTAGCGCGCGCCGGTACTATCGAAACACCGCACGGTACTATCGAAACGCCAGCTTTTATAGTTGGCGGTACGAAGGCAACTGTCAAGACTCTTAGTCCGAACCAGGTTGAGGATTTAGGCGGTCAGGCCATTCTTGCTAATACCTATCACTTAATGCTTCGTCCGGGTGCCGAGGTTATATTTGCGGCGGGTGGTATACATAAATTTATGAATTGGGCGGGCCCAACAATTACCGATAGTGGCGGATTTCAGGCTTTTTCGCTTGGTATGGCATATAAAAAGGGTCTAGACGCGACCAGCAGCCTTGAAAAGGGTGATGCTAGCCAGGCCGTACATTCGTCATCGCAATTGGCAAAAATAACCGACGATGGAGTTAGATTTAGCTCGCACATTGATGGTAAAAAAATATTTATGACCCCAGAATATTCGATGGAGCTGCAGCATATGATTGGTGCAGATATCCACGTTGCTTTTGATGAATTAACGTCGCCGCTTGCAACGCATGACTATATCAAAAAGGCTATGGAGCGTACGCACGCTTGGGCTGACCGTTCTTTAGCGAAACATCAAGAACTGAACAGGCTCCATATTGAAAAAGGCGATTATTTACAGGCTCTATACGGGGTTGTCCAAGGTGCGCGGGAAGAGGACTTAAGAAAAGAAAGCTCCTCGTTTCTAGGTAGCCGTGCCTTTGATGGCTATGGTATTGGTGGAGTATTTGGCCCAACTGAAATTCCAACAGTGCTTGGCTGGGTGAATAATATTCTTCCAGACGATAAGCCACGTCATTTGCTCGGCATGGGCTCGCAGCCAGCCGATTTATTTTTGGGAGTTCAGTATGGTATCGATACTTTTGATTGCGTTGCACCGACTAGACAGGCGCGCAATGGAGCATTGTTTACCTATGACGGTCGTATAAATATTCGCAACAGTGCCTTTAAGGTGGATTTTACGCCAGTTGATACTGAATGTGATTGCTATACTTGCAAAAATTACACGCGAGCCTACCTACATCACCTATTTAGATCGAGTGAGATTTTTGGACTGACTTTAGCGAGTATCCACAATGAAAGGTTTGTAATTAGGACGGTCGATTGTATCCGTTCCAGTATAAAAAATCGCACATTCTTTAGTTATAAAAACGATTTTCTGAATCGATATTACGGCAAACAAAAGGCGCAAGTCTTCTTTGAAAATGATTAAATAATCTGATTTGGAGATGGTCCGACATTGTGTTTTTGTCATTTAAAAAAGCCCACTTTTAGTGAACTTTATTAAATGGCGGGTTCGACCGGATTTGAACCGGCGATCTCCTCCGTGACAGGGAGGCGTGATAACCCCTTCACTACGAACCCAAATTCATGTGAACTTTAAATATAATAGCAACTTTTTTATGTTAACGCAACAGTGGTGATTTATTTTATCTTTTTTGAGTGCTATAATAGTCTTGGTCATTTAATGCCGCTGTAGCTCAGTTGGTAGAGCGGCGCTTTCGTAAAGCGTAGGTCTCCGGTTCAAATCCGGACAGCGGCTCCAAATTAGTTTATGAAGACAATTATTAAAAAAACATTCAACAAACTTATTTCCGATAGGTATTTTTTTGTTTTAATATTTTCATCTTTTATCCTAGCAATAATTTTGTCGATAGTCATCGCTTTTTCTGTTCATCCAAGTGAATTACAACTAGTTTCTCATTATTCTGCCTATGGCATTACACACCTTTATCGCGATCAATGGTATTATCTAATCTCATTTATATTTTTTGGGCCTATTATTTCATTTTTACATGCTATTATTGCCATAAAAATATCGTTCGTCAGAGGGCGACCGCTGGCCATTTTGTTTACCTGGCTCGGCATGGGTGTCGTAGTGATTGGGTTTATTACGATATTGGCGGTCTTAAATGTTTGGACGCCATTACAATAAAATATGACTGACATAGAAATACCTATCGGTAAGCGATCGCTAAAATATCGTTTGTTCGAAATGCTGCCGGCAACGCTTAGCTATGGTGTGCTTATATTGTTGGTCGTGCTATCGTTGATTAGTCCAGCACTGGCTGCAATATATTTGTTGTTGGTGATTGTAACTTTGTTGGTGAAAGCTGTGGGTATTGCAATCCACACCATTCAAGGCAGAAATAGGCTTGAGGCGGCACAAAAAGTTGACTGGTCTCAGAGATTAGCGGATTTAGAGAAGCCTTTGGAGTCTTATCGGTTGCATAAAAATGATGCCGATGGTTCGTTTGGGGCT
>Ga0172378_10007539_pt1 | contig 10128 bp, 6 predicted proteins | sample GrowelOW332metaG_FD_119755 | JGI IMG/M metagenome (GOLD analysis project Ga0172378, IMG submission 119755) | Groundwater microbial communities from an aquifer near a municipal landfill in Southern Ontario, Canada - Pumphouse #3_1 metaG | ecosystem: Environmental > Aquatic > Deep subsurface >... | reverse complement strand
TTCGGGGTGATCCAGCTCGCTTTTGAGACGGCGAGATATCCGATTTTGCGTTTCTTCATGGTCCGTTCCTTGCATTTTACGTTGGATTTGCATATATTATACCACAAATATCTCGTTCATGAATAGAGGAAGCGGACCAGCTTTTATACGAAACGGATATTCCATGAACTTTTTTGACGGTCACACCTTCAGTCTTTACGGGTCGTATCCCGATCACTCCGGGGAGTCGCATCACGTCCCGGTCTACTTCGGCGTGCAGTACAACCACGCCGGGCGGTTCTACCTGGCGCTGGACCGCGGGCCGCGGCTGGAATACGAGGGGCCGTGCGTGTTCATTTCACATCCGGGGGCGTTCTTCGAATACGGAGTCTTTCCGGGCGAAACGCGGCACCACAATTTCATCTGCTCCTGCGGAGAGCGGGTGGAGCGGTATGTGGAGAGCGGGCTCTTGCCGCTCGACGACGAAAATCCGGTGCGGAAGATCGCCGACCCGGAGCGTTTCCTCGACACCATGCTGCGGATCATGAAGCTGTTGCGCCGCTCCGCGCCGCTGACGCCGCCGCGCGCGGTGCTGCTCTATGAAGATCTGCTGCTTCAGCTTCACGAGGCGGCGGCGGAGGAGCCGCAACTCCCCGCGTTCCACGAGGAGTATTTCCGGCATCTGGTGTCCGAAGTGCGGAATCACCCCGAAAACCCGTGGAATTTCACCGTGGAAGCGACGAAGCGCAATCTGACAAGTCACCACTTCCGGCGGCTGTTCAAGACGATTGCGAAACTCCCGCCGCAGCAGTTCCTGATCAACTGTCGGCTGGAACTGGCGGCGGTGCTGCTGACCGGCACTCCGCACCCGGTCGGGACAGTGGCCGAGCTCTGCGGAATCGGCAGCGAATTCTATTTTTCGCGGCTGTTCAAGGCGAGGTTCCGCCTGTCGCCGCTCCGCTACCGCCGCGAATCCGCGAGCACTCCGGCGCGCTGACCGGGCGCTGCGGATAAACGGTTTTGAGCACCTTCCCGTCGGCGGTGTTGCCGCCTGATGTTACGGTTTTTTTATCTGCAACAGAATCGGCTGCAATGGCTGAAGCGAAAATTCCGCGGGCCACTCGCGTTGAGAAATTAGATCCATGATTTGTGAACCGGCGGGGGCACTGAGTTTCAATTTTTTCGGGACCGTGGTGTAAGCCACCGCGTTCAAAAGCCAACCGACACCGGGTTCCGGAACCAATTTCCACTCAATTCCATTCAGGTCGCCATGGTCTGCGGCAAGCAGTTTACAGGGAAGCGGTTTTAACTCCTTTCCCAGTAGATCCGGCAGTTTGTTCATTTCACCTGAAGGAAGAGACCGTTCCCGGGGAACCTCTTTGTCCGGCAACGGATGTCCGTAGGGATCGCTCAAAAAACACGGCCCGACGGTGACCAGCGGAATTTTCTTTGCAATCCGGGCCAGCGCAGTTGCCGTCTCGGGTTTGATATAGGCGGCATCCACGGCGATCAGAAGCTTTATGGTTTCAAGTTTGTTCTCCTGAAGCTGTTTTTCACTGAGAAATCCGATTTTACGGCCGGTGAAGGAAAGCAGTTCGAACGCCTTTAAATTGGCTGCGCTGAATTTCGGATTCAACAGCGATGAGGCGTTGGAGAAAAGCAGCGCAACTTCCGGTCCCGCATCATGGAACGGCTTGATCTGACTGTGAAGCCGGGCCGCGTCCATTCCCGCCGCGGCAACGGCATACATCGCCAGCGGACGGCGGAAAATGCTGCCGACATAGTCGGATTTTTTCACCATGTCGTGTTCGTAATCGTAATCGCGCCAAGTCCAGGTCGCCGATGCGGTCATTCCATACATATACTGCTCGAAAAGAGCGGTGTAGATGAAGTCGTAGGATTGCGGCGAAAGATTGCCGTCGTGGATGATATGGTTTTCGGAATTGATGACGGGCGCTTTTTTGAGCGATTGCTGCAGCGCGTATCCGTAGGCGCACCTGACCCAGTCGATCGCACCCCAGTTGGAGAAGAAACTGTCGTTTCCGTTTAGGTCCATGATTTCGGCGAACCGTTCCGGATTGATGTGGTTGCTCAAATAACCATTGTAATGCACGAGGGGGTGGAGCATGTATTTGCTGTGGACCGGCATTCCTGGCAATTTCTCGTGAACCGCGTCCGCCATCCGACGATGCCAGGATGCGAAAAGCTCCTGGGTGAACACATGGAAATCATAAAACCGCCCCAGCGGTTTTTCCTTCAGCTCGGGATCTTGTTTGCCGGCGGCGTCCGTAAAGGAGGCGAACGAACTTCCCCACTGCCGATTCAGATTTTCGAGCGTATGGTATTTATTCCGGAGATAGTCGTCAAACGCATTCCGTTGAAACTCGTCCTCAAGCGTGCATTCGAATGTCGGTTCGTTGGTCAGGCAGATACTGTGGATCATGTCCAGATACGGCGCCTTCCGGAGATACGAAAGGACCGCATCCAGATAGGCATCCAGCATCCGGAGCGCCTTGGGATGGGCGAACTGGTAGCGGTAGAAGCCCGACTGTTTCTTCAATTTCAGTTCAGGATACTTCCGGTACATCCATCCCGGAAAATAATGGGGAGAGAGCAGGAGATTGACATAAACGCCAGTCTCCCGCGACTGGCTCATCATGGAATCCAACTTCTTTTTCAGCGCTTCCCGGTCAATGCGAAAGGTCCCATCCGGATTCTCTCCGACCACAACGAGAGAAGGTCCGATTTCCTTTTGTGTGAAATTCATTCCGGCACGCTGAAAAGTCCGTTTGTCCTCCGGCTGAACATACCCGTGCCCGAATCCGGAATAGATTCCGACGGCGGCGCCGTTTTCCGTCCGATAACGCGGATCGTCCGGATTCTTCGACAGGTCGGCGGTTATCTTCTCTCCCCGGTCGAGCATTTCATTGAGCTCCGTCAATTCCTGCAGTCCGCGCTTCCCGTAGAAATCGAGCGCAGCGGCCGAATTTCCCTCCCGGGCAGCATCTTTTTTCAGCAGGGGAATCTGAAGATCGATGAAAGTCAGCAGGGATTGAAGATAGGGATTCTTCGAAAACGGCTGCGCTTTCGATTCAAACGCCGAGTAACGCGTCAGAAATTCAGTCCATCCCCGACAAAATTCCGTATATGGATTTCCGGGATTGACTTTCGTGGTTTCCGCCAACTTGCGGCCCATGGAATCCATCACGCGATAACAAATCCGCCCCGGGGGAAAATCCGCGGCATCCAATTGGAACAGACCGGTGCGCAACTGATTTCCCGCTTCCCGGGACAGGGTTCGGCAAACCGCCTTGGCCTGCTTGCCGCAATCGGCGATCGCGGTGAGGGTCAACGGCGGAGAGGCCGGTTGCGGCCCCGTCAGGAATAGCATGACATTGGCATGGCCGGAAGAATCCGATTCCTCAATGCGGAGCGTGGAGGCCAGTTTCGGACGGTCGAGAACCAAAAGCTGATTGTGCTCGCAACCTTTCCGGATGTGGATTCCTTCGGAGAGAAATAACACCTTTCGCTGATGGTTATCGCTGTCGTTGACGACCAGATTGGCCGACAGATATCCCTGTTTTTCCGGAAGGGAAGACAGCGCTTTCCAGGGAATCCGCGCGGCGATAAAGTAGCCGTTCGCCGTTCGACGGCTGAAAACGTCCGGATTGCACCCGATCAATTGATTCTGACCTCGAAAGCAATGGGATTCCGGAGAATTTCCATCGCGTCCCGGGGAAAATCCGAGTTCCAGGTCTTCTGCCCCCGGCGTGGCTTTCCGGCTGCCGTCAGGTTCCAGCTGAACTTAATGGAATCTCCCATCCAGAGAGTGGGGCCGGACTCGGTTTCCAGATAATCGTCCGCAACATCCACCATGAGAATCAGGCCGCGTGAATCGTGCGCCCAACCATAGGTCGCCCGAAGATCACGGGCTCCGTTAAGCTTGCTCTCCGGAAAAAGATGGCCGTCGCCCTGAAGCTCTCTCTGCTCGCAGTTACGAGGGAAACTATGCGGCAGGCCATCGCCGGGAAGCGAGACCGCCAGGTAAGGCGAAGGGGCCAGGTCGTAACTGGAACCGGTCATCGCGATTCCGGCCAGACAGAGCGCAAGAAGGACTCGATTCACGCGTACCATCATTTCGGTTGCTCCCGCTCAGTGAATGTCGATTTCGGAAGTGCCGTGGCGCATATCGAGAAAACGGAGAAAATCAATTCGCCCACGCCACAACCAGTTGCTGACACGGTGCCATTCCAGTCCCGGCATCGCCGATGCGCTTCCATCTCCGTAGAGATAGTTGCTGCTGTTGCGATGTGTGCCGCAGCCATCGTCATAACCTTTGCGGACGGCTTCGGAGGTATTGCACAGCACCAGTGCACGATGGGAGTTCCGGCTGAAGCGCCAATCCACTTTAGGATCCTGATAATTCCAGTAGTCCGGCAACCCATCCCGCTGATATCGATAATCCGAATAATAGTCCAGCGTCGCCCATCCGGACCGGACCGAAGGACAGCGCAAGACCTTCGGTCGCCCGGCTCCCTTCCAGTCCCCTGCGTCCCCGCCCAGAGTAATTCCGGCGTATGCCAGTCTTCCCAATCCTGTCCCGTCGATTTTCAGGCCGTTGTGCTGGTACTTTTTGTTGGCCCAGGAGTATTCCGTCGGGCACATTTTGTCATTGGAGACATCGGCGTACATGGTCAGTCCGATGCCGATTTGCTTGAGATTGTTAAGACAATGCGTCTGTTTTCCGGCCTCCCGGGCGTTGGTCAGCGCGGGCAGCAGCATGGAGGCGAGAATCGCGATTATGGCAATTACAATCAGGAGCTCGATCAATGTAAAAAAGTAAAGATTTAGTTTCGAAAAGTTGCTGCCCCCGAAAAAATCCGAAATTTTTTCGAGACTACTGGTTTGTTGTTCGTGTTTCTTCATTCTTTCTTGAACCTCCTTTGGTTTTTCTTCGTTTTTTATTGACAAAGGCTACTGCTTGTTATATTGTACATAAGGTTTTCGTTGTCGGCACACTCAACCGGCACACTCGGCCGATCGCCGGTTTCGCGGCGTCGGCACATCCGAAACCCGCGTTTGTGCGCAAACTCCGACCGGGTCGCGTCTCCCCTCAAATCACCTGTGATCACCTGTGCAAACCTGTTCTCGTGTTATAGCAAGGCTGGCAGAAAAACATCCGGTAACCCGGGCGATTTCCCCCGGCAATCTACCGCCATTCGTCTTTCCGCATTCCCTGCCACCACCATCCGCCCTCAACTTTTTGACGCTAAATCTTTACTCGTTTTCATTTACTGATTGATCCTTTTCTGTTTTTTTATTTATGATTATTCAACAGGTGCGCAAGAGGAACTCCGGCAAAGAAAATGCCGGCGATCTCCTCTCGGTTTAAAGAACGTGTCCACAATGCAAAGTCATCGATTTCGCCCGCAAATCCGAACGAATAATTGCCGGTTCCGTCCTGCCCCAACATCCAGGGCATGCCGGTGGTGACCAGCGGAGTTCGGCAGGGTGATGAAAGATAGTAGAGTGTTCCGTTCACGCCTTGGTAAAACCGGACCGAATGGTCGTTTGTCACCGTGACGGCCAGGAACATCCATTCCGGCATTATGTCATATTGTCCGAGATCTTGGCGCTGGTTTCCTTCGCGACAGGCAATGTTGAACATAATGCCGGGGACATCCGCCATTTGTCCTTTGCGGAACGAGATTAAAGCCACTCCCGGGTTCTCGCCGTTCCGCCAATCCTTGTTTCCCAAAATCAACGAGTCACCGGCCTGCGAACCGTATTTTACCCACATGGTTGCGGTAAAATTTCCGTTGGGGATTGCGAGTTTTTCCGAATCGGGCAATGATGCGAATGTCTCTTTGGCGCCATCAAACTTCAATGATTTTCCAAACCGGCCTTCATTCACGCCGGATTTTGCATTACCCTGAAGCTTGAGCGGGACGGCGTCAATTCGATTGACCGGAGCATCCTCATCAAAAGTGAAATAATAGTGCAAATCTTCTTTTAAGGTACGCCCGGTGACAGGCGGTGGCGTTTGGGCGCCGTAAACGCGTCCGTCCAAATGCAATCCCTCCGTATCCACGCCGAAGTGGGCGAATACCGTGCGTGCGACGCCGACATTACCGGGAGAACCGGCCAGGCGGCCGGGTTTCACAAACGGCGAGGCAACCACCAATGGAATCGTTGACGCCTGGCCTCCCCCCATCCCATGGGAGTAAAGGTATCCGCCGTGATCGCTGGTGATGATGATCAGCCACTGCTCCCCGGCAAAAGTCTCCCGTTTTTCGACGGTGCTCAGAAGATCGCCGATCCAGGTGTCACATTGCGTGATCGCGTCAAGATATTTCGCTCCATGCGGATAAAATCCGGACTTGTGCCCCATCGCATCGGGAAAATCAATGAAAACCATGGCGCAACTCATATCGCCGGAGAGAAAATCTTTTGCGGCCGCAACGGTATCCGCATCCGTCTCGCCTTTTTTCCATAGAATTTCCTCCCCGCCGTTGCCGATTTTTCCGGACTCCGGCCAAGTGAAAAAGAAGCCGGTTTTTACAGTCGGATCCACTCGCTTGAGATGGGCGAAGAAGTGCGGGAAATCGCGATAATTGCCGTCCTTAAGTTGTTTGTTATTCATCACGCGATGTTTGGATGCGGTTACTCCGGTCGCGATGGCGACGTGATTCGATCCGCTGCTGGGAGGAGCATCATAAACCGGGGTGGCCTGATCCGACCATGCGGCCGGATACCGATTCCAATTTCCGGCCTTCAGACGGTCGATGTTCGGCGTCTGCGCCTGATCCAAGGCATCGGCGCGTACCCCGTCAAGCATGATAATCAGGGCTTTGCGTGAAACCGGCAGGGGTTCGCCGCCATTGAGAGGAACCAGGGCGAGGCCACTATAAAATCCGAGGATTCCACATAGACAACAGATACGATATTTCATAAAAACGTATCCCTTCTTCCTGTTATCAAATTATACCAGATTTGTTTGTATTCATAGACGGGCCGACAAACTTGGGAAACCGGCTTCCGCAGGATTGCTGCGCGGTTTACGTCCCCTCCGGTTTCCGTCCTTTGCCGTCCGCGTCCGGCCGCAGTTTTTTTCTCAATCCTGTTCATGTTCATTTTCTTTCCAATCCGGTTATGGGTTTTCCCTGTTTGATTTTCATTTCTGGAGCTGTGCTGTCGAACGGCGAATCATCAGGTGCGGATTAATGATATGTTTATCGCTGTCGCCGCCTCCTTTGATTTTCTTCAGCAGGGCGTTGAAGGTATATTGCGCCAGTTCGGAGTACGGCATCTGAACCGTGGTGAGCGATGGCGAACAGGCCGATGCGAGAGGGGAGTCATCCCAGCCCGCCACGGAAAGCTGTCCGGGAACCGAAACACCGTTTTCATTCGCCCAGGAGAGAACCCCCGCCGCCGCCCGGTCGTTTCCGGCGAAAATGGCGGTGGCTCCCCGCTTGTAGAGCAGTTCTCCAAAAGCGCTCCCGGAATCGAAGTCGCCGTTGCCGACGAACACCAACTCGGGATTGTAATCGATCTTGTATTTTTCACAGAACATCCGGTATCCGATCTGACAGGGATCGCCGTCGGGGGACTGCATTCCCCGCTGGCGGGAGGCGATAAAGCCGATCTTCCGGTGACCCAGCGTGAAAAGGTACGACAAAAGTTCCGTGATTCCCGCAATATAATCCGGCTCTGCCGGAGAGGACGGGGCATGCCGGTTATAGGTGATCAGCGGAACGCTGCCGCAGAGCCCGACAGCTTCAACGACGCTGATTTCCGGCAGGCAATTGATGATTCCATCCACGATGCCCGACGCGAATTGTTTCAGAATTTCCCGGCCCTCCTCGACCACTCCGCCGGAGATGCCCAGCATCAGATGGTATCCGCTTTGGCGGGACAACCTGCCCATCTCCTCCAGGAACGAGGCCGTCCCCGGATTGGAGCACTGGTCGGTCGCAATTCCGATTCCCATCGTTTTCCGGCTGGTCAGCATCTGGGCCGCATAGGACGGGTGATAATCGAATTCTCCAATCACCGCGGCGATTCGATTACGCACATGTTCACTGATCGGCCGCTTTCCATTGAGTGCATATGAGACCGTACTTTTCGATACCCCGGCTTTTCTGGCAATGTCTTCTATCGTGATTTTCATGATGCAATCCCATGTTGATCGAATAAGTTAGTCGAAATGGTTCGACGCATTAATTATACCAAATCAAAATCGAATTGTCAAGAAGAAAAAACAAGAAAGTAAAACATTTTAATTTTTCGGGCAGATCCTTGTGCAAACCGGACCCCGTTTTGCGGCAAAGTCCTGAAACGGGGGAGAATCCGGTTTGAAAATCCATTCAGTCGGTGCTATTTTGAACACCCGATACTGGTTTCCGGGAGAACGCATTCATCATTTGGGAATAGGCAGAATGAAACGGATTTGGAGTGACGCGAACTGGATCTGGACGGAACCGGCTCCTTCCATGGTGAACGATTATCAGGATTTCCGCAAACCATTTCATCTGGAAGCGCCCGCCTCAACCGGCGGACTGCGGATCGCCGCGATCGGAGACTTCGCGGTGTGGATCGACGGAATCCCCGTGGGACACGGCCAGTTCAGCGACTACCCCGATGCGCCCACCTTTTCCGAATTCGCGGTCGCCGGAGAGTTCGCCGCCGGAGAACATGTGCTGGCGGTGACCGGATACCGGCGCGGGGCGGATTTCTCGACTTTCCGGGACGGCCCCCCGGGACTTTGCGTCCTGCTGGAATTGGGCGACGCCAAAATCGGCTCCGACGCGACATGGCGGGTCCGCCGCAACCGTTGCTATCGCAGCGGGGAGATCGAACGGGTCACGCTTCAATTGGGTTTTGTGATGCAATATGACGCCCGTCAGGAAGACCGCTGGCGGTTTCCGGACTATGACGATGCGGCATGGGCGTCGGCCGTGCCGGTGGAGCGGCCGGTCCCCGTCGCGCGGCCGATTCCTCCCCTGCACGAAGGAGAACGGATTTGCGGGACGGTGACAGCGCAGGGCTTTCTGACCCGACCGCCGCAAAACACGGAGACCTTTGCCGATGCGGCTTGTTCCAACTCCCTCCGGCCGATTCCGGCGAAGCGTTTTTTCGGCGGTGAGCCGGTTTGCGTGGACGGGTCGCACACATTCACGCTGCCAGCGCCCGCCGCCCCGGAAAACGGGGTGTGGCTCACCGTCGATCTCGGCGGCGAAAAAACCGGCCTGCTGGAGCTGGAAGTGGAGGCGTCCGCCGGAATCGTTCTCGATCTTTCCCACGGCGAACATCTTGCCGACGGACGGGTCCGGGCGAAAATCGGCGGACGCAATTTCACCGACCGCTATCTTTGCCGGGACGGGCTGAACCATTTCATCTATCCGTTCCGGCGGCTCGGGGCCCGCTACCTCGAACTCCAGGCGGTCGGCGCCGCCGGCCCGCTGCGGATTGTTTATCTGGGGATGCGCCCGGTCTCCCTGCCGTTGCCGGAAGCCGCGGACTTCGACAACGGCGACCGGCTCGACAGCCAGCTTCGCGAGACGGCGCTGCGCACCCTTCGCCGCTGCATGCACGACCACTACGAGGACTGCCCGTGGCGGGAACAGGCGCTCTACGCCTACGATTCCCGCAACCAGGCGCTTTTCGGTTATTACGCCTGGGGGAACTGGCCGTTCGCCCGGACTTCATTCGACCTCCTCGGCCGCGGAATCCGCCCCGACGGGGAACTGGAACTTTGCGCACCGGCCCGCTGCGGGGTGGTCATCCCCGTCTTTTCCCTGATCTGGATCGTCGAGGCGGAGGAGGCGGGGCGTTACAGCGGCAGCGATGAACTGTTCGCGAAGTTCGACGCGCAGATGACGGCGATGCTGAACGGCGCGCTCGGCCGCCGGGATTCCGCGACCGGCCTCTTCCGCACCCCGGAGGGGGAGTCCATCTGGAACTTCTACGAATGGGTGCCGGATTTGGATGGCGGAAAGAACGGTCCGCCGATCCTCTTCTCCGCATTGTACAACCTCTACCTCCTGCTCGCGCTCCGGGCATACGACGCAATGGCGCGGCGGACACGGCGGGCCACCATCTTCGAATCCGCCGCCGCAACGCTGGCGGATGCGATTCACGGCCGCTTCT
>Ga0172378_10007538_pt1 | contig 10128 bp, 14 predicted proteins | sample GrowelOW332metaG_FD_119755 | JGI IMG/M metagenome (GOLD analysis project Ga0172378, IMG submission 119755) | Groundwater microbial communities from an aquifer near a municipal landfill in Southern Ontario, Canada - Pumphouse #3_1 metaG | ecosystem: Environmental > Aquatic > Deep subsurface >... | reverse complement strand
CCCATCCCATGAAATGAAACTCTCGTGATTGTTATACTCGTAACAATAAACCTCGAAAGGCTGGCACTCATTGGCGATACGCTCTCTCATATCTTTGTAAAAAGCTACCAGCTGCTTCACTCCGTCCTTTGTGCCGTAGCCTCCAGCCGTGAACCTCACGAGCTTCTCTCCCTCTTCAAGTGGGCGGATAGTTTTCAAGCCCTCCGCGAATTGCTTGTCGCTGAAAGCGAAGAAACAGCCGAAGCTCGTGATGTCGCATTTATCTCGCTCATTGCATAGCTCCCTGTATCGCTTCAAGGTCTTGGCGTTCTTATAGTCAAGCATACCGTCGTTAGCGGAGTTAGGCTCAACCGTGAAAGGTTTAACGCTTTCCCAAGAACAGGTTTCGTCGCATATATAGGGGCAATAGTCCTTACACTCCTCGCAGCGATAGTATAGCTGAATGTTGAAAGGTGTTGCCATAGTTATTCTGCTTCTAAGATTATAACCCTGTAACCAGCGTGAACCATTTTTGGGAGATAGGTATCGAGCTTGTCTGCTTGAAAGGCGCAGAACAGGCTTCTGTCGGTCGTGTGGCGTGATACAATAAGCCCGAGGAGCTTCGCAACAGGTGTCGCTTTATCTCCACGGATTGAGTATGTTCCGAGGCGGATGTAACGCAGTAGGATAACAGCGTCGGGATATTTGGCTTCTGCGATTGCAATTTCTTTGTTCATATCGATTGAATATTAAAAGCCCGAACAGGCTGTTTTTAGGCTTTTTGTCGGGCTTTCGTTTGTTTATGCTTGTAACTTAACACGGTTCATCAGTTCGCCCGAAATTTCGTGTAATTCACGGCTTCTTTCGGGTGTAAGCTCTCTTGCGTGTGCCGTGATAGCCTGTGTGAGCTTCCAAAGTGTTGCTCCTCCCTGTACGCCGTCATCGGGGTCGTTGCGCATGAGAACCTTTTCAACCTCCTTGCTCTCCTGTTTCAACAGCTTGCCGCTGGAGGTCAGCTTGCCAAGCTCACGAGTGAAGTCAACGTCAATTTCCGAAGCTCCCTGTATCTCGATAGCTTTCTGCATAATCGTGTCCTTGCTGTAAAGCCCCGATGTCAAGTCGCGAACGGCTGAAACGGTTGTCTGCGTGTCAAGCTCATACGTCTTCTGTGATAAGGCGATAGTGTCGGGGAGCTTGCTTCCGAGGTGAACCTGTCGCATAACGCTCTCTCGAACCATACCGTTAAGGCAAGCTCCGTTGAGCATAAAGGTGCGCATATCAACAGAGCCGTCGCCGTAGTCGGAGGTGCTGAAACGTGCGCCAGCGAAGATGATAACCTCGCCATTCTTGGCTGTCGGGATAACAAATGGCTGTGGGAGTATGGTTTCAGCCCATACCTTGGTGTCGTTCATATAAGCGTCAGAAATCACTGCGCCCTGTGAGCTTGCTTCCTGTACGAAAGCCGTGAGGATTTCAACGCTGTTCAAGCGGCGGTAGCTGTCACTCAATACGCCTCTTACCTCCTGTCCGACGGTGCGAACCAATACTCGGCTGCGTTCCGTCCAAGAGCTGTGCTCATTCAACAGGTGTGCGGCGAGCATAACAGCCCATTCGCCTCCCTGTGAAAGTTGGCGAAGATAACGCTGCGGAACTCCCATACGGTCGGCGAGCTGGTTCACGGCGTTGCTGTGGAGTGAGAAAGAGCCGTCAGGCATATTCATCATCAAGCCCTGTTCGCCGTTGAAAGTGATAACAGGTTCGTGCTGCTTCTTCTTCAACTCAACTCCAAGCGGCGCAACATAGTCCTGTGCAATCTTACCCTCGTGGATAAGGCGTTCCATTGTTGCCTGTACTCCGACGGCTTTACCGTCAATCATTCTCTGTACTTTGTTCATTACAACCTCGTTCAAACCCTGTTGAAGCGTAGGCTCTGTCATTGTCATTGTTGCCATAATTCTATTATTTGGTTAAAAATTAATACTTTCGATAAGGAATTTCTCTGCCTCTTCGAAGAGGGCTTCTGTTGATAGGTTATCAGAGCTTGGCTCGAAACCTGTTAGATACGCTGCTTCTATAATCTGTGCCATAATATTATGATTTATATGTTATTTAGCATAAAATGTTACTTTCAAACCTCTGCGGAGTTTGCAGATACAAGCGTCAGCCATACAGTCGAAAGCTCTTCTCACGAACTTGTTCAAAAGCTCAACGCCTATAAATTCGATAGCTCCAGCAACTCCAACCAGCATATTTATCTTATTGCCGTTAGCGTCAACTCCAGCAACCTTAATTCTGAAATTGCTGTTGATTTTTTTCTTTGTGTAGTCTAAAACTTGCTTATTCATTTTTCTTCGATTTTTATTGTTATCATGTGATTACGTTATAAACACGTTGCAAATATAAGTGAAGTATTTTGATAATAATAAACTATTTCCGAGTATTTTTAACCAAACGGTTGATTTTAATATTTATTAAGAGAAATACGGAACTAAACCTGTAATGTGCTTATTTGCAAAGTTTAACTATATAAATTTTGCGATTATATGATTATTTTGTAATCACTTTGGAAAATATTCGATAACTTTGCGAATTAACTAATTAGTAAAGTTATTATTTGGTATGAAAAAAGAACTTTTAGATGCGCTGAAAGCCAAATTTTCGGGGGTCAGCGAAAACGTATTGAACAGGGTTGCCGAAAAGTTGGCAAAGACTGTTACCACGGCTGAACAGGTTGCTTCTGCTGTCGAGGGGGTAACATTCCAGCAAGTTCTCGATAGCTACGGAGACAGCCGAGCTACCGAAGCCCAGCAGACCGCAGTTAGAAACTACGAGAGCAAATATGGGCTAAAAGACGGAGTGAAAGCAGAAACAGGTGGTGCTGCACAAACTCCTCCACCAGCACAAACTCCACCACCAGCTGGGGGCGATGAAGTTCCAACTTGGGCAAAGGCTTTGCTTGACACCAATAAGGCGTTGACAGACCGTTTGAACAAGTTTGAGAGCGAAAGAACAACCGCAACCCGAAGAGAGCAACTTAACGGTATTATTGGCAAGCTCCCCGAACATCTTCGTAAGCCATACGAACGCACATCGGTTGATAATTTGACAGATGAACAGTTTGCAGCACTTACAGGCGAGATTACAACAGAGGTTGACGCTATTGTCAAGGACACACAGCAGAAAGGGGCTGTTTTCGGCAGACCAACCGTAACAGGTGGTAATCAAACAGGGAACGAGCAGTTATCAAAGGAACAGGCGGCAGCTATCGCAAATCGTGGCGCAATGCCTAAATCGGAGGAACAGCCGTTCTAATGTCTAACAATTAAAAAACCAATTAAAAATGGGAATGACAGTCAAAAGAATCAAAGACCAAAGAACTCCTACGGTCTTTGTACACAAAGTTGCCGACATCAGAGGCGGCGTGTCCGTCAAAGTTTCTGAACTCGGTGGAGATTGGTTGCGTGAGGGTGCTGTTATCGGCACACCAACAAATGGCATTTGCCCTGTTGTGAAATTTGCAGAAGTACTCGCTGCTGTCGAATCAACAGGCAAGACAATTCAAGTTGGCAAGTTCCACAACTTTAAGGTTGGGGATTTCATCATGGCAACCGTAGGTAGTTTGGCGTATGAGATTACAGCTATTGACACCACTACAAGCAAAACAGTTGATACAATCACTGTTGCGACAACCCTTGGAGCAATCGAAAAGGGTGCATTTATTATGGAAGCTGCGGCTAAATCAACCACAACCACTTCCGCATTGAAATACACTCCTCTCGCTGTTGTTGGTACAGGAAAGCCTATCGATGCTAACTCAAATATCAATACAGACGCTTGGGTTCTTGGAGTGACAAAGAGCAATCCTCTTCCTACCGCCATTGCAACAGTTCTGAAAGGTATCATCAATTACTAACAGTAAAAACGTAGAAGAATTATGGCAACAATCGTAAATACTCTTATACAGGGGCTTTCACAGCAAATGGTTCAAGCACGTTTGGATACCGCAGACGCAAAACCTTTCTTGTTCGGTAGATATTTTCCTGTCAAGAAAGTCAATGGCTTTACTTGGAAAACCTTGCAAAATCAAGCACAGAAGCGTAATGTCGCTGCTGACTTGCATACTGACAACGGTACAATCATTCGTAAGCGCAGACCTGTTTTCGAAAGCGCAAAGGGAGATATCCCATTTATCTCTATCAGCCGTGAAATGACACGTGCTGAAATCAAGGACTATCAGACAGCCCTCGCATTCGCACAGGACGCTGATGCGGCTGCTCTTGTTCAATATTGGGGAGAAGACGTTGACTTCTGTTTCAACGGTGTTCAGTCAGAGGAAGAATTTATCGCATGGAAGTTAGCTTCCAACGCTGGTAAGTTGGCTTTCACTACAACAACCAATGCGACATACGCTAACGAGTTTGACCTTGACTACGACGTAGACGAGGAGAAGAAAGTAAAAACAGGCACAGATTGGGCTACATCGGCAAGTGCTGACGTTATCGGCGACTTGGTTCAAATCATAAAGAACGCCAAGGCGCAGATGTTAAATCCAAAGTTCCTGTTCATCAACCAAGATGAACTGTACAATATCTGTTCTGCTGAACAAATCATCAAGGCGTGTGCATCGTACATCAGTAACGCTGTTGGCATGTCGCAGACACCCGATTTGACACAGGTAAATCAGATGTTGGCAAGACAGGCTTGGCTCAACGGCTTGCAGCTTCGTGTTATCGACCAAGAGATTACTCGTGAGCATCAAGACGGTACAACCACAAGTGGTAACCCATTCGAAAATCGCCGTGCTATCCTTTCAGAGACAGAACGCCTCGGAACAACACAGTACGACATCTTACAGGAGAATGACGACCTTATTCTTCGTGCCGAGAGAGCGCACACTGTGGTTAAGAAGTATGGTACAATCGAACCAAAATCCGAAATCACTATCGGACAGGCAGATGCTATTCCTGTATTCGACACAGCGTACAGAAATATGTATATCCGCACTGACGCTGTTGATTGGGATTAACGCTTAACAGGAGGTAACGAATATGGCAGCAACCTATTTTGACAAACTAAAGGGGCTAAACGCTTATCCTATTCCGCTCCGTGCCTTGCAAGAGATTGCAGACCGTTACGGTATTGTGCTAACGAATGAGGTTACACAGGAAGAGGCTCACGGCAAGACGTACAATCTTGCTGTCGCCGAAGTCTTGTTGTGGCTGTCATTAGCCCCAAATGTTACACAGGGCGGACAGTCTTATTCGTTTTCCGATGAACAGAGGACACAGCTCCGCAACCGAGCAAGACAGCTCTTCAATGAGTACGGAACGGAGGCTGCACCAAAGCCTGTTTATGGTTATAAGGGTTCACGATTATAATTCACAGGTATATGATAATTCAGAACGGAACGATACAGTTCAAGACAAAATCAGCAACAGGGATTGACCTCGAAACAGGTTATCCGAAAAAGCCCACATCCAAGAGCTGGGGTTCACTTATTCCCTGTCAGTATGCGAAAAATAAGTACAACAACCTCGGTATGGTACAAAGCGAACATTTCAACGTGGCGCAATACTCCATACTCATTGAGGAACAGGAAGTGCCAAGCGAACAAATCATGTTGTCTGATATGTCGGGTAACGAAATCGGAAAATTCTCTATTATGAACCACGAATTACTTGAAGCCGTGTGTGAAATTAAGATATTAGTTTAGCAATTGCTGGGTGGCGTTTATTTCAGCCCGTCTGTCACGTTGAATTTTCATATTCAATAAAACATACGTAAACTGAAAGAAAACGCCACACACAGCGAAAAAAGTTCAAATAACTATATGCCCATTAAGCAATTGACAACAGATGCGGAAATAAGCCGCTTCATAGATGAAAAGGTAAAGCGCATTGAGAAAGCCCTCGTCTATAACCTGTCATACGTTGGGGAACAGGTATTGAACAAAGCTCGCAGTACTAATTCATACAAAGACCAAACAGGTAATCTGCGAAGCTCTATCGGATTTGTTGTAGCCATTGACGGTAAAATAAAGAAGATGGGTGACTTTGAAATAGTTAAGAACGGAGCAGAGGGAGCGAAGAGCGGAAAGGCTTATGCGATAGAACTCGTCAAGAACTACCCACAGGGTATCTGCTTGATTGTAGTCGCTGGCGTTGACTATGCCGTTCACGTTTCAAACAGGGGTTACGATGTACTCGACGGTTCAGAACTATTAGCGGAAAGACTTGTGCCACAGATGTTGGCTCAACTATTAACACAGATAAACGAAAGTATATAAAATGGCAAAGACAGCGAAACAAATCCAAGGCGACGTTTACCAGCTCTTGAAAGACAGCACCCTTTATACGATGATTTCGGGTGAGGTTTACAGGAAAGGATATCGCCCTCGTGATAGCAAGTTAGAAGATGCTGTTGTGATTTTCACGACAGGTCTTCCAACCGAGATACAGGAGGGAGTTGTCACGGTACATTTGTTCGTTCCCGACATTGACCCATTTGAGAATGGCGTCCTTGTGGAGGACGGCGAGAGAACCGAAGAAATGGAGAGGCTCGCTCAAGAATGGGTTAACAGCCTATCTTGCGAGGTGTCAAATTATTACTTCGAGTTGCAGCAAACTATCTGCACAGACGAGGAGGAGGAAATCCACCAGCACTTTATCGTGGTAAAACTGCGATACAGGTATTATGGAGAAGATTACGCTCCTCTGAACATTCCACAGCTCGCTGTTATTGACGCAACTGATTCTGACGGCAACAGCGGCTATTTGCCGTTGCTTGAAACAGAAGATGATGAAACGCCTGTAACAACGCCTGTAAATGAAAAGCGAATTATAAACCATTAAAAATTAAAAATCATGGGAGTATTATCATGGGGTAAATGCAAAATTGAGCATACCACTTCCACAGCTGGAGCACCTGGAACTTCTTGGACTGCTATCGACACTCCGAAAGAAGATACCACAAAGCTCACTCCGACCGCTGGTGCTGAACAAGAGGCAACAGAAGAGGGCGGAGAGGTAATTGACGCTCGTACAGGTAAGACCAAGTACAGTTTCGAGTTCGATTTGTTCGTTAAGAAAGGCGGAACACTTCCTTTCGTTGACGACGACGGTATCATCACAGGAGAGCACGCTTTGCGCTTAACGCCCGAAGATGCGACTTGCGAGGGTATTCTTATCGACCGCTGCACTCTTTCCGTACAGGAAAATTATGCATCGAAAGACGGTAAGACTTTGCATTATGTTGCAAAGTGCTTGAAGCCAGCAACAGGTAAGACTGTTAAGCCTTATATAGCTGGTGAGTCCTAGTAAAGTATTATGGCGAGTGGAATAGACACCCTTTAGCCGTTTGGGAGGAGAAAACGGCTTTACAGCGCAGTGGAGCAGCGGCAGCTCGGTTCTCTCACTAGGAACAGGTCAGTGGTTCGAGTCCACTCTGCGCAACTAACACGTAAATTCATTTATAGTTATGAGTGAAAAAAATATCGAGCAACAGACGGCTGAAACAATTCTCCAACAGCCTGTCGACATAAAGGTAGGCGAAAAAACATACCACGCAGCCCCTCCGAGTGTAGCAACGCTTATTCTCGTGTCGGAGGCTGTTTCATGTTTACCCCATATTAAACTTAACGAGGAGAAAGTTATCGAGGAAAGCCTTTCAGTCGCAAAAGATTGCGCTGTAATCGGTGATATTATAGCTATCCTTATACTTGGTGCAAAGAACTTAAAAAAGACCGTAGAACACAGGGAAACACGTTATATCCCATATATCTTCGGTTTACTGAAACGCCCTGTACAGGTAACTGTTCGTGAAGAGGTTGATATGAAAGCAAAGCTCGCAAAGGAGTTGTTAGAAAACCTAACCCCGACCGACCTGTTTGTTCAATGCGCTACACTGTTACGCACAATGCAGATACAGGATTTTTTCGGGCTTACCACTTTCCTAACAGAGATAAATCTGCTGCGACAGACGAAAGTGGATTAAGCGACAGCATTTGGGCTGTGGTCGCTGGCACAGTAAAGGCATTCAATATGCCTGTCGATTATGTCCTGTATGATTTGAGCTGGGCTAATATGATACTCTATGGAGCAACACTTCCGAGCCTTAACAGCGGCAAGGATAAACCCAAAGGAGGAGGAAAGCAAGAAATCATAAAGGCAGACGACCCAAAGAACCGTGATAAGGTTAGACAGTTTTTAGACAGTATTGACGATTAAATTAGAGCGTAGTGGCAAACGGTAAAATACATTATGGTGTCGGGCTTGATAACTCACAGCTAAGACAGGGTGCGGAGGAGAGTAAGAATATTCTTCGTGGCATTGGGCAAACGGCTGTTCAAGAGGGCGACAACATAGACAGCACATTTAAGAATGTCGGCAAAACTATTGCTGGCGTTTTCGCTTTACAACAGGTAAAGGAATTTTCAGTACAGGTGGCAAAGGTTCGAGGAGAGTTCCAGCAACTTGAAGTTGCTTTTAAGACGCTTCTCGGCTCTTCCTCTAAGGCTGATGCTCTTATGTCACAACTTATAGAAACAGCCGCAACAACGCCTTTTGGAATGACTGAAATAGCACAGTCAGCAAAGCAGCTTATTGCTTACGGTACAGCATCAGAAGATGTGAATGAAACTCTTATACGCCTTGGAGATATTGCCGCTGGTCTTTCCGTGCCTATCGGCGACCTTGCTTATCTGTATGGAACAACAATGGTACAGGGGCGTTTATATACCCAAGACCTAAATCAGTTCCTCGGTCGTGGTATTCCTATTATGGAAGAGCTTGCTAAGCAGTTCGGAGTAACCAAAGCCGAGGTAAAGGGACTTGTCGAAGAGGGCAAGGTCGGTTTCCCACAGGTACAGGAGGCACTTTGGAACTTGACTAACGAGGGCAGCAAGTTCGGAGGTCTTATGGAGGCACAGAGCCACACAATCACAGGACAGATTTCGAATATTGAGGATGCTATCGACCAAATGTATAATGAACTCGGACAGAAATCCGAGGGCGTTATCAATACCGTTTTGAGTGGAACATCAACAGTTATTGAAAATTGGGAAACTATCGGCAAGACTTTACTTGTCGTTATAAGCACCTACGGAGCGTATAAAGCCGCCGTGCTCGCTGTTGCGGCTGCACATAAAATGGCTGCTATTTGGGGCGAGGTTACCGCTTTCCTTTCATTGGCGAAGAGCGTTACAACAGCAAAAGACGCTATGATACTTTTGAATATCGCCACGAAAGCAAACCCGATAGGACTTGTTCTCGGTGTGGTAGCTGCCGCTGCCACTGCATTTATGCTGTTTTCCGACAGCACAGATGAAGCCACAGAAGCCCTCAAACGAGAGAGAGAGGAAGCCGAGGAATTCAATAAGAGAGTATCATCTTCCGCTGGCAAGGCAATGTCTGCATATAAGCAGCTACAAAAAGAGTACAAGGACTGTAAGACAGCCCATGAGAAGCGTGAATGGATAAAGAACAGCCAACAGCGTTTTAATGAACTCGGAATAGCTGTAAACAACGTGAATACGGCTGAAAATGTATTTGTTAAGAACACCCAACTGATGTTGGAGGCGTTCAAGAAACGTGCGGAGGCTTCTGCATGGCAAGCAAAGCTCGACGAGGAATATGCAAAGCTCGTGAACCGTAAGCTGGAGCTGGAGCAAAAACGTGATAAGATTACGGCTGGTTCTGTTGTCGCTGGTTCAAGTCATACAACACAGGGAGGAAACGAATATGTCAATTCTGCTGGACAATGGGTTTACACAGAACAGGGAGCGCAAAAAGCAAGGGCAGAGATTGCTTCGTCTATTAATGGCGACCCAATTCTAAATGAAATCCAAGAACGCATTGATACCTATGCAGCAAAAGTAACAGAAGTTTCGAATGGCATGAGCCAGCTTTTTAAGGAGGCTGGCAATGACCCGAAGAAAACCAAAAAAGAACTTAAAGCCGAGAAAGCTCGTAAGGAGGCGCAGAAGCTCGCCGATGAAGCAGCCGAGCGTAACAAGCAGATACGAGAGAATGATAAGAAAACGGCTGAGCAATCAGCACAGGGTGCGCTCGATATTGAACAGGCTCGCATCAATACATTAGATGAGGGTTACGCTCGTGAGCTTGCACAGAACCAACTGAATTGGGAAAGGCT
>Ga0172378_10007537_pt1 | contig 10128 bp, 11 predicted proteins | sample GrowelOW332metaG_FD_119755 | JGI IMG/M metagenome (GOLD analysis project Ga0172378, IMG submission 119755) | Groundwater microbial communities from an aquifer near a municipal landfill in Southern Ontario, Canada - Pumphouse #3_1 metaG | ecosystem: Environmental > Aquatic > Deep subsurface >... | reverse complement strand
CCAGAACGCCATACCCAAGTTGCAGATATTGTCCTCGAAAAGGCGAAGCGTCTTGTGGAATACGGCAACGATGTGGTAATTCTTCTCGATTCCATTACGCGTTTTGCCCGCGCGAACAACGTAGTGATTCCCCACTCCGGTAAAATTCTTTCCGGAGGTGTGGATGCTATGGCTCTGCAACGCCCCAAGCGTTTCTTTGGTGCCGCGCGTAAAATTGAAAACGGAGGTTCTCTCACCATCATCGGTACCGCACTTATCGAAACCGGTAGCCGGATGGATGAAGTGATCTTTGAAGAATTCAAAGGTACTGGCAATATGGAACTTGTCCTTGATCGCCGCATTGCAGAAAAACGAATCTGGCCCGCCATTGATATTTTCAAATCCGGTACCCGCAAAGAAGAGCTTCTGCTTTCTGAAGAAGTACTTCGTCGCGTCTGGATTCTTCGTCGCTATCTCCAGGATCAAACCTCTACGGAAATCATGGAATTCATGCGCGATAAGATGTTGAAAACAGATAACAATAAAGATTTCCTCTCTTCCATGAATGGATAAAGGAGTTTCAGAATGAGTAAAAAAATTTCCTTTGTTGGCGCGGGCAATATGGGTAGTGCCATTTTGCGAGGTCTTCTCGGTTCGGGATACCCCACAAAGGATATTTCGTTTTTTGAACCCTATGATGCCACCGCACAAACCGTAGCCGCACTGGGTCCGGAACGTATCCCTAATTTTGAAACGTTGGCAGAAAATGCAGACGTTCTTTTCCTTTGTGTGAAACCACAGATTTTCAAAACCGCCTCTGTGGAATGGAAACGCGCGCTGGATAAAATGTCTAACGCTCCACTCATTATTTCAATCATGGCTGGAGTCTCTAGAAAAACGCTCATGGAAGCTTTGGGTACGCAATTCAGCATCATTCGCGTAATGCCTAATCTTCCTTTGACCGTTGGGAAAGGCACGGTAGCCATCGCCACTGATTCCATTCATGAAGAAAATCTTACCCTTGCGGAAAGTCTTTTTGCTCCTGTTGGCACCACCGTTCGTGTTCAAGAATCATTGATGGATGCGGTCACAGGTCTCTCTGGTAGCGCTCCTGCTTATGTTTTCGAATTTATCGAAGGCCTTGTCAGAGGAGGTGTCCGTATGGGTCTTTCCCGCACGGTCGCCATGCAACTCGCACTGGGAACTATTGAAGGCAGTGTCGAAATGGTCAAAAAAACAAAGCAGGATCCGGGAGAACTTTGTTCTATGGTATGTTCTCCCGCGGGCACAACGATTGCAGGAGTTCAGGCTCTGGAAGATGGAGCCTTCAAAGGCACGCTCATGCATGCAGTAGAAGCCGCCACCAAACGTTCTAAAGAACTCGGTTAAAAAGTGTTATGGTCGTAGACACAAGGACACGCATTTTACTGCTCAGTCAGGAAAACGCGACTGTTTCCTTTGTTCAAGACGTACTCGCGAGTGTCAATTATGAGGTGGACATTTGTTCACAACCCACAGCAATGGCCTCCTGTATCAGGTCTTTTATTCCTGCGATTGCGGTTCTCGACTTGGATTATGCGGACCTCTCCGATACAGCCATCCTGGAACATTTACGCAAGGCATCTCCTGAGACTTTATTTTTGGGTTACGCCCAGGATACCACCAGTATAACGTTCGCGACACTCTCTCACCTGGAAGGGTTTCTCAGCATCGAGGATGTGCATCTCCAATTTATGACGCAGATTCTTCGACTCCGAGAGCTGTATCGTTTACGTCATCAATTTCATGAAAGTCTGCGTAAAATTGTGGGTCATAGTGCAAGCGTCCAAAAACTGTATCACCATGTTGAAAAAGCGATTCCGAGCAAAGGAACTGTGCTCATCCAAGGCGAATCAGGTGTGGGCAAAGAGCTAGTCGCGAGAGCGATTGCAAGCGTACAACCGAAATTTGTCATTGTCAATTGCAGTGCCATTCCTGAAAATTTATTTGAAAGCGAACTCTTTGGGCACCTACGCGGAGCCTTTACAGGAGCCAATACGGATCGGATCGGACTTTTTGAAGCCGCTGCAGACGGGGCTCTGTTTTTAGATGAAATTGGTGATATGCCCCTTTCCATGCAAACCAAATTACTCCGTGCCCTTCAAGATGGAGAAATTCGACCTGTGGGAGCTAATCGCCCACGACAAGTTTCGGTACGCGTTATTGCCGCTACCAACAGAGACCTCAAACAAGAAATTGCGAGAGGAAAATTTCGAGAAGATCTTTTCTATCGATTAAATGTTATTCCAATTCGCATCCCTCCACTCCGCGATCGCCGCGAAGATATCCCCGAGCTCATTTCGCATTTTCTTTCCATGTATTCCCCCTCTGGCATCATCCCCGAAATTCAAGAAGAAGCGATGCATGTTCTTTTGAACTACTCTTGGCCTGGAAATATTCGCGAATTGGAAAATATCATTCACCGAGCGGTTTCCTTTATGGATAATGGAGTTGTCACGTTAAAGGATCTGTTCATTGATGAGCCCCCCATAGACATCGGGAAAATGAGCCCCGCTACACTCTCTTGGACTAACATGAATTATGATCAATTCAAAGAATTTCAGAGAGAGCAAGAACGGGGGTTTATCACCCAGAAGATAGGCGAGAATGGGGGGTCTATTACTCGCACAGCAGAACGCTTCGGAATGCTCCGCACCGCTCTCCATAATCGTGCAGCTCGTATTGGGCTGGACTTGCACGCTCTTCGCAAAAACCGAGACTAACAGATAAAATGCGATCTCTGTTTAGTAACGCTCAATAGCATAGCCCTTATTTTCAAGAATTTTAAGGATGTTGTTGTTTTCTTTAATAAGATGAGCCGCGCCCACCACGACAAACGCTTTGGTTCCTTGTGTTAATAGGGAATCAATCCCCCTCGCCATTACCTGATTGCGGTCATTATAAAGTCGCTTTTCATAGGGCTTTTCTCCCGCCGTTTCCGAATCCAGCAAAATTTGCAAGTCAGAAATATTGCCGCATTTCCAAGCCTCTGCAAAATCAGAAACCATAGAATCTACAACCGCCACTTCATCCAACGTTTTCTCCAAATAGATAACGCCAAGGCTGTCGGAGACTTCTGAAAATACTTGTATTTGTTCTGCGGGAGTTTCCAAACCGATAATCGCTTTGCCCGCTGTGGCCGCACGGTCCAAAAGCACATAGTCCACTCCTAACTCTGGGAGAACCCCTGCCTTTTGTATGGCAATAGAACTTATTTGCATCGCAACCATCCAAGGCCTAAACGCAGCAAAAGTCTCCACGGGGACATTCCATTTCTTGGCAAGCGAATCTAATCGAAGCCAGGTTGATTCTGAAACTACATTCTGAAGCGTAGAACCTTCAGGAAGAAAACCCTCTTTTACCACAAGCTTTGCCGTTTGCGTATTCACACTATCATCGGTAATATCCATTTCCACCACTAAAGCTTCGGCCGCATTAAAAGCACTATCCAAAATGGCAGGCAACGGATAAAAAGAAGAATCTGCCATGTGTATACTTCCGAGTACCCATACAGAAGAAGCTCCCTTAGAAACTTTCCATAAAAAATGTTTTTTTCCACAAGGATAATCCGATTTATCCTGTTTGGATCCTGCGCAAGCAATAAAACTGCAAGCAATCAAAACAGAAAGGAATATGTACAAAAGGCTATTCTTTTTCATTGATACCGATCTCCGCCCAAGTTAAGAATCCTTTGTTCACAACTGTGTTCACAGAACCAATAGATGCATTGCCATAACCATCCAATGCTAAAATACGGTGAGCAAATCGCAAAGCATAATCAATATTATGTGTACTAAGAAAGACCGCAATATTCTGTTCTTTGGCCACTCGAAGCAGTAACCGAAATAAGGCGAGAGTGTGTGGCACATCCAAAAAGGCTGTAGGCTCATCCAACAAAAGAACGCGCGCGTGCCCTGCAAGAGCTCGCGCCAAAAATACACGAGAACGCTCCCCATCACTCAACGCGCACAATTCACGCAAAGCAAACGATTCCACATCGGCATCGTGCAAAGCCATGACAACAGCAGCATAATCCTCTTTGGTTCGATAATCAAAAAAACTGGTAAAAGGAATACGCCCCAAAGCCACAAATTCTTCTACCGTCATTCCACTTGGAATCGATTCCGCCGTAAACACCGATGCCAAAAGTTTGGCCCTTTCCCTTGCACTATAATCCTCCAAGGATTTTCCGCACAAAGTAACCGTTCCAGACATTGGCGAGATCAACCCCGCCAAAGTTCGAAAAAGCGTACTTTTGCCAGCCCCATTTGGACCCACTAGACACACAAGTTCACCGGCAAAAAGCGAAAAATCAAGAGGCGCAAAAAGGGGGTTATCAAAGCCTACACCTAGGGACTCTGCAATAAGAAGTTCTTCAGCCACGAACTCCTCCCGAACGGCGATTTCTGGATGCAAGGAGCACCCACAAAACTACAGGAACCCCTAAAAAACTCGTCACAGCATTCAATGGAATTCCTGTAATCCAACCCGCCATGAGGGCCAACAAAGCGCCCAGTAACGCACAGGCAGGAATAAGCACACGATGATTGGAAGATCGAAAGATTCCATAAGCAAGATGAGGAACCGCCAGTCCTAAAAAGCTAATCGGACCACAATACACCGTTGCCCCTGTCGCCAGTAAAGAAGCTCCCGCAAGTACAATCAAACGATACGGACGCACAGCGATACCCAAAGACTCCGCAAAAGCATCCCCTAAACGCACTACATTCAGGTACCGAATGCCCGCCAAAATCAAGGCAAGACCCACAAAAAAAATACCAGCAAAAAGTGGCGTTTCCAAAAGAGTTAAACGAGAGAATGAACCCATACCCCAAGTCACAAAACCGCGTAAGGATTCCGCATCACTGAAGTACATAAGTAAAGACACCAGGGCATCTATTAAATAGCCGAGCATCAAGCCAACAATCAGAAGGGATACCGAATGTTCCAAAAATTTCGAAGAGAAAAGTACCAAGAAAATAACACTAAATGCGCCCATTGCTGCAGCCGAGAGAAAACCTAATGCACCAGCACCAAACCCCGCCAGCAAGACTAGGGCTACGCCCAAACTCGCCCCAGAACTCACCCCTAAAACAAAAGGCCCCGCGAGCGGATTTCGAAATACACTTTGTAGCACTAAGCCGGAAAGTCCTAAAGAGGCCCCTGCAAGAAGACCCGCAAAGACACGAGGCATACGAAGTTCCCAAAGAATTTGAGTCGCTGACAAGTCAGAACCGGGAAAAAATAATGCCCCCCAGACTTTCTGAAAAGAAAGATCGGTAGGTCCCCAGAATAAGGTTCCCCCAGCAAAAAGAAGAACTAAAAAAGAAAGAACGACCAAACCCAAAACCGGGTGCCGCATACAATTACTTCTTATTGGATTTTAAAACGGGCTGCGCACTCTGATTTTTCAAGTCACGAGTGTAGTATTCAGGAGTCACATTCTCAAAACCTTGCAATGCATTCAACCAGTTGTCATTCATATCCCGGAACTCCAACTTAGTCAAGTGATACATTAACTGATTACCTGTAACCTTAAAGCGGATAAAATCCCAACGAACGACTTTTCGATCCGAAAAGACCTCGCGACTCACCATCATAGAATCATTGTCAAAATGATAACGAGCAAAAAAAGTGTATTCACCAGTCATCTGATAGCGACCAGAATCCGAGTATGTACGAGTCACACCGTAAAGAGTGTCATTCAGACCAAAACGCAATTCCGCATCACGAAACGCATGACCATGAGCGACAATCGGGGTCCGCCATACGCCAATCACCGATTCTTTCATTTTCTTCTGAAAAAGAGTATCCACTTTCCAGTGGTCGAAGTTACTCTTGTCGTAGTTCGCACGCTTCACGTACTTGCCCGACTGCAAAGCCGCGCGCACACTATCCGCTTTCGCTTTTGCCACTTGAGCTTTAACGCCACTATCTGCAGGACTTTGCCCCTGGGAAGCAATTGTCGCTGAAATAGAATCCAATTTCGCTTGGATAGCCACTCCTAAATCCCCAGGACCTCGCGTCACCGCAGCAGGCAACGCAATAACAGAGTCCACATTAGCAGACAAAGAATCCGAAGAAACATCCGCCGCAAAGGCTAATGTAACACAACTCAAAAAAAGAATAGAACAAATTCGATTCAAAAGAAAACCTCTTTACTGCACTAAATCTAGTTAAAGGAATTTACGATAGGTCGATCTCTTTAACAAAAAAAACAGCTTTATTTGAGTGGAATCGCCTTTTGCCATCCCAAATGAAGATAAATTTGGAATATGATTGATTACTCCCAAGTTCCCAGCCCATGCTTTGTCCTCGAAGAAACGCGCCTCCGCAAAAATCTTCAATTGCTGAAACACATTCAGAATGAGACCGGCATTAAGATTATATGCGCTCTCAAAGGCTACAGCATGTGGAGTACATTCCCCATTGTAGCCGAATATCTTGCAGGTGCCACCGCTTCGAGTCTTAATGAAGCATTACTGGCCCGACGTGAAATGAATAAAGAAGTGCACGTATTTGCACCTGCCTATACTAACGAAGACATTGATCCTATTTTGGATCTCGCTAACCACATTACGTTCAACAGCTTTAGCCAATGGCTACGGTTCAAAACAAAGACCCTTGCTAAACATGTCAGTCCGGGCATCCGCGTGAACCCCGAGAGTTCCTCTGTCGAAACAGATCTTTACAACCCCTGTGGCCAATACTCCCGCTTAGGAGTCACACTCAGAGAATTCAAGCCCGAGTTACTTGAGGGGATTGAAGGATTGCATTTTCACGCCCTTTGTGAACAAAACGTAGATGCCTTAGAAACGGTTCTTGAGGCGTTCGAAACCAAGTTTGGAAAGTGGATACCGCAAATGAAGTGGGTCAATTTTGGGGGAGGCCATCACATCACTCGAAAAGACTATGAAGTAGAACATCTTGTAGAAGTTCTTAAAAGCTTCTCTCTGCGCTACCCAGGAATCCAGATAATTATGGAACCGGGTGAAGCGATTGGCTGGCAAACGGGAGAATTGGTTGCCACCGTTGAAGACATTGTACACAACGAGATTGATTCCGCTATTCTGAATGTTTCCGTGAGTGCTCATATGCCAGATTGTTTGGAAATGCCTTACCGCCCCATGGTTCAAGGGAGTGGAAAACCGGACGAGAAACCATTCAGTTATAGACTTGCAGGAAACACTTGTCTTGCAGGCGATGTCATTGGTGATTATACATTTGACAAGCCATTAAAAATCGGAGACACTATCGTTTTTGATGACATGATTCACTACACAATGGTCAAAACCACATTTTTTAACGGCGTACAACACCCAAGTATTGGCATCTGGACAAGAGAAAACCAATTTAAACTTGTGCACAAATTTACCTACGAGCAATTCAGAGACAAACTGTAATGGTAACACATACAAATTCTGAAGAAGAAACGGAACAGTGGGCAGAAACCTTTGGGAAAACGCTTTCCCATGGAGCCGTCGTTGCTTTGTATGGAACCCTAGGGGCCGGAAAAACGGTGGTCAGTAGAGGCATTTGTAAAGCTCTTGGGTATAAAGGTTCAATCTCATCGCCCACATACACACTGGTTCATGAATACCCCAATGATCCCCCTCTCTACCATTTAGATCTTTATCGTTTGGCTCCCCACGCGGATCTCCAAGAGATCGGCCTTGATCATTACGTATTGAGTGACGGGATTACCCTCATCGAATGGCCGGAGCGCTTAGAAAAAAACACGAAAGGAATCACCCACCGCGTTTGTATACAAATTCTCCCTGGAGAGACGAGAGAAATTACTGTTGAGGAGCTGCCGCATTCATTTTGACAACAACGAGTTCCCACTGTTTCCAAGTAGTAAGGCGTTCACCTTGGAGTAAACAAGGAGGAACGAGCTTACTCATTTCCGCTATAGCCTTTACTGAATCCGCGTCATTCCAATAAGCTTCGGCGGCTTCAAAAATATCCAATTGAATATTACGCAAATCTTGAATAGCACCGATACGAAGAGATCTTAGACTGTCCAAGGAAGGCGGTACATAACTGAGTTTCCATGTACTATCATAGCAAGCTTCAGCGGCAACCCACTTTTTTGCGTCAAAAAGAGTGGCACATTTCGCAAAAGTTTCCGCACTATGCTGCTTAGAATACTGATAATATTTGTAGCCACCAAAAACGAGAGCTCCAATCACAAGAAGCACCAACGCATCTTGCCAACTCATAAAAGACCGAACAACCGGAACCGGTTTCTTTTCTCCTGCCACCGAACCTTCTTCTTCATCGTCATCATCTGGTTCTTCATTCGGGCGATTCTTACCCATATTCATAAAACTAATCATAGTAACCTGTTATAGTTTTATCCTCTTGCGGCAAGCGCAGAGAATGCTTTCGCGTAAAGATAAATTTGTTTTAATAGACTTGCAAAACCGTTCGCTCTCGTAGGAGATAATCCAACATTTAAGCCGATTTCTTGGAAAAAAGCGGGATCCGTGGCTAAAATATCCTGAGGTTTCTGACCATTATAGAACTTAAGAGCCAAAGCACCGAGCCCTCGACTAATAAGAGGGTTATCGGCACCGACTTCCGTATCCATGTGAAAGAATAAAAGACCATTCTTAAATTCAGGAACCAGAAACATTCTTGAGGCACAACCCACCACCAAAAATTTTTCCTCTTTGAGTGATGGATTCATCCCTTCATGTTCTCTCGCAAGAGTCAAGAGATACTTCCATTTATCATCTGGAGTTTGAAACGAGGCAAAAATAGTCCGAATCTCATCTTGAATGGAGACAATACTTTTCATGAGTCAAAACCTACCTGACATAGACAAAAGATCTCATTTTCCAAAGCAACCTGGGCGATGTACAAAGAACCGTAAAAAAAATACGGAAAAGAGTTCGTTTTTTTTGCGGAATCCGAGCAAGCTTATGGGCCGCTTTGTCAAAATGACAGTCTTCAATGCTCGCAAATGCCGATTTAGCCTTGCAAAGTCGTAAATGAGTTTTCCCTTGAGCCTTCATCCAACGCGCATAAGTCTCCGCTTCAATAGATTCTTTTTCCGTCGCTGATTTCGCATTCAACCATTTCCAGGCACATTCACCTACAATATGACCACTATCCAGAGCTTCCACAATGCCAGAGCGACTGATTGGATTCACACAACTCGCCGCATCACCCGATTTGAAAAAACCGGCGACAGCAATGGGCTTCAATGATTGTCCACAAGCAATAGCACCACCATGAATAGACTTCACGACTGCCGATGGGTAATACTGGGCAAGAAATTGCTGCAACATGACTCTCGGAGAATGAGTTTTTAAATATTTCCGACCATTCACCAGTCCTACGTTCACCGTTTTGCCATCACGAGGAAAAACCCAACCATAGCCACCCGGAAAATACTTGTTTCCAAACAGAAGTTCTATATGCTTAGGGTTATGTTCCACGTTTTCCACAATAGCAAAGATTGCGGGTTCCAGGTCGTTATCGCCTGCCTCTAGGGTTTTCAACAGGGAAACACCATGCGTTAACTTCGCACCAGGGCCCGTTGCATCTACAACCACTGGAGCGCGAACAGAGCTGATAACGCCATCGATACAAACATCCACATTCCAAAAGCCTTCAGAATCTCTGAACAAATTTTTGCATTCTGCCGAAAAATGACAAAAAGCACCTTTATTCTCAACGTGTTCTGCCATTTCCCTATGAAACAAGGCGCGATTTAAGATGTAACCACAGTCATCCTGAGTAAAGTCCACTTTCGTCCCGTCTGGAGAAGTAAAGTACACACCATCAAGATGCTGTCGAATCCAAGCTTCATTGGCAGGCCAAAACGGTTCCAATGCTTTTTTTGAAACAGCCTCAGCACAAGAAACAGGCTCCCGCCATGGTTCCTTTTTATCCAAAATAGCAACGCGACATTGCCCATCAGAGACGGAACAAAGCGTATAAGCAACATTCAAACCCGCAGGGCCAGCCCCGCAAACGACAACATCATACTCTTTAGCCAATTTTTGAGCCATACGGGGAGCAAAATAGCTTTTATTTAAAAGCTTTTTTGTTTTTCTTAACCGATTAACCTTTTTTTATTTATTTTAGGGCTATTCATTT
>Ga0172378_10007535_pt1 | contig 10129 bp, 8 predicted proteins | sample GrowelOW332metaG_FD_119755 | JGI IMG/M metagenome (GOLD analysis project Ga0172378, IMG submission 119755) | Groundwater microbial communities from an aquifer near a municipal landfill in Southern Ontario, Canada - Pumphouse #3_1 metaG | ecosystem: Environmental > Aquatic > Deep subsurface >... | reverse complement strand
TCTTCTTGACATAATCACACAGATTCTGTCGAACATAATTCGGCGCCGACAATCCATTTCTGGTTGGTATCACATGAATCTTTACCTGCGAATTCTTCAAAAAGTCAAAATGAAAATACTGAAATTCAGTCTGTTCTCCTTCACACGCTATACAAAACAATCGTGCGTCCCGATGTGGTTTCGGGGGCCCTTTGATTGCAATAGCCGGCTTCCGGATCATTTTTCACACCTCCCGAGGTTTTCCAAGGTGTGGGATAGAATAGGAATTGCTCCAAACCTCCCATCCAAATATCCCTTTTCCCTGTTAAGACCGGGAATCACCTTGAATTCCGCAAGATTGGTCAGATGCGAAGCCGAGTAATCATCTTTTTCCATGAACTGGATCTCATCACGTCGCAGAATGTCGGTATTCAGCAGATTCGTATCATGGGTGACGAATACCAGTTGCCCGGACATCCCTTCATCGATACTTCTGTGCAAAAATTGTTCGATAAAACGCATTGCTAACAATGTATGCAAACTCCGCTCGATTTCATCGATCACGATAGTCTTGCTACTCACCTTGTCATCCACAAGCAACATAACAAAATCGAGCATGCGCTTGAAGCCGCTAGATGTCGCTTCAATCGGCAACTCAGCAATGGAACCATCCTTCCTCTTATGGGAAATCAGCAACCTCTTTTCAATGACGGTATTCTCCGCACTCCTGCAATAGACGACGTATCGATCGAAGAACTGAATGATTTTCTTCCTCTCATCGGCATCAAACAGATCCTGTTTTAGAGACTGAAATTGGGCGTCGGAAGCACATTTATCCCGCAGTTCGTCAACATCAATCTCTCGTTCTTTCACGCTAAAACCATCGAAATCCAGATCCATGTCCTTGAGCAACCCTACCACGCACTCCCTCACTTCGGGATCAAACAAAATCCGGGCGGTTACGTTCAGAGCTCGCATTTCGGGTGTAATCACCGCCAGATGTTCTTTGAACCATTCGACAATGCGCATGCACATTCCGACCCCTCGCTCGGCGGCCTCGGAAAGATAGAGATGTTTCTGCGACAGCCCTTGGGCAACGAAATCAAGATACTGCCTGCCATTTTTCGTATCCTTGATCAAGGCGTTGCCAAAGGAAAATTCGGACCGCTGGGAATCATCTGAAGGGCTTCGTTCAAACAGCATTGTCTCTCGTTGCGTACGATATACGCTGAGCCACTCGTCCTGAATATCCGAGCCTATGGCAGAGAATCCATATTGATACATCTCCCCTTCCTTATCCAGAAACAGAATTGAAAACCGAGAAGGCTTTATCTCATTTTGTTCCAAATCGAACTTGAATGGAACTACCGCAATCTCACTCTTATGTACAACCTTATCTCGCATCAGACGAATAGCCCGTACCAGATTGCTCTTTCCGCTTCCGTTCGCTCCATAGATTGCACATAGCGGCAATACATTCATTTTGTATTTCTCGACAGGAATGGTCATGCCTTCCTTATATCGCTTGGCGGCAGTAAGATTGAACATGAGCTGTTCATTGATCGACCAGAAATTCTCTACGGTAACGTTGATAATCATGAGATCCTCCATACGAATATTACACCATATCAAAGCTATATACAAGTTAATTAGCATTATGCTAATAGAAATGATTAAGATTCGCAATAATTAAAATCATAGCGACGAGGGAATCATACCGCATCCACCGTAAAAATGTTATAATTATGTGTATTATATAGAATAACCTACACTCATTGCTTTTCCATTGCTCGGTGATTGCTTGGACATTGGTGCATGCCTGCTCGGTGATTGCTCGGACATTGGGCCATTGCTCGGACATTGCACATGATTGTCTGCTCGGGAGCAGGGGAAAGCCTTTTGCATAGCCATGCGATAAGCCCGTAGCCATGGAAGTAGCCCTTCGAGAAGCGTAATCCGCTTCAACGCAACGTAGTCGCAATTTCGGCAAGCTCCCAAACATCCTGTTCAACATCCATCGCAGGGGCACAGAAAGTTTGCATACTACGCAGGAACGTCAGAGCGCCCTCTAGACGCTATCACCCACGGCAAACGACCGCAACTCGACCGGTATCCAAAACCCTTTTTGACCTGTTTCTTTGCATCCGCGAGCAAACATACTATCGCTATACGGAAAAACTCAAGCGCCGACGGGATATCATCCCAGAAAACAGGCAGCTGATACGTCTGGAAAATAAGCGTGGGATCAGTCTTGGCATAGACAGCACCCTCGCCGGAAAGCCTCCGGAAAGCCTTGCACCTACGAAGCGAATCAGATCTTATAATGTATATTTCCGACAATGGTAATAACCGGCACCCCATAAAGCATACGTACTACGCCAAACAATCAGTGAAGGAACCGCCCCGACCCATCTCCCATGCTCATCACGCATCGCACCCCAGTCAAGGCTCACCGTATCCATCGCCCCCTGCAATCACCCTGCAATCACCATCACCCTACCATGACCCTCTCTTAGCGAAGGAAGCCTTGGATGATCTTTTCCTCGGCTTCCTCCTCGGTCAGACCGAACGTCCGGAGCTTAAGAATCTGCTCCCCGGCGATCTTGCCGATCGCGGCCTCATGGATCAACGCGGCATCCTCATTGTTCGCATCCAGCTGTGGAGACGCACTCACCTTCCCGTGACCGGTAATGATCGCGTCGCACTCGCTGTGCCCAGTGCATCTGGCATTGCCCACGATCTTGGACCGATACGACTGCACAGAATCATCCTTGGCCACCGAACGGGACACCAGATCGACGGAACTCCCCTCGCCATCGAGAGACACCTCGAATTCCGTCGTCGCCCGCTGATCCTTTTCAGTCAGCAGATGCTCGTGGATCACCAGCTTCGCACCCTTTCCGCACGTCCCCTTGGTCACCCTCCGGGTCGTATCGATCCCGCTGAGCTGACTCGTATCCATCTCCAACATCGCATCCTCGTCCAGGAACACCTCCGTCACCGGATCGATCGACCGGCGCCCGGTCCCCTTACCCACGCCCACATGCTTTTCGATATATTTCGCATGAGAACCTTTCTTGAGGAAGAACCGATGGATTCCGTTGTGCCTTGCCGCCTCGCCCGTATCGTTGTGCAGACCGCACCCCGCCACAATCGTCACATCGGCCCCTTCGCCGATATAGAAATCGTTGTAGACCAGATCGTTGAAATCGCCCACCGTCACGCACGCAGGAATGGCGACCTGCTCCCCCTTCGTTCCAGGAGCGACGATGATATCCAGCCCGGTGCCGTCCTGTTTCGGCTCCACCTTGATATGTTCGGTCGACAGCCGTCCCACGCTCTTGCCGTCCTCACGGATGTTGTACGCTCCGCAGAACGAACCTTTCCAATCGGAGACCAGCTTCAATAATTCTTCCGTAGCAGCTTTCATCGTCTCGCCTCCTTGGCTGCGTGCCTCGCACGGACTTCCGGATCTGGCATCGGGCATCTCGGACAACGGGAACTTTCCAGCAGATGCGGCAGTATCGCATCCCTCGCTCCATCTTCCTTCACCAAGCCGTCCTCGATCACGACAATCCGGTCGGCGACCTGCAAGATCCGTTCCTGATGGGAGATGATCACTTGCGTGCCGACGCCCTCGGCTTTCATCTGTTCGAACGCATCGATCAAGCCGGCGAAACTCCACAGATCGATGCCCGCCTCAGGTTCATCGAACACCATCAGGCGAGATTTTCGCGCCAGGATCGTTGCGATCTCGACCCGTTTGATCTCTCCGCCGGAAAGCGATGCGTTCACTTCCCTTCCTTCATAGTCCTTGGCGCAGAGCCCAACTTTCGACAACAGTTCACAACGCGCCGCCTCATCCAAGCGCCGCCCGGCGGCCATCTCCAGTAGATCGGTCACCGTCAGCCCCTTGAACCGTACCGGCGTCTGAAAAGCGTAGCTGATGCCCCGCTTGGCCCGCTCTGTCACGTCCATGTCGGTGATATCCTCGCCTTCGAACACGATTCGTCCTTTCATCGGATGCTCGATACCGGCGATGATCTTCGCCAGCGTCGTCTTCCCGCCTCCGTTTGGGCCGGTGATCGCCGTCAAGCCCCCGTCTCCGATCGCCAGATCCACATCTTTCAGAATTGGTGTTCCATCGGGGGTGTTCCAATATATATGTTCCAGTTTCAGCATGGTTTCCTCGCTCCCAGCAAAGATACTTCCGATTATTCCAATCGGCAACGCTCTTGGTAAGGGTGAGGGTCATTGCAGGGTCATGGTGAGGGTCATGGTAGGATGATTTGAGTAGGTACGCGCCGGGAAATGGGGGAGAGAAAAACATGGGAGCTCTTCGCCATTTTCTACACTGCAAGAGCTCCCCGCCATAGTTTCGTCCTCAAAGAGGTGATGCCCATGCGAACGATATATACAGACAGGAACGGAGCGGTCCCCTCACAGCAGCGAAGCGAACGGCAGGTACGATCCGACTACGCATAACGTGCTGAGCAACGTCCCGAGCAGATAGTACTCGGCGAATGCCTTGTTTCTGGCGATCATGTCGTATCGGGCGATCGACTTCGCCGTCAGGACCAGCCCCATCGCCGCCACCTGGTGCAGACACAGAAACACCAGCAGAATCAACCGTTCCAGCGTTCCGATGAACCGTCCCGACCGCTGCACCGTGGACGAATCCTCCCCTTCGACCGTCGGACGATAGTCGGCAAGTAGCATCCGCACCGTCACATTGGACGGCTTGCCGACGAACAGGGCCATCGTCACCAGCGCCAGAGTCTTCGTCCAGTCCATCCCGACATTTCCAGTTACCGTAGCCACAGCGACCGTCGGACGTAGGATGAACCCGTAACGGAACGTCGCCACATATGCAACGACGACCAGGCATGCCGCATGCGCCACTTGGTCGACAACGTACGCCTTCCTTCCGATCGCCCCGTCCGAATCCCGGCTCCGCCCGGCAATGCGCCCGATGGAATGCACCACCGCCACCTTCGTCAAATCCACCGCCAGATGGGCACCGGCAACCGCCAGCGATACGGCGAACGCCCCGTTGCCCCAGAACGACGCCATCGCCAGCAGGCACGCTCCCCAATATACAATGATATGGATGATGAACGATCCCGCCCGGCGATTCTTGCCGGCCGCGACCCGCTCGCTCTGGAAATAGAAGTCCCCCAGCAAGTGAGCGACGACCAGTACCGTCAGCAATTCATTCATAGCGACTCCTTCCGTGTCCTACACTACACAATGGAACAAAACACATGCTCCAACGTAACAAACGCCTGTTCGTAGGCATAGTATCGCGCCGCCACCAACCCCTTCTGCACGGTCGACTGCCCCACGCCGAATACAGCGGCGACATCGCTTTGCGTCCGCCCAGTTCCAAGGCTCGCCGCCACATAGCGGATGTTGCGCTCCGACCATCGCGACTCGATCTCCCCCATCATCATCAGAACCGTATTGACCAATTCCGTCTGCATCGGGAAATCGGGATCCTCCAGCGCGGTCCGCTCGGCCGTCCGCTTGATACGATGATCCTTATCCTTCAATTTCGACAAAGCCGTCCGCGCCCGATGATACGCAGGTCCGTCCGAGCCGAGCGCCGATGTCGTGTCGATTTTCGTCGCCATCGTCCCTGCACCGATTCCGAATCTGATTTGCACCGGATATAGTTCGCTCTGGATGCGGAACAACACCCGCATCAGATGTCTCCCGCCATCCAGCAATCCCTGGAACTCATCGCCCAGCGTGATCATGAACGGCGACACCACGGCATCGGCATATGTCTTCGTGACTTCGGCCAGCACACGCCGCAACCGTTCCTGGACCTCGAACCGCTCCTGCCGCCCGATCTGCCTCGATCCGACGATATCCCCGATGACAGCGATATACCGTTTCTCGACCATACTCGTCTCTCCTGACTACAGTATATCCCACTTTCCTGCATGAAGCAATCTTATTCATTAAAAAATGAATAAATTAATTCTATTCGCAATATGATGAATAATTTAAACGTTGGATTATCGGCCTTGATCATCCCAAAGCCTCACATGTAACATACCGGAGAGCCTGCACGTAAAAAAGCCTGTCAGGTCTCATCATACCAGCTCATCATACCAGCTCATCGTACCAGCTCATCGTACCAGCTCATCGTACCAGCTCATCATACCAGCTCATCGTACCAGCTCATCGTACCAGCCGCCGCCCATCACCATGACCCTGCAAGGACCCTACAATGACCCTCTCCTCCTTACCAAGAGACGGGCACCCCAAGAGGACCATGCGGGCCGGGGATGATCTCGATCCTCGTCTCGAAAATATCGGACAGCAGATCAGACTTCATAATCTCATCCACCGACCCGAACGCCGCGATCCGCCCATCCTTCATCGCGCAAATCCGATCCGAATACTGAGCCGCGAAATTGATATCGTGCATCACCATCAGAATCGTCCGACCGAACTCATCGGCCGCATGCCGCAAATGCTTCAGCATCTGCACCGACCGAGCGATATCGAGATTGTTCAACGGCTCGTCCAGCAACACATACTCCGTCTCCTGACACAGCACCATCGCCACATACGCCCGCTGCCGCTGCCCGCCGGACAACTCGTCAAGATACCGATTCTCCAATTCGGTCAACTCGAGGAAATCGATATACTTCGAAACGATCGCCTCGTCGGCCTTCGTCAACCGCCCCTTCGAATACGGGAACCGTCCGAACCCGGCAAGCTGACGCACGGTAAGCCGCGTGACGAAATGATTCTCCTGCCGAAGAATCGTCAGTTTTTTCGCAATATCCTCCGACCTCGAAGCACCGATATCCATCCCCGCAACCTGGATATGCCCCTCGTCCATCCGCAACAACCGACCGATCATCAGCAACGTCGTCGATTTCCCTGCCCCATTGGGACCGATCAAGGACGTGATCCCCGCCCGCGGGATCTGGATATCCAACGGACCGATCTCGACCGTATCCCCATACAGCTTCCTCGCATGATGAACTTGAATCATACACTCCCCTTCCTCAACAGCACGACCAGGAACGTCACCCCACCGAACATCTCGATGATCACCGACACGACACCCTGCGCCCGGAACACATGATACATGAAGAAATATGATCCGGTGATCACAAGAAACCCGATGGCAAGCGACATCGGAAACACATACCTATGGTCATAGCTGGGCACCACGAGATACGTCATCGTAGCCACCAGGAACCCATAGAACGTCAACGGTCCGACCAACGCCGTAGAAACCGACATCAGGACGGAAACCAGAATCAACGTATAGATGGTACCGAACTGCGGATCGACCCCCAGCGACGTGCTTGCGCTCTTACCGAGCGACAGCACATTCAACTGATTCGAGTATGACAGCAACAACACCGCAGCCACGACCACCAACGGGATCGCGATCGGAAAATACTCAGCCGCAGCATGGGTCACCGAGCCGAACAGCCTGGCTTGCAGGATATCGAATTCAGACGGAGCCAACAGCTTGCGCATGAAAGACGACACAGACCGCAGACCGGTGCCGATGATCACCCCCACCAGCAACATCAGCTGCAGATTGCCGTACTTGCCGCCAAGCAACCAGCCATACAGGACCAGGCACATGACTACCATGACCGCGATCTGCAGCAAAAACGACCCGATACCCTCGCTGAACCGGATGAAAGCGGTCGAACCGAAAAAGAACATCGTCGCCGTATGGATCGTCGTATACAACGCCTCGAACCCAAGCAGCGACGGAGTGATGATCCTATTGTTGGTGCTCGTCTGGAACGCCACGGTGGACAGGCTCTGGCAGACCGCGGCGAGCAGCATCGCCACCAGCGCCACCATCCTCCTCCTGACCACAGGAACAAACGAAGGGGAATCGACCGGAACCGGATTACGGAACACCAGCAGCCCGTAGGACGCGAGCACGCCCAATGCGACCAGAACCGTCAGGAGCACCCAATATCGCCGCTGTTCGCCCTTTGACCGAAACGCCTTGGACGACCGTATCGCACGATCCGACACAACCGAATCGCATTGCCGAATGTCTCTCATGTCCGCTTACGCTGCCTCAATAGTATGATGATGAATACGACCGCTCCCGCGGTTCCCAGAATCAACGAAACGGGCACCTCGAACGGCATGATGATCGTCCGGGAGATGATGTCGCTGAGGGTGATCGTCCCCATCCCCACCAGACAGACCCACGGCAGATTGCCGCGCAGGTCATCGCCCCGGTACATCGATACGACGTTCGGGACGATCAACCCCAGGAACGGAACGTTCCCGATCACCGAGACGACCAGACCGACAGCGAACGAAATGATCGCGGTTCCCACAATGATGATCCGGTTGTAGTTGACGCCGAGACTCGTCGCAACATCCTCCCCCAGTCCAGCCAGCGTCAGCCGGTCGGCATAGACGAAAATGCATATGGATACGGCAACGATCAGCCACAGATACTCGTACCGCCCCACCTGCACCGGTGCGAACGACCCGACGAACCAGGTCTCGACGCTCTGGGACATCCGGAAAACGAGCGAGACGAACGTCGAGACCGCCGACACGACCGCACCGAGCATCATGCCAATGATGGGAACGATGAGGGAGGAGCGCAACCGCACCTTCCTCAGGAAGAAAAAGAAGATCATCGTCCCGACGAATGAAAATGCGATCGCCCCCGTCATCCGCATCACCAGCGTGGGAGCGGGAACGACCAGATAGACGCAGATCAGCCCCAAGCCGGCCCATTCGATAGTCCCCGTCGTCGTCGGCTCCACCATCCGGTTCTGCGTGATCAGCTGCATGACCAGACCGGACATCGACATCGCCGCTCCGGTGAGCATCAGCGCCGCGGTCCTCGGCACACGGGTGATGAAGAACATCTCCCAGCCATCCTCCTGTCCGCGAATGTCGTACACACCGGTGAACAGCGACACGATACCCAGCACGACGATGGCCAGAATCGCCGCGACGAACGGTTTCGTCCATACTTTCCCGGAATGCCGCCGAAGCCGAATCTTCTCGGCTCCGGCAGCGGAGGCTTCCCTGCTTGCAGGCATCGATCAAGCTTCCCGGGTATTATTTCGAGAACGCATCTGCGATATCTTCGAACAGTTCCAGATATGTCTGGATCGACTCGTTCGTATATGTATCGTTCGGCGCATAGACGATATGCCCCAATTTCACGGCAGTGGTATTCTGCAACGCCGGGGAATTGTTGATGACATCATGCGCGGGCACGGCGTTCTTCGCAGACGATATCGCGGCGTCGCGATCCAGCACGAACAGCCAGTCGGGATTGCTCTGGGCGATCGCTTCCACGGAGATGTCATCGCCCATATGGTCGGACGACGCATTCGCGACTTCCAGTGCGGATACCCAGCCGAACACCCCGTACATCGGACCCCAGACACGACCAGAACGGGGGGCGGAGAACCCGATGTCGCCGCCGGAGACAACGACGCTGATCACGGTATCCGTGCCGTTGTAGGCCGCTTTTGCATCGGCGATCGCCTGGTCGAAATCGGCGACCAGCTGTTCCGCCTCCGCGTTCTTGTCAAAAATCTTTCCCAGTGCGACGGTGGAATCCTTCAACCCGTTGATCAGATTCGCTCCAGGATCGGCGGCGCTCGTGGAGACATCGAAGTTCAAGTTGATTACCGCGGCGTTGGGAACCAAGGCCTTGATATCCTTGTAGAACCGTGCGAAACGCTGTCCCACGATCACCAGCTCAGGATCGACGGCGGCGATGATCTCCAGATTCGGATCGGAGTGGTTGCCGATATCCAGGACGGACTTGTCGAGGACATAGACGGAATCGGCAGGCATGACTCCCTTGGGTACCGCGGCCAGCTCGATCCCCCAGTCCGCCAAAGTCTCGAACGTCCGGTTATCAAGCGCGACTACGTTCTTCGGATTGACGGGAACGGTGACTGTTCCATAGATATCGGTGACCTCCACCGTCGTCGGCTTGGCAGGTTCTTCCACCTTGGCCGGCTTGTCCGTCTGCGACGTGGTTGTTTCCGTCGTTCCGACGGTCTGGGTGGCGGAACCGCTTGTTTGGGCGGCGGTAGCCGGAGCGGAGCTCTCATTCGACTTCGCACAGCCAGTCAGCGTCAAAGCCACGGCTGCGACCAGCAGT
>Ga0172378_10007534_pt1 | contig 10130 bp, 8 predicted proteins | sample GrowelOW332metaG_FD_119755 | JGI IMG/M metagenome (GOLD analysis project Ga0172378, IMG submission 119755) | Groundwater microbial communities from an aquifer near a municipal landfill in Southern Ontario, Canada - Pumphouse #3_1 metaG | ecosystem: Environmental > Aquatic > Deep subsurface >... | reverse complement strand
GGCATCCCAGAACACCGGATAGTCCTCCCCGAGGGTGAGGGTGTTCAGACTCCTGGCCTCCTCGACCAACTCCCGCTCTTGCCGGCCAAGCAGCAACGAGGTGATGCCCCCCATGCCATCCAACGTGATGCTTCCCCATTCGGTTTGCACCAGTGGGGAGGGAGAGACACTCTGAACCGATATGCCCTTGCCCTGTTTCCCTGTCTCCAGGGGGGCAAGAAGCGTCCCGTCGGAAAGCGGGAGGGCAAAGCCATTGGTGTTGAGCAGATGGTCACCGTGGTACGGGGAAAAAGCCTTGGTAAGTTGCTCGTATGCCGATGCATAGCTGGCTTGTGCCTCTTGATTCACTTTCTGGATGGATGAACCGGGAAGTATGTCGTGGAACTGGTTCACCAGCACCACGTTCCACACCTCAGCAAGCGTCTGGCGCAAGGCTGCTACATGCTCACCCCTGCAAAACAGCACGCTGGTCAGATACTCATAGGAGTGCAACAGCCCCTCCAGCTTTCGGTTCCACCACTTCAGCTTGGCTTGGCTGGTGTAGGTTCCCCGGTGCAGTTCCAGATAGAGCTCTCCCTTGTAGACAGGGAGACGGGAGGTATCGGCAAACACCTCCTGCATGGCAGAGCTGACACTGCTCCACTTGTTGCGGGGAAGACCTTGCAGGTCAGCTTCCCGCTTGGCCAGTTCCAAATCGCTTCTCAGCGTTCCCCCACCACCGTCACCCTCGCCCACCGAGCGCATCAGTACCGGCTGGATCTCCTTGTGCAGGACACTCCGGTACGCCTTGGCGATACCCTCCGGATCATTGGTCCCCTCGTAGGCGCCTTGGATCATATGGGCGGGAATCCTGGTGCCGTCAAGAGACTCCCAGAGGAAGATATCATAAGGGAAGCGGTTGGTGTCATTCCAACTCAGCTTGCTGGTGACAAAGTATTTCACCCTGCAACCAACAAGAATCTGGGGAAGGGCCGCGGTGTACCCAAAGGAGTCGGGAAGCCAGAAGGTATCGCCCTCATAGCCATCAAACAGCTGTCTCGTGACCTGGCGGCCCAAGACATTCTGCCTGATCAGGGACTCACCGGAGGGGAGCATGCAGTCAGGCTCGACATAGCACACCCCGTTGGGCTCCCAGCGACCTGTCTTGGAGAAAACCTCTTTGATGCGGGCGAAGACCGAAGGGTAGTGTTTCTTCAGGGCCTCCATCTGTGCCGGTTGGCTGAACAGATAGACAAAGTCAGGATACTCCTCCAAAAAGTTCACCATGTTCAGGGCGGTACGGGCTGCCTTGCGGGTAGTCTCTGCAATGGGCCACAGCCAGGCATGGTCAAGGTGGGCATTCCCCACCGAAAGGATCTGGGGGGCGATGCTGCCATTCCTCGCCTCCAGCAACCCTTTCAGCTCAGATCTCACCTGCTTTGCCATCGGCTCGGGAGATGAGAGCAAGCTCAAGGAAGAAAGAGCACGATGCAAGGTGGAGACCAGATGCTGGTAGTGATACCCCTCCCTATCCAGTGTCTTGGAGAGCTGGCGCAGAACCAGCACATCGTAGTAAAGACCATAGGTCTCTTCACAGCGTCTGAGCAGCTTGGGTTGCTTGAAAACCAAGGGATACGCCTGCTTCTTCACAGCAACGCAGGTCTGTACCCTCCCCCCCTCGCTGGGGTGGTAGCCGGGGAAGCGGTGGCCGCCCCAGGCTTGCAGCACCACGGTGATGGTACGACCAGCGTAGGCTGTCACCTCAAGCTTGCGGTGGAACGGGTTGGTTGCCCCTACCGGCACCCCGTCGATGTAGATGAGGGTGTCGGTTTCGGTATCCAGGAGCAAGAAGAGCCTCTGCTCATGCTTTGGGATCTCAAATGTGGCCTTGAACCAATGGTCGGTCCAAGGCTTGCCGTAGGAGAAGGGAAACGTGATACCTGCATACTCGCCTTCGTACACCCCTTCTGCCTGCATCTGCTCACTCTCTGCATAGCTGAATGTGAGGTCGGCCACGTCTTCATAGGCATGCTGCTCAAGCATAGCCACATACTGGTCAATCCGTTTTTCCACCTTTCGTTGCAGCATTGCTTCACGCCCTCACGTTCTCGAGCGCACGGAGCAGATCAGCTTGCAGCAAGTCAAACTCCTCAATGCCTGCATGCAGCCTGATCAGGGTGAGCCGGTCTGGGGGAATGGGAGCGGTGTCGGCATACTTGACCGCCGCAGGGAATACCAAGCTCTCATACCCACCCCAGCTTACCGCCCGCTTGAAGAGGGTGAGGCTGTTCACAAACTGCTTCACATCCTCAAGACGGTCTGTCTTCAGGTGGAAGCTGAACAGGCCGCTGCCACCACGCATCTGCTCTTTGGCAAGCTCGTATTGGTTGAAGGAAGGAAGAAGCGGATACAGCACATCCTCCACCTTCGGGTGGTTCTCCAGCATGGTTGCCAGCTTCAGGGCATTCTGGTAGTGCTGGGGCATCCTCAGGTGCAGCGTCCTCAGGTTTCGCATGATCAACCAGGCTTGGAAAGGATCGGGAACCGGACCAAGGGGAAGGAACTGGTGCTCGAAGATGGCCTTCATATGGGCATCGTCACCGGCAATGACCCCTCCGATGACATCGCTGTTGCCCCCGATGTACTTGGAGGCGCTGTGGATGACCAGATCGATGCCTGCATCGATGGGGTTCTGGAAGTACGGGGTGGCCCAGGTGTTGTCGATCACCGTTGTGATGCCCTTGCTGCGGGCAAGGTCGGCAACCTGCTTCAGCGGTTGCAGCTTGAAGGTCAGGGTTGTCGGGCTCTCCAGGTAGATGAGGCGGGTGTTGTCCCTGATGGCCTCCTCGAACTCAGCGATGTCCGTACCATCGACATAGGTGTGCTCGATGCCGAACTTGGCAAGGTAGGTGTTGAAGAAGTACTGCACCCACGTATAGCAGTCGCGTACAACCACAGCATGGTCCCCGCTCTTGAGTGTGGAGAGAATGGCAAGCGAGGATGCGGCTACCCCGCTTGAGACAAGCTTCGCACGGTCGGCATGCTCAAGGGCAGCCAACTTCTCCTCACACAGGTTGACCGTTGGGTTGTTGCCACGGGTGTAGAGGTAGTGGCTGTCCTCATCGGCCAGCGCATCCCGAAACTCCTCATAGGAGGGGAAGCAGAAGATGGAGGTCTGGAATATGGGTGGGCTCACCGCATGGAAGGGCAGATCCCGCTCTCCCTGGTGCAGCAGAATTTCCGTAAGAGGTGTTTTCAAATCGGTGTTCATAACGTACCTATCATCCTTTCACGCTTCCTTCGGTAAGGCCGGCAACAATGTACTTCTGGCCGAATCCGAACACAATCATGGTGGGAAGCAGTGCGATCACAATACCAGCGCTCATCACATCCCAGCTGATGCCAGCCTTGCTGATGAACGAATTGAGGGCTACCGGAACGGTCATCTTGTCATTGGACATCAAGAGCATGACGGCCAGGAAGAGCTCGTTCCAGATGTTGATGAAAGCAAAACAGAAAATGGCAGCCATACCCGGGCGAGTGATGGGCAGAACCACATGGAAGAGCGACTGGAACATCGAACAGCCGTCGATTTTCGCAGCTTCCTCCAGACTGACGGGAATACGGTCAAAGAAACCCTTGCTCATGATCGTGGAGAACGCGATGACGGTGGCGACATACACCAGCATCAAAGCCCCGGTGCTGTCCACCCAGCCGAGCTTGGAGAACATGGTGAAAATCGGGACCATGATGAGGAAGGTCGGGATCGTTTGGGTGAAGTAGAGCGCCAGTTGCAGGATTCCCTTGGTCCTCTGCCTTGGGTAACGGGAGAGGGAGAAGCCGCTGAGTATGGAGACGGCCATGGCCAGCAGGCTGGAGATGAGTGCCACCACCAGGGAGTTGCGGAAGTAGAGGGAAAAGCTCGAGAAGGAGAAGAGCTTGCGGTAGCTGTCCAGCGTCGCTGAGGTGGGCAGGTACTGCAGGGGCATGGTATAGATCTCCTTCGGCCCCTTGAGGCTGGTGACCACAATCCAATAGAGCGGAAATACTGCAGCCAAAACATAGAAAGCCAACAAGACAAAACGGCCGATGGAGAATACGGTGTTCTTTTTCATAGGTTGTCGCCTCCCTTCTCGGTCAGTCGCAGATAAAGCATTGCGTAGGCGAAGAGAAGGATCATGATGATGAGCCCGATGGCCGAGCCCTGTCCATAATCATACTCCTTGAAGACCTTGTTGATCATCTGGGTAGCCAGGATGTTGGTCCGGTTGACCGGCCCTCCATTGGTCATGGCATAGATGATGTCGGGGAAGTTCACGATCCACATGGTGCGCAGGAGGATGGTACTGACGATGGTCGGTTTTACATAGGGAACCGTGACCGAGGTGAACTTGCGGATGGCCCCAGCCCCATCAAGGGTAGCTGCCTCATAGAGCTCGTTGGGCACCGACTGCAGGGCGGCGAGCAGCATGATGCCGAAGAAGGGAACCCCATACCAGATGTTGGGGATCATGACGCTGATCATGGCAAGGTTCGGATTGGACAGGAAGCCGATCGGTTGGGACAAGAGCCCGAGGCGAATCAGCATGTCGTTCACCAAGCCGAATTGGCCGTTGAAGAGCCAGGCCCAGGTAAGACCGATGGCAAACCCGCTGAGCGCCCAGCCGTAGAAGACGAAAGCAGTATAGATGCCTCTTCCTGCAAATGGCTTCTTCAACAGAAGGGCAAGGCCAAACCCAAGCACAAACTGGAAGAAGAGCGAGCCGAAGAGCCACACAACCGTATTGAACAGAATCTGGGCAAACTTGATGTGCGGGTCAGTCAGAACCGCCTTGAAGTTGTCAAAGCCGTTGAACCGCAGCTGGTTCAGGTCGAAGAGATTGTAGTTCTGGAAGGCCATGACGGCCCCCCTCAGCACGGGATAGTAGATAAACGCCGTGAGGAAGAGCAACGCTGGAACCAACATCCAACGATAAAATTTCCGTTCCATCATCACCTCCTGTCAAAGGATGCTTCCGGGGTTCACGCACCCCGGAAGCAGGAGAAAGTCGAATGCTTATTTCCAGTAGTCTTCCCAGCTCTTGATGGCCTGGTCGACGGTGGTGCTGCCCAACAAGAGGGACTGCATCGTCTGTTCCTGGACCTGAGCCCATGCGGGATACTTGGGATTGTCAAGCGGATACTTCACGAACACATAGGTCGCGGGATCGGACATCTCGATCTCCCAGGACTTGTACACCCCACTGGAGAAGTACGGGTCGTTGGCGTAGGTCGAGGTATGTACCGGAAGCGGACCATAGGCGCGGCAGAAGTCTGCGTTGTTCTCTGCATTGATCATGAAGGAGATGAAATCCCATGCAAGATCAGGATGCTTGCTGGTGGTCGGAATACCCAGACCGGCAAAGCCGTAGTCGAGGTAGGTCTTGCCACTTGCACCGACGGGCATCGGAATGACGGTCCACTGGGAAGGATCAAGAGCCTCGGCAACCATGCTCACGGTATCGGGGTCCTGTACGAGGAACGGGGTGGTTCCGCTGATGAAACCGTTGACCTGCTCGTTGAAACCCCAGTTGATGCCATCGGAGGGAACAGCCTTCTTGTAGAGGTCCACATAGGCTGCCACTGCCTTGCGGGCTGCGGGAGTGGTGAATGCAAAAGCACCATCGGTGGTCTTGTAGATGTTGTCAACGCTGATGTTGGCCACATCGCTGAGGATCAGGATGTCGGAGATCTTGAAGGCACTACCCTTTCCGCGGAACCCGAAGCCGTACTGGTTGGGAGCCTTGCCGGTAATGGCAATGGACATCTTGTACAGTTCGTCGATGGTCTTGGGCATGGTGGTGAAGCCATGTTGGGCAAGGATGTCCGTGCGGACAAACAAGCCTTTCACGAAGAAGAACTGAGGAAGCAGGTAGGGGGTGTTGTTGACCGTAGTGGCTGCAGTCATGGTAAGCGGCAGCAAATCGGTGCCCTGGTCCCAAGCCTTGAGGTAGCTGGTCAGGTCAACAAGCTTGTTGTTGTTGACGAACTGCTTCACGGTATGGTCACGAACCTCGATGATGTCCAGTTCCTGATTGCTGTTGAGCATCAGGGTGAGCTTGTTGTCTGCCTGCTCATAGGGAGGGGAGACCAAGTTGATCTTTACGTTGGGATTCTGTGCCTCGTATTTGGCGATCAGTTCCTGGATCTGTGTGGTGCGGGACGGGCTGGTCATCGTCTCGACGAAGGTCAAGGTGACCGGGCCGCTCGCCTCTTCCTTGGTTCCGGCGGCAAAAGCCGGGGAGAGAACCAGCAAGAGGGCACAGAGCACGAACAAAACAGTCATGTGCTTTTTCATTTCCAAACTCCTTTCATTCGGTATCACCAAGTATACACTTGGTAATACCAAGTTTACCATCAATTTCGGAGTTGTCAATGAAAGTCGCACAGCAATTGGTTGAGAATCGTGGTATCACCGCTCTGATCAAAGCCGATGACGTGGACGAGGGGACCCTCATAATGGATGGCAGCCAACCCTGCTTGCACTGCTTTCCAGTCCAGACACCCCTGCCCAACCGGCAAACCGGTATTCTCCCGCACGTGAATGCAGTGCAAGTAAATGCCAGCCTGTTCAATAGCATTGGAAAGGCTGCGCTCCTCCATGTTCATATGGAAAGTATCCAGATCAATGCCGAAGTTGGGGTGATTCACAGCGTGGATGAGCTGAAGAGCCTCTTCTGCGGTGTTCACCAAACAGTGCTCGTAGCGGTTCACCGGCCGAAGGTTCAAAACCACATCCTCCTCTTCGGCAACCGTTGTCAGCGATCTCAAGCTTTTTACGCTCTGTTCCCAATGTTCCGATTTGTGTGCAACGTAGGCTTCATCAAACCTACGCTCCGCATACAGCGGGCCTGAAAGGGAACCTCCCCCCATCTCCCCGAGCAGCTTCATCAATTCATGCATCCTATGGACTGCCGACCTGCGCATCTCCTCATCGAGACAGGAGAGATCCCACCCAAGCGGAGGAGTCAGTGAGTAAGAGAGATCAATCTGGTTGTTCCGTGCTTCAAAGAGAAGGCGCTTGCGGCCCCACTGGCTCATCGCAAGCAAGGAGAGTCCATCACATTCGAGCTGACCATAGCCCAGTGACTTGGCCTTCTCAGGCAGCAGAGCGGTGTCCACTGCCTGCATTTCCCAGTGAATGCCGAGGCTTCTCATACACTACCCTCTGTTTCAGTATACCAGAGCTGAGAAGTGGGCACCAGCCTTTCAGGCAGGGCCCCCTTGCGCCTCTACTCCAAAGCAGGATGTACGTGGTATAGTCGCACGCATGAGAACCTCACTTGATTGCCTTCCCTGTTTCTTCCGGCAGACGCTGGAAGCCGGAAAACTGTTGGGACTTCCTGCAGATTCGATCAAACACCTCATGGATGAGATCGGAAATGAACTCAAACACTTCCCTTTGGAAATGAGCCCTCCGGAAATGTCCTACCACATGCAACGCCTGTTCGTTGCATTGACGGGCAAGGAAGACCCGTATCTTGAAATAAAGAATCTCAGCAACAAGCAGGCACTGGAGGTGATCGATGATTTGAGGAAACTCGTATCAGAATCACAGACCCCCCTGGAAACTGCAGTGAGGCTTGCATGCGCCGGCAACATCATCGATTACGGGGCGTTTCCCAGCGGCGTTGATGTACAAGCGGAAATCACAAAAATCCTGCAACAACAAAGCAGTCCAGGCGGCAGTGCTTCCTCCCTGTTTGACTTTGCATCCTTTCACCAGGCACTCAAAAGCGCTCGCCGAATCCTCTATATCGGCGACAATGCCGGGGAAATCGTCTTTGACAGGGTCTTGCTGGAAACCATAGCACAGGAGTTTCCCCAGATCGAGCTCTCTTTCGTAACCAGGGAGAGTCCGATCCTCAATGATGTATTGACCAAGGACGCCCTTGACTGCGGTCTGGACTCAGTGGCATCCATTGTCTCCAGCGGGAGCAAAACCCCCGGCTTGCTGCTCGACAAGGCAGATCCTGCTTTCCTGAAGCTGTATCACGAGGCGGATATGATCATCAGCAAGGGCCAAGGTAATTTTGAGGCGCTTTCAGACGCTGAAGGGCCCATCTATTTCCTGTTCATCATCAAGTGTGAAGTCATCATGCGGCATATCGGAGGATCGCTGCGAGACCTCGTGCTGAAGAAGAACTCCTAGCCTTTCACCGCCCCCATGGTCAGACCTTTCACCACATACTTCTGGAAGAACATGGTAAGGATGATCGCAGGTGCCATGATCGTCACTGCTGCAGCCATGACAGCCCCCCAGTCGACCTCGACATAGGAGAGGAAGTTGTAGACTGCTATCGGAAGCGTCCTGGTTTTCTGTTGGCTCAACACCTGGCTGAACATGAAATTGTTCCAACTGAAGATGAAGGAGAGCGTCGTCGCTGTCACGATGCCAGGCCCGGATAGCGGCAGGAGGATCTTCAGGAACGCACTCTGCTGGGTAAGTCCGTCGACCATAGCCGCTTCTTCCAATTCACGCGGTACCGAGTCGAAGTACGGGGACATGACCCAGACCACCAGAGGCAAGGCGATGAGCATGTGGCTGAGAATGAGGGCAACATAGCTGTCCATCAGGCGCAGGCGGGAGAAAACAATGTACCAAGGCATCAAAAAGGAGATACCGGGCATCAGACGGGCAACCAGAATGAAGATGGAGAGTTTCTTCTGTTTGTAACGGGCGATCGAGTAGGCGGCAGGAAGCCCAAGCACGAGGCTGAACGCCACGCTCACCATCGAAACGATGAGAGAGTTCTTCATATAGTGCAGGAAGTCCTGCTCGATGAAGACACGCTCGTAGTTTTGCATCACCGGGGTGAAGATGAACTTCGGAGGCCAGCTGATGATATCCACCTGTGTCTTGAACGAGCTCATGAGCATCCAGACAAAGGGGAAGAGGATCGGGATGATGATCAGGGCGAGTACGAGGAGGAAGAGGATGGAGTGGACAGGATTCTTTTTCATGGCAACCTCCCCTACAGCTCAAAAGCCCGACGCAGTCGCATGACAACGAGGCTGAAGAGCAGGACAATGAGAAACAGGAAGACCAGCATGACTGCACTCTGTCCCATTCTGAAATATTCGAAACTGTACTTGAAGGCAAGCACGTTGAGGTTCTCGGAAGCGTACCCTGGGCCTCCTCCTGTCATCGAATAGATGATGTCGTAGGTTTTCAAGGCATCGATGGCCCTGAGGATGACGGCTGTGAGAATGGTGGGCATCAGCATCGGCAACGTGATGCGGAACAGCACCTGACGGGCGTTCGCCCCATCGACCATGGCCGATTCATACGGCTCTGAGGAGAGGCCGGCAAGGCCGGCAAGCACGATGATGGTGATCATCGGCGTCCATTGCCAGATATCCACGATGATCAGGGAGGGCATGACCGTCTTTGCATCACTGACCCAACCGCTTTGGGGGAGCTTGAGGACGCTCAGCACATAGTTGAGGATGCCGATGGTCGGATCATAGAAAAGATTCCATACAATACCGATGGCAACCGGGGTTGCTACCAGGGGAAGCAGCAGCAAGGTCTTCACCACGCCTTTCCCCTTGAACGATCGGTTCAAAGCCAGGGCAAGGACCGTTCCGAGTACCATCTCCACGATGACCGAGCCGAACGTGAAATAAAAGGTCCGGCCCAAGGCTTCAAGGAACCGGGGTTCCTGGAGAACCTGCAGATAACTCTTCAGACCAACAACGGAGAGAGGCCTTCCGCTGGTGAGACTCCAGTCGGTGAAGCTGAGAAAAAAGGTGTATCCCACGGGAAAAACCATCAGGACCACCACGAAAATCACCGCTGGGAGGGGAAAGAGGTAGCGGAGGTTTCTTTCAAAAAAGCCTTGTCGGATCATCTGTACGCTCCTTGTCGCGCAAGAGGCCGACCGAACGATTCGGTCGGCCATTCGCTACGTGTGTAAGGTCTAGAGGCCGTATTCACCGTCGGTCTTCAGCAGTTCATCAACCGCATCAGCCTTCTCCTGTGCAAGAGCGGCAAGCTTGGTCGAAGTACCCTTGGTGTTGATTGACTCGATGATGACCTCTCCGATCAGGTCGCGGGCCTGACCGACCGAGCTCATGAACGGGCGGTCATACGGATAGCCGTTCTTTGC
>Ga0172378_10007533_pt1 | contig 10130 bp, 8 predicted proteins | sample GrowelOW332metaG_FD_119755 | JGI IMG/M metagenome (GOLD analysis project Ga0172378, IMG submission 119755) | Groundwater microbial communities from an aquifer near a municipal landfill in Southern Ontario, Canada - Pumphouse #3_1 metaG | ecosystem: Environmental > Aquatic > Deep subsurface >... | reverse complement strand
TGGGGTGCAACGCACACATTGTTCGTTTGACTGATATTCAGAGAGTTAGCAAAAACGACCCCCGGGGGTACGAAATTGATAAGTGCTTGATAATGAGCCAGACGAACAATGTGTGCGTTGCACCTTTTCTTTTTTTGCTATCTTTATAGCATGAAATTTAACCCCAAATACAAGCTTCAGGATGTTGCAGGGGAGAAGATGGTGGTGGTGCATAATGCCGACGGGATGGACCTAAGCAAGGTGATCGTTTTGAACAGCACTGCCGAGGTCCTTTGGAAAACACTGGAAGGCAAGGAGTTCACGCTTGATAAGGTGGCTGGATTGTTGATGGAGAAGTATGATCTAAAGAAGGAAAAAGCCCTGAGTGATGCAAAATCGTGGATTGATTCGTTGCATAAAGCAGGTTTGATAGAAATTTGATGCAACCCTACCTACCGCCGGAACACCAACTTCTGATTTCACTCGCTAAGTCCGAGATCTGGCCCGAAGCATTCCTCGGACAGAATTCTTTTTTGCTTTCTAATGAACAGATAAACAGTTGTTTAGCCGACCTTGAGCCTTCCGGTTGGAACCATCTTTTTCTACTGGCTGCCCAGCAGGGATTGTTGGCTATCGTGTGGGATGCGCTTCAAAAGCTAATGGGCGAAGGACTCTCCGGCCAGGGTTTCTCCGGCCAGGGACTCACCGGCCGGAACGTTACAGGGCAGGAGGAAACGGGCCTGGGCATTCCGCGGGCGTTGAAGATTCGCTGGGAGTTGAGCGTCAGGCACATCGGGGAGATTCACCGCAGGCAGCGTCTGGTATTGAAAGAGCTTGCCGAGGTGTTTGCCCGGGAGGGGATTCGGGTGATGCTGCTCAAAGGCCTCGGCCTGGCTGAGATGTATCCCCGTCCGGAGCATCGGGAAAGCGGTGATCTGGATATATATTTGTTCGGTGATTTTGAGAAGGGCAATAAGGTTATCGGGGATCTGGGAATTGAGGTGGAGTATGACGGGACAAAACATTCCAAGTTCTATTATAAGGGAATCCCGGTGGAGAATCATCGTAATTTTCTGAATGTCAGCTATACCCGGGTGGACAAAATTTTGGAGGAACATTTATCTCAAATCCTGAGTGAGTCCGATAACTGGAAACTATTGGCGGAGGAATCTAAAGGGGCGGCGGTTTTGGTTCCTCCTGTTGATTTTCATTTTTTGTTCCTGGTGCGTCATACGGTTACGCATTTTTTGTCCTCCGGAATTGTCCTGCGCCATTTATACGATTTTGGTATTTTTTTAAGCAGGTATGAGGATCAGATTGATTTCCCGCGATTGGAGCCTGTGTTGAAGGAATCGGGTCAGTTCAGATTGTATGAGATTTTTTTGAATGTGGCACATATATATTTAGGTATGCCGGCATTGAAGCGGAATTTGCCGTTGGAGCAGGTGTACGATGAAGTGATCAAGCTGCATGCGGTTACAGAGGCGCGAATTAGAAATGGGGATTTGCCGTTGGAGTGGGAGTACGGTGAAGTGTTGCAGGTGGAGCGGGTGATACTGGATATTTTGGATAATCCATGGGATCGCAGGTATATTGACAGAGTAATGACTAAAAGCTTGCCTGTAAGGAAGTTTTATGGAGCCGTACGCATGTTCCGTTCCAGGTGGAAATATGATCTGGCAGAGAAACATGCTTTTCGTCGGAGGTTCCACGGGGCAGTGAAAAATGCGGTCCAACTCTTTTTTAGGAAGAACCAACAATATATTTGATCATGTGGATCAGCGTTTTAAGGTCACTAAAACTTAGCAGGACAAAAAAGGTTTTACTTCTTTTGTCCACTATCCTGCAGGCATTTCTGGAGCTGGCAGGATTGGCGGTTTTGGTGCCGGTGCTTTTACTTGTACTTAATGATCAGGGAATCCAACAGAACAAGTATCTTGGATTCTTGTACGATCTTATTGGGGTAGACAATTATGGTGTTTTTCTGATTATTGTCCTCTTTTCCGTTTTCACCTTTATTGTCCTGAAAAATTTTGTCCTGCACAAAATAAACAATTACAGGAACAAAATCCTGGTGGAAGTGTATTCACATTATACTTCCGGTCTTTACCGTAATTACATATCAAAAGGGTTGACCTATGTGAAAAATACCGGGCATACTACATTGTCTCATAATGTAATAGTCGTATCCTATCAGTTTGTTTTCGGTTATCTGTCTGCTGCCGTTTCTTTGGTTGCGGAGTTGCTATTGTGTCTGCTTGTTTTTGTATCGCTCTGTTTTATAAATATTTACATAGCGGTATTGGAAATTGTCCTGTTTGCTCCCATCGTATTGTTTTATCATTTGAAAATAGCAGGCAGGATGCAGGAAGCAGGAAAATCGGACAACCTGGCCAAGAGGAACCTTTGGCGGATCACCTCGGAAACTTTTCGTGGATTTGCCGATGTGGTAGTCAACCGTTTCCTGCCTTTCCTGGAGGATTCCTTCCGCACGGGAGTGGCAGGTGTCAGCCGGAGTAAAATCAGGGTGGAGAGGCTCAGAAGCCTGTCTTCCAAATCGATAGAAGTAGCCATCACGGTTTTGATTATTGGATTTGTCGCAGGCTTTTATTTTATTGGACGAGGTGAACGGCAGTTCCTGCCGCTGATTGGGATCTTTGCGGCTGCATCTTTGAAACTGCTCCCCTCGGTGCGAGCTATTATTTCGCTGGTGGGTACCATGCGCAATAACAGACATACGGTTGATGTGCTTAACGAACCCGGGCCGGAGCACAAGCATGGTCACGTGCCGGAGCAAAAGCATGGTTACGGGCAGGAGCAAAAGCACGAACCCGGGCAGGGTGCTGAAGCTTATCGCAAAACGTTGACATTCAGTCAGTCCATCGAGTTTCGAGGTGTGACTTTTGGTTTTGAGCCGGACAGACCGGTGTTGCGGGAAGTATCGTTCACGATCCTCAAAGGGGAGCGGGTGGGAATCTCGGGCCCGACTGGGAAAGGAAAAAGTACGCTGATGTACCTGCTGATGGGGCTTTACAGGCCACAGAAGGGGAGTATTTTGATTGACGGCGTCCCCCTCGGCACGGAAAATTTGGAGGCCTGGCACGATATGCTCGGGTATGTTTCTCAGGATGTGTTTATTACGGAAGGATCGCTGGCGCAAAACATATCTCCGTTTGGGGACGATCCGGGGGAAAGACTGGAGGCATCGCTCCGGATGGCTGCACTCAGCGATTGGAAGGAGACGTTGCCGTTGGGTGCCGATACACTGATCGGAGAAGGCGGGGCGAGGCTTTCGGGCGGTGAACGTCAGCGGGTTGGCATTGCCCGTGCGCATTTCAAAAAGGCAGCCGTTTTGTTGATGGATGAACCTACTTCGGCGCTGGACCCTGCGACTGAAACCGAAATTACGCAGACTTTGCTACAGGAGCTCATGGACCGGGAGAAAACCGTTGTGATCATTTCGCACCGCGAGAGCCTGCTGATGCAATGTGACCGGATCATTGATATTTCCGGATGGACACTGTAAACCGGTTGTAACAATTGACTTTTATGGGCACAGACCAAATCTATGAAATAGCCGGATTTAAGGTGAAAATTGTCTGGGACCTACCGGATGGACAAAAATTTGAGCTTCCGGGGTTTGCTCCTTTTTTGTCAAAAATATTGTCCGGTTCTGTGGACGGTACCGGGGTCGGTTCTGAGGTCGGTTCTGAGGTCGGTTCCGGGGTCGCTTTCCGGAATGATGCTCATAAAGTTTTGCCGTTGAATGAAACGGAGGATGTGCGGTTTGAGATCGTTTCCCTGGAGGAAATGCAAAGAACACCAGTTGCGAAATATGAGCAGGATATTGAGCAGGATATGGAGAATGAAATGGAGAAGGATGTGTGGGGTTTTGATATTGATAACGGCAGATGTGTGTTGAGCAAACAAGACAATTTTTATTGGCTCCGGATATTTGATACAAAAGGAATTTTGTCGCTGCAGATGGAAATGGAAAGGGGGCATCCCGGGATCCGTACCGGGTGCAGACTCATACATATGAAGAGGGTCGGGACGGTAGATAAGAATCTTTCGGGAAGCATTGCGGGGACGGTGATGGTTCCTGATCCGGATCATTTACGTTTTGCTTTGTGGATGGGGATGGCGTTTGCTGTCATTCCCGGGATGGCGGCACCGGTACACGCCTCGGTGATCATACACCAAGGGCAGGCGGTGGTCTTTCTGGGGGAATCGGGAACCGGGAAAAGTACACATACCCGTCTGTGGCTGCATAATATTTCTGGTTGCTCACTGCTGAACGACGACAGTCCCATATTAAGTTTCCACCAACCTGAAAAGGCAATATATATTTACGGATCGCCGTGGAGCGGGAAGGGTAGGGCGTATCATGCAGAAGGATACCCGGTTGCTGCGATCGTCAGGTTGGAACAGGCTCCCGCAAACAAGACGCATCGGCTCCATATCATCAAGGCCTTTGCCGCTCTTTACCCCTCGTTCCCGCCGGCCTATCTGCGTGATGAGTGGTTGCAGGAAGCGATTTGTGCGCTGATCTCGGAGGTGCTAAAACGTGTCCCTGTCTTTCGGCTGGAATGTTTGCCGGACGTGTCAGCGGCCATACTGATTCACAAGAAGATTTTCGGGGAGCCAACAGAGGAAGCACTTCAGGAGCCACCGCAGGAAGCACCGCAGGACCTAACAGAGGATCCACCGCAGGAAGCACCGCAGGAGCCAACAGAGGAGCCACCGCAGGAAGCACCGCAGGACCCAACAGAGGAAGCAAAACAGAAAATCAGAGAGGACCTTCCCGGAGTTTTGAAACAGGACAAAAATGAGGCGTAAAAAAATCATCCTTCCTAACGAAAAAATATTGTCTCTGTTAGAGGAGCGTATCATGGCCGGGGAAGCTGTGAGGTTGCCTGTCAGGGGTTACAGCATGAGTCCCTGGCTGCTTGACGGCCGGGATACCGTGATTCTTCACCCGGTTGATCCGGCCGGGATCGTTGTGGGAGACGTGATCCTTTATCGTTGGAAAGATGCTTTTTTGATGCATCGCGTGGTGGAGATCAAAGGGGCGCACAACCGCCCGGCGTGCGGCCTGCCGGAGGGAGCTTCTGGCGGCCTGCCGCAATACTTCATTTGCCGAGGCGATGCTTTGCAAACTTCTGAATTAGTGCCTGTCAGTGACGTGATCGCGCGGGCCGGGTTGCCGGCCCACAGCCCACGTACGCTGCGCATGCGTAGGGTGCGAGGTTGGCTGCAGCGGGTGCGGGGATTACTGCGCCGGGTGTGGGAATCGGTGTGGCGGTTGCTGAGAAAGTGACGGGATGCCGGCAGCAGCGGATTTGCGGCTGGGGAGGAAGAGGCGCGCAGGGGGTGCAACGCACACATTGTTCGTTTGCCTCAGAATCAGCAACTTACGAATTTCGACCCCCCGGGGGTCGATTTTTTTAACTGCCTGATATTCAACGAAACGAACAATGTGTGCGTTGCACCCCCTGCGTTGCTGGCGCCAGCCAGCAAGGGCAGCTCCCCGCAGCCCCCGCAGCCCCAAAACGAATCCCCCTCCGAAGCCTCCTCCTCGGCAGCCCTTACCTCCGCAGCCGCAGGCTATTGAGCACGACGGAGATGGAGCTGAAGGCCATGGCGGCGCTGGCCCACATGGGATTCAGGAGCAGACCGGTGACGGGGAAAAGCACTCCGGCGGCAATAGGGATCCCCAGGGTGTTGTAAACGAAAGCCCAGAAAAGGTTTTGGCGGATGATCCGGACCGTCCGGCGTGAAAGTTCGATGGCTTTGGGCAGGAGCATCAGGTCCGAGGTGGTGAGCGTGACCATCGCCACGTCCATCGCAATATCGGTGCCTTTTCCCATAGCGATGCTGACATCGGCCCGGGCAAGCGCCTGCGAATCGTTGATGCCGTCGCCGACCATGGCTACAAATTTGCCTTCTGCCTGCAGTTTCTGAATGTATGCTTCCTTTTCCTGTGGCAGAACTCCCGATACAACGTGCTCAATACCAAGCTCGGAGGCCACCGAGGCGGCTGTACTGGCGGAATCTCCGGTGAGCATGTGCACCTGGATCTTCATTTTGCCCAATAGTTCCAGTGCCCGGGGAGTGGTATCCTTGACAGGATCTTTGAGGGCGGCTACTGCCAGGATTCCTGCCTGATCGCCGAAGTAAACCACGCCTTTTCCTTCTGACTGCCAGTCGGAAGCTTTTTGAAGAAGTGATTCTAAGGAAAGGGGCCCGCCGGAGCCTGCCGAAATCCCGGCAGAAGCGGCGGCAGAAGTGGCAGAAGCGGCAGCAGAAGTGGCAGCAGCGGCGGCAGAAGCGGCAGCAGCGGCAGCAGAAGTGGCAGCAGCAGGAGCAGCAGCCCGGACAAAATTTAAATTCCCTGCCCGGTATTTTTGTCCTGCATAAGAAAACTGAATGCCTTTCCCGGGGATGCTTTCAAAATGGTCCAGACCGACCGGTGTTATGCCTTTTTCCTTCAAATGTTGCACAACGGCATCGGCAAGCGGATGTTCGGATTTCATCTCGCCGGACAGAAAAACGGACAATTCTGTTTCGGATGGATCTTTTGTCCAAATAATTGTCCCGACCCGGGGTTTACCTTGCGTCAACGTACCGGTTTTATCCAAAACTATGCAATTCACTTTGCCCATATTTTCAAGGGCATAAGCGTCTTTGATCAGTATATGGTTCTGCGCTGCTTTACCAATACCCACCATCAGTGCCGTAGGTGTTGCCAGGCCCAGGGCACAGGGACAAGCGATCACCAGAACCGAGACGGAAGCCAGCAGGGCCAAAGAAAAATACGTACTTCCGCCAATGATCATCCAGAGAATAAAAGATATTACAGAAACGACTACCACAACCGGGACAAAAACGGCACTGACTTTGTCCACCAGTTTCTGAACGGGAGCCTTGCTTCCCTGGGCCTCCCGGACCATCCGGACAATATGTGCCAGCACGGTGCCGCTGCCTACTTGTAAAGCCTTGATGGTCAGTGAGCCGTGTTGGTTGATGGTGCCGGAAAGAACGTTGTCTCCGGGGTGTTTTTCCACCGCGACGGGCTCACCGCTGATCATGCTTTCGTCAACGTATGAAAGTCCGTCTTCCACAGCGCCGTCCACAGGGATCCGTTCCCCCGGGCGCACCACAACCCGGTCACCCACCTGAAGCATGGAAATAGGCATTTCCTTTTCTGTAAGAGGTATTGCTTTGGCTGGGGATGACATCATGGTTGCGCCGGAAATTGCCCCGGCAGGGGTAGGCATCATGGTTGGGCCTGCGGCTGTCGGGCAAGCTTCGCTACCGCCTTCCACCAGCACCCTGGCGGTTTTGGGCTGGAGGCCCATCAGGCCGCGGATGGCCGAGCCGGTGCTGTTTTTGGCGCGTTCTTCCAGGAGTTTGCCCAGGAGCACGAACGCCAGGATCATGCCGGCAGCCTCGTAATAGACGTGTGCGGCAATCCCCCGGCTTTCAAAAAAACCGGGATAAAAAGTGACGAAAACGCTGTAGAGAAAGGCTACCAGGGTACTCAGGCTCACCAGCGTGTCCATGTTGAGGGACCGTTTGCGAAGCATTTTCCAGGCACGGATGTAAAAATCCCGGCCCGAGAAGCACATGATGGGCAGTACCAGCAGCAGCATGATCCAGTTGGCAGGCCGCCAGTGCATCAGGCCCATGGCAACGACCATCAGCGGGATGGCGAATACCCATGCCACGATCACTTTGAGCCTCAGTTGTTTATAATGACTGCGCTTTGCATCTGCCTGCTGTTCTTCACTGTTGTCCTCCGGAACGATCACCCGGTAGCCCACAGACTGCACCCCGGCCTGGATCCGGGAAGGACTGATCTGCTCGGGATCGTATTCCACCAGCAGGGTGCCGGCGGCAAAATTGACCGAGGCATGCGCAACCCCGGGCAGTGACTGCACCTTCTTCTCTACGTTCATGGCGCAGCCGGCACAGCTCATATCTAAAACGGTAAATGTGTCTTTTTTCATAATGAAATACACGCAACAATTTGTGTGCCGCGTCCAACCGCCTCATAAATCCTACCGTTCCCGGGCAGATTATGACCGTAATCAAAGTGAACCCTGCCACTTATGAAATACTGTTGCAGGAATCATAATAAATGGTTACATTTGACGACCTAAAATAGATGAAAAAAACGGATTTCTGTTTAAGAAACACGCGCTTTTCACACGAAGACTTACTATCTAACTCTTTGTACCACACTTGCTTAACCTGAAATATATCAGAATTGGCAAGCCTCGTTTTTTGTGCCTGATCATCTTCCTGCCGGATGCAATAGAATCATCAGGTTTTTTGCTTATATTTGCGTAATGGCCAACCCCATTGCCTGAGAACCTGATGAGCAGCCCCACTGGACACTGGTATGTTGCAATAACGTACCGTAAAGAACGAATCATAAAGCAGGAACTGGACAAAATGAACATCAAGAATTTTGTCCCTTTCCGGGAAGTAGTGAAAGAAAGGAACGGCAAAAAAGTCAAACTTTCCGAGCTTGTAATTCCCGGGTACGTGTTTATCTATACCGACCCCAAAACAAGCATCAACCTCACGCGCAAGCTTGCCTTCAGCATGAGGTACCTGAAAGAGCCCAATACCTACCAGCCGGTAACGATCCCCGAAAAACAGATGCAGGACTTCATATTCCTGCTGACTTTCTCCGAAGAGCATACCCAGCTGGTCCCCTGTACCCTCAAACGCGGAGACCGCGTGCGCATAATAAAAGGAGACTTTTCAGGTATTGAGGGAGAACTCGTCAGGATCAAAGGACACAAGCGGGTGGTGGTCCGCCTGGACGGCGTGGCGGCAGTGGCCACCACATACCTTCCCGCCTCGTTCCTCGCACCTGTCGGGCAAGAATCCTGATTCCAGCATCGGCACATCTAGACTGGCCTTATCGCATCACGGGCCTCCTGCCACAATGTATACATCCTATTTTAACTTACTCTTCAAAAACATCCGGTCCATACCGCTCCAGACAGCGGGTACCGACCTGATCGCACATGTCTGCTTTGGGTACAGGCATCTGCTGATCCTTTCCTACACCGCTCCCATGGTTGCAGAAACACTGGGAGAAGAGGCAAAGCCGGTAGCTCTTGTTGAACGTATGCTACAGGCGACCGATGTCCTGGCCGGGAACCTGGACCACGACATGTCTGCGGCAGAACGCGCCCGCAACATCGTTTATCTTTTGCATACGCTCACCTTCCAGTTCAATCCCGATCACCTGAAAATCGCCGCCAACGCCGTCGAGGAGTTTATCCAGCCCGCCTCTGCCGCAGCTGCGATCCCTGCACGTTTACCGGATATCTGCAAGATCCACGCCTACAACTATTACTTCTGGCAGGACGAGGGATCCCTTGCGCTGGCCAGGGAGATCCTTGACGGCTGGATCGCAGAACTGGACGGAAACGGCAACGGTAACGGCCACTGGAAGGACCTCTCGCTTGACGAGGCCCTGGAACGCATTGAGACCTTGTTGATGTACTCGGATCTGGTGGACCACCTGCTGTACGAAAAGCAAATCAGAAAGGTCTTTTCCCGTTACTCCAAATATCCCGGCATTGACCGTGAAGTACGTTTCCTCACCCTGACCGCCCAAATGGGGTGTTTTGCCTCCTATTCCAGGACCGTGGACAAGATCATGCCCAACGTGCTGGACGGCAAACTGTCTGCCGGTACCTACGAGAACATCCCGATGACAGGTCCCGCGGATCCGCTCATACAGGCCATACAGTTCCACCTGCTCGCATTGTATATGCTCGAGAACCACTAAGATCCCTGCCTGCACCATAACCAACAATCAATTTTATGGAAAAGCAAGAAGAAGAAAACAGTTTCCGGAAATTTGAAAACAGAATCCTGAAGCGTTTTGACTTTTACAGGTTCAATTACCTGAAATACTGGGTAGTGGCCGTGATAGACGTCATCATAGCCGTGGTATGCTCCACCGTTGTCTTTCTCATCTACTTCCCGCTTTCGGAACCGCTCTCCAGGCGCTACCTGCTGCTGGTAATGCTCCTGACGGCCGTAGTAAGCATGATTGCTTTCTACCTGATGAAGACCTACCGCAACATCATCCGCTACATGACGGTAAAAGGCCTCCTGCC
>Ga0172378_10007532_pt1 | contig 10131 bp, 7 predicted proteins | sample GrowelOW332metaG_FD_119755 | JGI IMG/M metagenome (GOLD analysis project Ga0172378, IMG submission 119755) | Groundwater microbial communities from an aquifer near a municipal landfill in Southern Ontario, Canada - Pumphouse #3_1 metaG | ecosystem: Environmental > Aquatic > Deep subsurface >... | reverse complement strand
ATTAAAAGACAACGCTAAGGAAAAACTTTTTGAAAAAGAAGTTTTGATTAAAAATCAAATTTATAGAACTGGCGAAACCCCCAATATTTACCCTATTATTGAAGTAAAAAAGGAAAAACAAAAAACGAGTCAAAAACCACTTTTCAAGGAAATACATATTAACAACACGACGGAAGATGAATTTGAGGTTTTTCTGGAGTACTCTAATCAAATAAAGGTAAGGGATGTTTATTATTCAATAAAACTTCGCCAAGCTTCTTTTGAAAGTGAAGATATAGAGCTTATTCTAACAGGAGCAATTAGTATTTTACTTCTTACGGCATTTGGCATTTCGTTTTTCGTATCCAAAAAAATCAACAAAACAGTTTGGGCTGACTTCGAAAAAAATCTAATTGCAATTGAAAAATTTAGTTTTGTAAATGGTCGACGACTATATCTTGTGGATAGTGATATTGAAGAGTTTGACCGACTAAATTCAGTTGTTGAAAAGCTCACAGACAAACTGAATGCTGACTATTTATCCTTAAAAGAATTCTCAGAAAATGCATCACACGAAATTCAAACACCTCTCTCAATTGTGTTATTGAATCTTGATGAAATTTTGCAACAGGATCTAACTAAAGAAACATTTGAAAAGGTGGTTACTTCTATTAATGCATTAAAACGACTTTCTACGCTGAATCAGAGCCTTATCTTGTTGACTAAAATAGAGAACAGACAATTCGTTGCGGATAAAGTAATTTCAATCAGCGATTTAGTGAAAAGTAAATTGACTGAATTTGTATCTCTTTTTGACTCAAAAAATATAGTTGTTGAGCTAAATCTTGAGACTGATTTTTCGATAAAGATGAATGAAGAACTTGCCGAAATTTTAATCAATAATTTATTGTCGAATGCGATAAAACATAATGAAGATAATGGCAAAATTCAATTATCTGTCCGAAATAATGAATTCAGAATTTGTAACAGTGGCAAATTAAATTCATTAACTAACGAAACCATCTTCTCACGCTTTACCAAGGGCGATTCAAAATCTTACGGTTTAGGGTTGGCCATTGTCAGAAATATTTGTGAAACTAACAAATTGGAGATTCATTATTCTAACGAAGAACTTCATTGTTTTACAATTACTCCCAAACTTAAGAATTAAACAGATGAAAAAAAGTATAATCCCCTTGTTGTTGCTATTCGTTATAGGCGTTGGTTCTGCGCAAGAACGCGATCTGAATTTTTACATTGAGCAAGCAAAAACAAACAGTCCGCTTATTCAGAAAAACAAAAACGATACTAAAATCATTCAACTTGATCTACAGCAAACAGAGCGTATTTTGAAATGCCCGGTAATCAGCTTAGAATCAAGTATCCTTTTTGCTCCTGTTATTTCGCACGACACGTATCCAAGCACATTTCAATTAGCTACAGCGAATTCAGTAAAGTACACCGGCTACGATTTGGGAGCTACCAGTGGGGGGCAATATCAGGCGTATATCTCAGCTAGCCAACCGCTTCTCGGGAGAATGAATTACAAGGTTTATTCAAGTAGAGCAGATATAGCCCGAAAACAAAATGACAATTCAACAATCTTAACTGTTCACGAAATAGAGCAACTAGTCGGCTATCAGTACATTCTTTGCCTGAAGTCTAAGACACAGATTAAGAATAGTGATATTATCATTCAACAACTCGATGAACAGTTGAATGTCATGCACAAGCTAGTCCAAAATGCAGTCTATAAGCAATCGGATTTAATGCTGTTGGAAATTGAGAAACAAAACTTGGAAGTAACCAATCAATCTTTTAAAAACGATTATAACAGCAATTTGTACGATTTGAATCTGATTTGTGGCGTTAAAGATTCTACACAAGCTGAAATTGCTGAGATTAATTTACAGATTAAACCTGAAAATCCGTCAAATTCACAATTTCTGACTTCTTACAAACTCGACAGTTTAAGTATTATTGCCAATCAATCTATCAACGAACTGAAATACAAACCACAGCTGAATGCTTTTGCTAATGCAGGTTATAATGCAACTGGAATACCTACTTTTGATAGATTTGGATTGAGTGCCGGACTTACATTTAGTTGGAATATCTATGATGGTGGACAACGCAAACTGGAAAGGCAAAAATCAAACGTTAGTATTAATACCCTTCTATTTGAGAAAAATCATTTCATGTCTCAGCAAGAAATCAATAAGAATAAAATAAGAAATCAGATAAAATCACTTGACGAACGGGGCGTAATACTGGAGAACCAATTGATCCAATACGATAAACTCTATAAAGTGTATGAAAATGAACTTTCGCAAGGGTTGGTCTCGGTTATGGATTTTAAGAATCTATTGAAAGACTTTACGTCTAAAAAACAGGATTACCTACTACTGAAAATGGAGAAACAATTATTGATAAACTCGTATAATTACTGGAATTACTAAATTAATTCACAATCAAAATATGAAAAATATATTAAGTGTATTTTTGGGATTCATCATCTCATTTATGATAACTTCTTGCACCAAACAAGATAGCAAACAAGAAGATCAAACACCGATAGTTTCGGTAAAAACTATTCCCGTTAAATATGGCGACATTGAAAGTAACATAAGTTTAAATGGTAAAACCATTTACCTGAAGAAAAACGTCGTTGTTTCGCCTATTTCGGGTTATATTCTTAAGGTGCATATCAAATTTGGCGAAAAGGTACAAAAAAACGATGTATTGTACGAGATACAAACTAAAGAAAATAGGGCGTTAGCAAATACGAATGCCCTTACGGGTGGCATTATAAAAGTATTTGCTCCTTCAAGTGGAATTGTAAATGAGTTGACTGTAAATGAGTCCGGTGGTTATATGGTAGAAGGTGCTACGCTTTGCAGTATAGCCGAAAATAGGAATGTAATGGTTCAGGTTAATGTGCCTTTTGAATACAATTCGTTGCTCAAACCAGGGATAAAATGTGAATTATTTTTGGCTGATAAAACCTCTATTAGTGGTATCATTTATCAAATACTCCCGGTTATTGATGAGGTAAACCAAACCCAGAACGTATTGATAAAACCAGTTACTAATAGACAACTGCCAGAAAACTTAAATCTAACGGTACAGATTTTACAGGCTAAACACAGTCGTACCTGCCTCGTTCCCAAAGATGCAGTAATGACTAACGAGACCCAAACCGAATTTTGGGTTATGAAGATTGTAAATGATAAGCTAGCTTTAAAAATTGACGTTAAGAAAGGAATTGAAAACAACAATTCAGTAGAAGTTTTATCAGCAGATTTAAAGAATAACGATTTGGTTATCACTGAAGGTGCTTATGGTTTGAATGATAGCACAATTGTCAAAATGGAAAAATAATATGGAAAAGATATTTGTCCGGTTTAAAAGTCCGATAGCGGTAATTTTATTGCTAATTTTGATTGGTGGCGTTTTTTCATACTCCAATATGAAGACATCACTTTTCCCTAATGTGACTTTCCCAAAAATCAAAATAATTGCTCAAAATGGAGAACAGCCTGTCGAAAAAATGATGGTTACTGTTACCAAGCCGTTGGAAAATGCTATCAAGAGAGTAGAAAATCTTCATCTTATTCGTAGCACAACCAGTATGGGAAGTTGCGAAATCTCGGCTTTTATGCAATGGGGCTCAGACATTGATTTGGACAAACAACAGGTTGAATCACAAATTGCACAAATAAAAAATAATTTACCACCCGATGTGCAAATAACAGTAGAGAAGATGAATCCTTCTATTCTGCCGGTAATGGGTTATTCGTTACAATCAAATGACAAAAGTCAGGTAGAGTTGAAAATGATAGCTGAATATACAGTAAAACCCTATTTGTCAAGGGTAGAAGGTGTTTCGTCGGTAGAAGTTATTGGAGGTAAAGAAAAAGAATACAGAATAGTACTGGATCAACAGAAGTTAAGCACTCTCAGAATAAGTCCACAAGAAATTCAAAACACATTACAGCAAACCGATTTTATTAAGTCAACTGGTTATAGTGTCGATTATAATCGACTTTATCTAACCGTTACCGATGCAACTATCAAAAACAAAGAACAACTCGAAAACTTAATAGTATTCGATAATGCTGTACGGAAAATCAAAATTTCTGATATCGCAAAGGTTGAAATAGCGGAACGAAACGAATATATCAAAATAAAAGCTGATGGTAAAAACGTACCTCTGATTGCGGTGGTTAAACAGCCCAATAGCAACTTGATAGATGTAGCCAATCAGGTTTCGGAAAAGGTGACAGAATTAAATAAAGTTTTGCCAAAAGGAGTTGTTTTAAAACCCTATTATAATCAGGCAGAGTTTGTAAATAACAGTATCAAAAGCATTATCGATGTGCTTTGGATTGGATTAGCATTGGCAATTATCGTTGTTTTGTTGTTTTTACGTTCATTCAAAGCTGGCTCAGTTTTATTAATAACTATTCCACTCACGTTAGCACTTACATTTATTTGTTTGGCTTTTATCGGTTTCGATTTCAATATTATGACCATTGGAGCCATTGCTGCTTCTATTGGATTAATTATTGACGATGCCATAATTGTGGTAGAACAAATACACCGAACTCACGAAGAATATCCCGACCGCAAGCCCAAAGAATTGGTTGGTAAAGCCATTCACTTTCTTTTTCCGTCCATGGTGAGTTCGTCACTTAGCACCATTGTAATTCTTATTCCATTCGAATTAATGTCAGGTGTAGCAGGAGCATATTTCAAAATCCTGACTGAGACAATGATAATTACCCTCATTTGTTCGTTTATCATTACCTGGCTCGGATTGCCTGTTATTTATTTACTTTTCTCTAGAAATAAAGGATTAACAGAATCGAAGGTACATGCTGTAAAAAGTCATAACTGGATTAATGTTTTTATAACCCGCCCTTTTTTAAGCGTTGGCTTTATTTTTATTTTGATAGTTAGTCTCATACTTGTTCTACCTAATTTAAAAACTGGGTTCTTACCCGAAATGGACGAAGGATCTATTGTATTGGACTATAATTCACCTCCGGGAACATCGTTGGAAGAAACAAACCGTATGTTAAACGAAGTAGATAAAATATTGGATAAAACGCCCGAAGTAAAAGCCTATTCACGCCGAACAGGCACACAAATGGGATTCTTTATTACTGAACCTAACCGTGGTGATTATCTGATTGAATTGAATAGCAAACGAAATAAAACTACAGACCAAGTTTCAGATGAAATTCGTCGGCGAGTTGAGAAAACATTGCCATCTCTTACGGTTGATTTTGGGCAAGTGATTACAGACATGCTGGGCGATTTAATGAGTAGCGTGCAACCTATTGAAATTAAAATATTTGGAGATAATAGTTTAAGATTGAAAGCATTATCGAAACAGATAGCTGATAGTGTGTCAACCATTAAGGGTACAGCAGATGTATTTGATGGGATTGTGATTGCCGGTCCTATGGCAAGTTTCACCCCTAAAGAAAATAAGTTGAAACAAATCGGATTAACACCTGCCGATTTTCAAAGTCAGGTTGAATTCAATTTAGCAGGTCAGGTGGTTGGTTCTATTCCTGAAAAAGAACAATTGACGGATGTACGAATGATCTTTCCATTAAACAATAAAACGCCGATTGAGAAGATGAAGCAAATTAAAATTTGCAGCAAATCGGGCGATTATGTAGCTGTCAATCAACTTGCTGATTTAACTATACAAAGTGGCGTTTCGGAAATTGAGCGTGAAAATCTTCAAACTATGGGAGTTGTTTCAGCCCGGTTGAACGAAAGTGATTTAGGAAGCGTAATGAAAAATATTCAGAAAAAAATGAAGCAAATCAATTTGCCTCCTTCCTACCAAATTATCTATGGAGGTTCCTATGCCGAGCAGCAAAAATCATTTGCTGAATTATTGAAAATCCTTCTTATTGCAGCTCTGCTCGTGTTTTTAGTTGTTCTGTTTATGTTTAAAAGTCTGAAACTTTCACTAACAGTAATTTTTGTTAGTTCACTAGGTTTAGCGGGTGGGGTGATTGCATTATTTCTAACAAATATGCCTCTGAATGTTGGTAGTTATACTGGTTTGATAATGATAGTGGGAATTATTGGAGAGAATAGTATTTTCACAATTCAACAGTTCTTATCAGAATTAAAAACAACAACTATTAAACAAGCACTTATTTATGCTATCTCGGCACGTCTTCGCCCCAAACTAATGACAGCTTCAGCTGCAATAATTGCGTTAATTCCCTTGGCATTAGGTATTGGTAGCGGAGCACAAATGCACCAATCACTGGCAATTGCTGTAATTGGAGGATTAATGGTGGCACTACCTTTATTGCTAATCGTCTTGCCCAGTTTACTCCTGTTAATAATGAAAGAACCAAGTAAAAGAAAGATAGTATTATGAATCTAAAACTACTCACTATCCAAATTTTATTAAGTATTACTCTTTTATCACATGCTCAAATGGATTCAATAGCTTTAAAAGAAAATAGCTTTTGGAACAATAAATCAATATCTATTGGTTACCAGAATGGTTATATCTTTCAGACAAACGATTTTATAAAGGGAAATAATGTTCAGGCAGCTAAGTTGGATGAGTTTCAAGCATTTTCACTCAAACTTTCAAAACAGACAAATGGCGAAAAACTGTGGGAACAATTGTATAAATACCCCAGTTGGGGTTTGGGAGCGTATGTTGCCGACTTTCACAATCCTGCTGAAATAGGAACACCCATTGCACTTTATGGTTTTCTGAATGCGCCTTTTGTGAGGTGGGAACACTCAACGTTTAATTATGAAATCAGCTTTGGAGCAACTGCTAATTGGAAATCATTTAATCCGCTTACCAATCAATACAATATCGCTATTGGAGCCGGGCAATCTTTTTTCATTGATGCCGGACTTAACCTTGAATTTGAAATTAGTAAACACCTAAATTTGGTTACGGGTTTCAGTTTAACTCATTTCTCAAACGGTGCACTGAAATATCCAAATAAAGGGATTAACTGTGTCGCACCTAAAATAAGTTTGAGATATAACTTGTATGAACGACCAAAATTCATAAAACAAGAATTACCAAAATTTAATTCCAGTAATGAATGGGAAATTTCGACATTTGCAGGGTTAAAGAATCTGATTTTCATTGATTCGGTAAGAAAAGATATTATCGAACAATACGAAGGTTTGAGTTACCCTGTTTTTGGAGTAACAGCATTATTCAATCACCAGATTAGTCGTAAATCTAAAATCGGTTTGGGAATAAATTTTGCATACAATAGTACCGTAAATGCCGAAAGTGCAGCAATTATAGCGAATAGTTCAACTGATTTTGATCCGGTTTCTGGTCCGATAACAGATAAAATTCAAATCAGTATTTTTCCGTCCTATGAGCTTGTTGTAAATAAAATATCTCTGGTTCTTCAACCTGCATTCTACATTTATCGCAAAAAAACGAAGAACCAATCACCTAATTTCCACCAACGCATTGGGTTGAAGTACTATTTTTCCGACAATTTTTTTGGAGGAATTGTTCTACGTGATTATTCATTTCATGTCTCGGATTTTGTCGAATGGACTGTGGGGTATCGGATAAATGGGAAATAAAGAACTTTGACATGATTTTTATACTGAGTTCATACAATCTTATTACACAAAACACTTTAAAATTATAAAAACACTTTAGAATATCAAAGTTAATTAAAAATCCAATTAGAAAACAATTCTGATTGTTAAATTTAAAACAATGAAAAGATCAATAAATTTTTTTCTTTTATTTTTTCTGCCTACATATCTCATGGCTCAAACCGACACAACCAATGTGCATTTCAAATGGAATAAAAACAAATTATCAATTACAACTTCTTATATCAATGGTTCTGTGGCGCCTACCAATGTGTTTGTAAAAGGCTCTAACCAAAATTCTGTTTTAATTGACGATTTTCAGGCATTAAACATTAAACTTAGCACACAAACTACTGGCGAAACACTACAGGAACAAGTTTTTAATTGTCCGTTGTGGGGTCTAGGTTTTAAAATCCTTGACTTTGATAATATTAATGAAATAGGAATTCCCCTTGCTCTTTATGGGTTTATTGATATTCCATTGCTTCGTAAACAACGATTTTCAGTTAATGCCGAACTGGGTTTTGGTGTTTCATTTAACTGGCGTTCATTTAACCCAATTACCAATCAGTATAATGTAGCTTTAGGATTGGGTCAGGCATTTATGAGCGATGCCGGTGTAAGTCTAAACTATCAACTATCAAATCATTTCGATTTGCTTGCAGGCTTTAATTTCTCACATTACTCCAATGGTGCTATCAAGATGCCAAATTTTGGAATAAACACTTATGCGCCTAAAATTGGAATTAAATATAATTTTTACGAACGCCCCGAGTTCGTAAAATATAAAGTCCCGAAATACAAACCACATGGCGAGTGGATCTTGTCAGCTTTTGCCGCAATGAAAAACATTATTTTCGACTCAGTAGATATCGAAATTAAAGAAAAATATGAAGGCGTTTTCTTCCCTGTGTACGGATTTTCGGCACTGTATAATTGGCAGATTAGCCATTTGTCGAAATTTGGCATTGGAGCTACATTTAATTACAATGGGTCAATTAATGCACAAGTGGCTGTTGAAAACAATGAATTAGATGAAGTAGATGGTCCTTTTGCAGATAAACTTCAACTAAGCATTTATCCATCTTATGAGCTTTGTATCGATAAAGTTTCAATTGTTCTGCAACCGGCATTTTATGTATATCGAAAAAATTTCAAAAATCAATCTCCCGTTTTTCATCAACGAGTTAGTATAAATTATCACATATCCGATAAAATTTTTGCCGGAATAACCCTACGTGATTACTCTATGCACGCCGACTTTGTGGAATGGACGGTGGGGTATCGGATAAATGGAAAATAAACACTATTTACCAAATTTATATTCTGCAATCGTATAAATCAGTTTTTTAATTCTGTACACAGTATAAAAATAACTCAAATAACTAATATTAAGATGAAAAAATATCTCTTACTACTTTTGCTTTTCCCTGCTATTACTGGTTTTTCCCAAAACATTGATATCAATGTTCTCAGAGATATAAACTTAAATAGAAACAGGCAACTCGATGGCGTTTTCAAAGGTATTACCAACTCCGCTGCACCTGTGGCAATAGGTACACCCATCATCTTATATGGCATTAGTCTGCTCGAAAAAGATTCAGTAAATAGGCAAAAAGCCATATTTATTGGCGTTTCTGTGATTTCAGCAACAGCCATTGCTACAATTTTAAAATATGCGGTTAATCGCCCCAGACCCTTTATAACTTACCCATATCTTGAAAAATTAAGCGATGGTGGAAGTCCCTCATTTCCCTCCGGTCATACTTCCGATGCTTTTGCGCTAGCTACTTCAGTTAGCATGGCTTATCCCAAATGGTATGTCATTGCTCCTTCATTTTTATGGGCAGGAGCTGTTGGCTATTCTCGTATGGATTTAGGGGTTCATTATCCGAGCGATGTACTTGCAGGAGCATTGTTAGGTACTGCTTCAGCTTATTTGTGTTATAAAGCGAACGAATGGATACATCTAAACAAAAAGAAGAAACTCAGATTAAGTTTGAGTAATTTTTAAAACTTTATTAATCTGGATTCTTTCATTAAAATTACAACATTATGATAGATTTTCATAATTATCAAACTGGCGCACTTTTATTAAGTGTACCAAATGAAAGTTATTCTTCGTCCCATATGCTTTTGCAACTCAGCATTCCAGAACAATGGTCAGGCAAAGCCTGAAAGTTAATTACTGACAGCTCCGCAGGGCAAAATCCTCAGCCGCCAAAAATCCCCGCCCCTCGTACCTCTGGGCTTGCACGGTCTTTTTGTCGGCTTCCGCACAATCAACCCTGCTGTTGTTTTTTTCTGTCACACTTTTTGCATAAGCGAGTGCAGAGCTGAACTCGTTCAAGCTATGCCGAGCGTTGCAAAATATCACGAAGTAATTTTTGCGAAAAGCAAAAAAGACGTTTGCACTCCAACCGCCACCACCGTGCTACACTTGCGCCAGAAAAAAAACAACTCAAAGCTATGTATACATAACATGTAGTTATAGTACTTTTTTCACCAAATAGGCTCACT
>Ga0172378_10007528_pt1 | contig 10133 bp, 8 predicted proteins | sample GrowelOW332metaG_FD_119755 | JGI IMG/M metagenome (GOLD analysis project Ga0172378, IMG submission 119755) | Groundwater microbial communities from an aquifer near a municipal landfill in Southern Ontario, Canada - Pumphouse #3_1 metaG | ecosystem: Environmental > Aquatic > Deep subsurface >... | reverse complement strand
ACATATTCGCTCATTATACGTGGAATAATCGGTATTCCTTCCTGATATAAAAAGTGGGCAATTCTGTGAACTACAATTGTTTCAAGACAAGGGTAAGAAAGAATTACTTCTTCTGCTGTCTTTGCTGCAGGGTCGCCAGAAAGGGCAGCCGCAGAATCTTTCATAATCAATCTTCGAATCTCTGGTAAGATTTCAATTAGTTTTACAGCTGCACTTTCAGCTCGCTTATTACATTGAGAAACTTCTGCTTCTTTTAGAGTTTCTTCCTCTCGACATTTATCATATACAAAAGATTTCTGAATTTCAGAAGTTAAAACTGAAATTACTCTATTTACGTGTTGACCAGTAATGTATTTTAGATTGCCGTCTTCAATCATTTCATCATACTTAAAACCTGGAAAAATCAAACATTGTAAATCTTGAAGGACTGAAACTACGTTTTCTCTATTAGGGAAACTTTCTGAACCGGATCTGTTTACGCCTCCGTCTTTTGCATAGGAGTTCATAATATTCTCAATAAGTTTGTCTAAATTCACGATTTACCTCTCGTTTTAGGGTATTTTAGACTACAATATAGCATATTATTCAAAATAGCTATACTTTTTTCTGAGTTATTATTGACATTAAAACATGACTCCGATATATTTTTAGGACACGTCATTTTATGAATTTTTGCCCTTGTAGCTCAGTCGGTAGAGCGCAACCATGGTAAGGTTGAGGTCTGCGGTCCGATTCCGCACGGGGGCTGAAATATAAGAATGTGTTTGGGTGGAAAATATTTTTTTAGGAGTTATGCAAAATGGCAAGCAAAAAAAAGGGTGCTGTTGAGATCATCGCATTACAGTGTACAGAATGCAAACGCAAAAACTATACTACAACAAAGAATCGTAAGAATACTCAGGGTAAAATGGAATTGAGTAAGTATTGTCCTTTTGATCGTAAACATACTGTTCATAAAGAAACAAAAGTAAAATAAGATATTATACCAATTAATTTTTCAAATTGATTGGTTAATTATATTTAGGCCAGTAGTTCAGTTGGTAGAGCATCGGTCTCCAAAACCGAGTGTCGCGGGTTCGAGTCCTGCCTGGCCTGTTATTTTTATGTAAAGAGGAAACTATGGCTAAATTTGGTGGTTTTTTTAAAGAATGTGTTGGAGAACTAAAAAAGGTTGTATGGCCTTCTCGTGATGATGTTTTGGGTTCTGTTAAAATCGTAATCATCTCTACAATAGTTGTAGCCGTTGTTCTTGGTCTTTTTGATTTAGGATTCACAGAACTTTTCCGCTTGTTAATGAAATAAGGTTGTTTACATGGCAAAAAGCTGGTACATCCTTCATACTTATACAGGTTACGAAGGAAAAATTGAGCGAGCAATTCGTTCTCTTATTGAAACAAACAAATTAAATCCTGCTATCGTAGTAGATGTTAAAGTTCCTGTTGAAGAACTTATTGAAATCAAAGATGGTAAGAAAAAGAGTCGCAATAACAAATTCCTTCCTGGATATATCATGCTTGAATTGGATTTACCAGATTTAGGATGGAAAGATACTTGTTCGACTATTCGCCGTATTCAGGGTGTTACAGGTTTTGTTGGAACTAATCCAAGTGAAAGACCTCGTCCTATTAGCTCTGATGAGGCAAAAAATCTTTTACAACGTGCCGGTGAAATCAAAGGCGAAAAGAATGTTCGTATTAAACAATCATTCTCTGTTGGCGATCAGGTTAAAATTACTGACGGTCCATTCGCTACATTTAGCGGCGCAGTTGAAGAAGTTAATGTCGAAAAAGACAAACTACGTGTTATGGTCCAAATCTTTGGAAGAGCAACACCAGTAGAAGTAAGTCTTCTTCAGGCAGAACGTATTTAATTCAGGTTTTACCTTCGGGTAAAGTTTATATACCTGTTTTTGGGAGAAATGTAAGTCCGTTGGACATAGGCATTTCGCTACGGGTTGCTAAGTTTTAGCAATACCAACACCAATCTTAGGAGAAAAAAATGGCTAAGAAACAAATTACCAGTGTCATTAAACTGCAGTGCCCTGCAGGATCTGCGACACCGGCTCCACCAATTGGACCTGCTTTAGGACCACACGGTGTTCCAGCCCCAAAATTTGTTCAAGAGTTCAACGACAGAACTAAGTCAATGGAAAAAGGACTTATCATCCCTGTTGTTATTTCTGTTTACTCTGACAAATCTTTCACATTTATTCTCAAGACTCCTCCAGCAGCTGTTCTTATTAAAAGAGCAATTAAGTTGGAAAAAGGTTCTGGAAATCCACTTAGAGATAAAGTTGGAAAAATTTCTCAGAAAGATCTTGAAGAAATCGCAAAAACAAAAATGCCAGATATCAATGCAAATGATATCGAAGCAGCAAAGAAAATCATCGCTGGTACGGCACGCAGTATGGGCGTAGAAGTGGAGGCCTAAATGAAACACGGAAAAAAATATCGCGCATCAGTGGCCAAATATGATCTTACTAAAAAGTATGATATAGCTTCCGCTTGTAAAATGATTCAGGATATGAAGTTTGTAAAATTCGATGAAACTGTAGAAGCTCATATTGCGCTTCGCCTTAACAAAGGTGCAACAGTTCGCGATACTTTAGTATTCCCAAATCAGTTTAAGACTGAAAAGAAAGTATTAGTATTCTGTAAAGAAGACCGCGTAAAAGAGGCTCTCGATGCAGGTGCAGCTTTCGCTGGCGAATCTGAATACATTGAAAAGGTAAAAGGCGGCTGGCTTGATTTTGATGTTGCTGTTGCAACACCAGATATGATGAAAGACGTTGGTCGTTTAGGTATGGTTTTAGGTCGCAAAGGTCTTATGCCAAACCCAAAGACTGGAACAGTTACAAATGATATCGCAAGTGCTATCGCTGAATTGAAGAAAGGTAGAACAGAATATCGTGCTGACAAAGCCGGTGTTATCCATATTGCAGTTGGTAAAGTATCAATGGATGCAGGTAAAATTGCTGAAAACGTTACAACTCTTATCTCTGAAGTAGATAGAAAAAAACCAGCAGATGCAAAAATGGACTATGTTTCTAGCATTTCTGTATGTTCAACCATGGGCCCAGGCGTATGGGTAAACGTTAAGGAAGGAGAGTAACATATGGCAATTAAAGCAAAAAAAATACAGCCTGCAAAAACAGCTGCTATTGAATCTGCAAAAGCTACTCTAGAAAGCTATAACGATTTCTTCTTCGCTGACTATCGTGGTTTAACAGTAGAGCAGATTACTGCTCTTCGTGGAAAACTTCGCGAAAAGAATTCTGCTATCAAAGTTATCAAAAATAACTTTGCTCGCATTGCTTTTGAAGGATTAAAAATCGACAATGTTTCTGATTATCTTAAAGGCCCAACAGCTATTGCTATGGCTAAAGAAGATTCAAACGAAACAGCAAAGATTTTATTCGATTTTGCAAAAGAAGTACCTGCATTAAACATTAAAGGTGCTTATGTAAATAAAGAGATTTACGATGTAGCTAAAGCTGAAGCCTATTCTAAGGTTCCAGGAAAGAAACAGCTTATCGCAATGCTCATGTCTGCAATCAATGGCCCAGCACAAAAACTTGCTGCTACATTGCAGGCTTATGTTGACAAAAAATCAAGTGAAGCACCAGCTGAAGCTCCAAAAGAAGCAGCAGCTCCTGCAGCCGAAGCAGCCGCTCCAGAAGCAGCTCCACAGGCTTAACTATTTGATTTGGAAACACGGTCAGGCTTCATAGCTGTCGACTGTCCGTGTATAGACGCAGACCTTTATGTCTGTGTATACCGCCTAGCGGTATAAAAAATTATTTTTATGGAGAAGACAATATGGCAGCTCTAACAAATGATCAGATTCTTGATGCAATCGCAAACATGAGTGTTCTTGAAGCTTCAGAACTCGTAAAAGCTATGGAAGAAAAATTCGGAGTAACAGCAGCAGTTGCAGTAGCAGCAGCTCCTGGCGCAGCAGCTGGTGGTGCAGCAGCTGAAGAACAGACAGAATTCTCTGTTACACTCGAAAAATTTGATGCAGCAAAAAAAATTGGTGTTATCAAAGCTGTAAAAGCTCTCACAGGTCTTGGACTTGGCGAAGCAAAAGCATTAGTTGAAGGCGCACCAAAACTTCTTAAAGAAGGTCTCAGCAAAGCTGATGCAGACAAATGGGTTTCTGAAATCACTGCAGCTGGTGGTGAAGTTTCAAAGAAATAAGTCTAAAATCTTTTTTAGCTTATAAATTAAAGCAGGCAGATTCTCTGCCTGCTTTAAATCGTTATGAATACTAAGTGTGAATTAAGGTTTTTGCCAATTCTTTTGGTGTAAACCTGTGGCAAGTTTTTTGTGCTGTGCAGGAGTTTCCGCATGTAGCAAAAATCTTTGACTACGAAGTTCCTACAGGGGGTATTGATGTTCGCTAAGAGCCGGACAGTCAACCGTCAGTACATCGGTAAAGACGTTAAAGCCTTTATGGATGTTCCTAATCTTATTGATATCCAGACATCATCCTATGAATATTTCCTTCAGAAAAATAAACTGGAAAATCACGAACCGTTAGCCAATCAAGGTTTACAAGAAGCATTTACTTCTACATTCCCTATTGAAAGCCCTAACGGAGATATGTCTCTAGAATTCGAGTTCTATGAACTTGATACAGAGAATATTAAATTTACAGAGCTTGAATGTAAACAAAAAGGTTTTACTTATGCAGTACCTTTAAAAGCTCGCATCAATTTGAATTTCCTTCAGACAGGTGCAATCCTACAGAAAGATATATATATGGGCGATATTCCGCTCATGACAGACCGCGGTACTTTCGTTATTAACGGAGCAGAGCGTGTTGTTGTTTCTCAGATCCATCGTTCTCCAGGTGTTATTTTTAATCATGACAAAGGCGTATACGGTAGCCGTATTATTCCTTATCGTGGTTCTTGGCTTGAATTCGAAATTGACCAAAAGAAAGATTTGATTTTTGCTAAAATCGACCGCAAGAAAAAAATCTTAGGTACAATTTTCCTTCGTGCTTTAGGATATAATACACGTGAAGAAATTATTAAATGTTTCTACGAAACAGAGAATGTAAAAGTTGTAAATTCTGCAGACAAAAAAGATGCTTTAGTTGATAAAGTTTTATCAGCTCCTGTATTTATTATGGATGCAGATTCTGGCGAACAGAAAAAACTTTTCTCTGCTGGTTCTCGCTTACATCCGCATGATGTTGATGATTTGATTGCTAACTCAATTAAAGAAATTGAAGTAATTAAATTTGATACACGCAAAAATCCTGACAACAAAGATGAAAAGAACCTTTCATTGAATTCTCAGATGATTATCAACTGTTTCGATCGTGAAGAGATTCGTTTTGCTAAAGAAGGCGTTGAAAACGATGAACCAACGAAAGAAGATGCATTGTCAGCTGTTTATTCAATCTTAATGCCTGGCGAACCAATAACAATGGAAGCTGCAGAAAAGGATTTGAACTCCCTTTTCTTCTCTCTCCGCCGTTATGACTTAGGTCGCGTAGGTCGTTATAAATTAAACAAAAAATTTGATTATAAAGAACCTGTTGAAGAACATACACTTGTAAAAGAAGACATCATTCAAACAATGAAGTTTTTAATTAAGGTATATGCCGGTGAAGAACAAGTTGATGATATCGATCACCTTGGAAACCGTCGTATTCGTTCTGTAGGCGAACTTATGACTAATCAGTTTAAGACTGCATTTAGCCGTATGGAACGCATTGCAAAAGAACGTATGGGCTTAAAAGAAACAGAGACAATGAAGCCACAAGACTTAATTTCAATTAAGCCAATTGTTGCATCAATCAAAGAATTCTTTGGTTCTTCACAGCTTTCTCAGTTCATGGATCAGATTAACCCATTGGCTGAACTTACACACAAACGTCGTCTTAATGCTTTAGGACCAGGCGGTCTTTCTAGAGATCGTGCTAGTTTCGAAGTTCGCGATGTTCACTATTCACACTACGGTCGTATGTGCCCTATTGAAACTCCTGAAGGTCCGAACATTGGACTTATTGTTTCATTGGCTATTTACACTCGTGTAAACGAATATGGCTTCCTTGAAGCTCCTTACCGAAAAATTGAAAACGGTAAAGCAACTAACGAAGTAGAATACTTATCCGCTATGGATGAAGACAAATACTTCATTGGTCAGGTAAGCGAAGGTATGAAAGCCGACGGTTCTTTTGCTACAGAAATGATTTCTTGCCGTAAGCGTGGTGATTATACACAGCGTTCTGCAAAAGACGTTGATTTCATGGACGTTTCACCAAGACAGGTAATTTCTGTATCAGCTGCCCTTATTCCTTTCCTTGAGCATGACGATGCTAACCGTGCGCTCATGGGCTGTAACATGCAGAGACAGGCAGTACCTCTTCTGTTCCCAGAACCACCACATGTTGGAACTGGTATGGAAAAGAAATGTGCTTACGATTCTGGCGTTCTTGTTAAAGCAAGAAGAGCTGGTGAAGTAATCTACGTTTCTAGCGATATGGTAAAGATTAAACCTGAAGAAGGTAAACGTGGTGAAGTTGATGAATATCCACTATTAAAATATCAGAGAACAAACCAAGATACTTGTTATCACCAGAGACCAACAGTAGAAGTTGGAGAAAAAGTTCAGTTCGGTTCAGTTTTAGCTGACGGTCCTGCAACATTCAACGGTGAATTAGCACTTGGTAGAAACCTTTTGGTTGGATTCGTTCCTTGGAATGGATACAACTATGAAGACGCTGTTTTGATTTCAAGACGTGTTGTTAAAGAAGATATGTATACATCAATCCATATCAAAGAATTCTCAACAGAGATTCGTGAAACAAAACTTGGTCCTGAAAGAATTACACGCGATGTTCCAAATACAGCAGAAAAGAATCTTGATGATTTGGATGCTGAAGGTATCGTAAGAATCGGTGCAAAAGTACGCGATTTGGATATCTTGGTTGGAAAAGTAACACCTAAGAGCGAAGCTGAAACAACTCCTGAATTTAAGTTGTTAAACTCAATCTTCGGTGAAAAAGCAAAAGAAGTTCGCGATTCTTCATTACGTGTTCCACACGGAGTTGAAGGTGTTGTTATCGATGTACAGCGCTTACGCCGTACAGAAGGTGATGAATTAAACCCTGGCGTAGACGAAGTAGTTAAAGTATTAATTGCTAACAAACGTAAACTACGTGAAGGTGATAAAATGGCTGGACGCCACGGAAACAAAGGTGTTGTTTCCAGAATCCTCCCAGAAGAAGATATGCCATATTTGGCAGACGGTACTCCACTTGATGTTTGTTTGAACCCATTAGGTGTACCTTCTCGTATGAATATTGGTCAGATCCTTGAATCAGAGCTTGGTATTGCTGGTAAATATTTGAATCAGTTCTATGAACTTCCAGTATTCCAGTCACCATCTCAGAATCAGATTGCACAGAAACTTGAAGAAGCTGGTTTAACAAGCGATTGTAAACAAGTTGTTCGCGACGGTAGAACCGGTGAACCATTTGTAAACCCAATTTTCGTTGGCGTTATTTACTATCTCAAATTGCACCACCTTGTTGATGACAAAATGCACGCTCGTTCAACTGGACCTTACTCACTCGTAACACAGCAGCCTCTTGGAGGTAAAGCTCAGTTCGGTGGTCAGCGTCTTGGTGAAATGGAAGTATGGGCTCTCGAAGCTTATGGTGCTGCAAACAACCTTCAGGAAATGATGACAATCAAATCTGATGATATGAACGGACGTTCTAAGATTTACGAATCTATAGTTAAAGGCGATCCTTCTTCCCCAGCAGGCGTACCTGAATCATTCAACGTATTGGTACAGGAATTACGCGGTCTTGCATTGGATTTCACAATTTATGATGCAAAGGGAAAGCAGATTGCTCTTACAGAACGTGATCAGGAGCTTATAGACAAAGCAGCTTCTGGTTTTGACAAGGAGAATGCTAATGCGTGATATTCAAGATTTCGACAGCATTAAAATAAAATTAGCCTCACCAGAAACTATTCGTGCCTGGTCTTATGGCGAAGTAAAGAAGCCAGAAACAATTAACTATCGTACATTAAGACCAGAGAAAGACGGTCTTTTCTGCGAAAGAATTTTCGGTACAACAAAAGAATGGGAATGCTACTGTGGAAAATTCAAGTCAATTCGTTATAAAGGCGTTATTTGCGACCGCTGCGGTGTTGAAGTAACACACTTTAAGGTACGCCGTGAACGTACTGGTCACATTGAACTTGCAGCTCCTGTAAGCCACATTTGGTATTATCGTTCTGTTCCAAGTAGAATGGGACTTTTGCTTGACTTACAAGTAGCAGCTCTTCGTTCAGTTTTGTACTACGAAAAATATATCGTTATTGATGCTGGTGATACTGACTTAAAGAAAATGCAGCTTCTTACAGAAGATGAATTCCTTGAAGCTCAGGAACGCTATGGCGGTTCTTTCACTGCTGGCATGGGTGCTGAAGCTGTAAAAACATTGCTCGAAGGTCTCGACCTCGACGCTTTGGCTGCAGAACTCCGTGCAAAGATGATTGAAAAAGGACCAAAGAGCGACAAGCGCCTTCTAAAGCGTATTGAAATCGTAGAGAATTTCCGTGCATCAGGAAACAAAGCGTCATGGATGATTCTAGACGTTATTCCTGTTATGCCTCCAGAACTTCGCCCTATGGTTCAGCTTGATGGTGGCCGTTTTGCTACATCAGACTTAAACGATTTGTATCGTCGTGTTATTTACCGTAATAACCGCTTAAAGAGACTTATGCAGCTCTCCGCTCCTGATATTATTATCCGCAATGAAAAGCGTATGCTTCAGGAAGCAGTAGACGCTTTATTTGATAACTCAAAGCGTAAACGTGTTGTAAAAGGCGCTTCAAACCGTCCATTGAAGTCAATTAGCGATATGCTCAAAGGTAAACAAGGTCGTTTCAGACAGAACCTTTTGGGTAAACGTGTTGACTACTCAGGTCGTTCCGTAATTGTTGTAGGTCCAGAATTGAAACTATGGCAGTGCGGTCTTCCTACAAAAATGGCATTGGAACTCTTCAAGCCTTTCATTATGAAAAAACTTGTTGATAAAGATGTTGTTTTCAATATTAAAAAAGCAAAGGCCTTGATAGAACAAGAGTCAGCTGAAGTATATGCAATCCTTGATGAAGTTGTACGTGAGCATCCAGTTATGCTTAACCGTGCTCCTACTTTGCACCGTTTGGGTATTCAAGCTTTCGAGCCTGTACTCGTAGAAGGCAAAGCAATTAAACTCCATCCTTTAGCATGTAAAGCTTTCAATGCCGACTTCGATGGTGACCAGATGGCTGTTCACGTACCTTTAACAAAGGCAGCTCAGATGGAATGTTGGAACTTAATGCTTTCAGCAAGAAACCTTCTTGACCCAGCTAACGGTGGAACAATCGTTTATCCTTCACAGGACATGGTTTTAGGTATTTACTACATGACTTCTATTAAGCCAAGAGCTGTAGGAACAGGCAAACGTTTTAGTTCTGCTGATGAAGTTCGTATGGCGGCCGAATGTGGAAACATTGAATGGCAGGCTTTAATTAAAGCTCCTGTAGAAAGAGCTCCTTATAATGGCGCTATAGTTGAAACATCTGCTGGACGTTTAGCATTTAACGAAGAAATGCCAGACGGCGTTGAGTATGTTAACGAACAGCTTGATGACAAAAAACTTCGCGGTATGATTGAAAAAGTTTACCACGGAAAAGGCCCATGGCTTACAATCCAAATGCTTGATGCAATCAAGGCTGTAGGTTACAAGAACGCTACATTCTACGGTGCAACACTCTCTATGGAAGATATCGTTATTCCAAAAGAGAAGAAACCAATGATGGATGAAGCTAATAAGGAAGTTGAACGTATTATTAGTAGCTACAGTAAAGGTGCTATTAGTGCTGAAGAAAGATACAACAAAGTTACAGAACTTTGGCAGCGTACAAACGACTCTCTTACTAAAGTAATGATGAAGAATCTTGCTCAGGATAAAGATGGTTTCAATACTATCTACATGATGGCTACTTCTGGTGCCCGTGGTTCCCCAAAGCAGATTTCTCAGTTGGCCGGTATGCGTGGACTTATGTCTAAACCTAACGGTGATATTATTGAACTTCCAATTCGTTCAAACTT
>Ga0172378_10007527_pt1 | contig 10133 bp, 8 predicted proteins | sample GrowelOW332metaG_FD_119755 | JGI IMG/M metagenome (GOLD analysis project Ga0172378, IMG submission 119755) | Groundwater microbial communities from an aquifer near a municipal landfill in Southern Ontario, Canada - Pumphouse #3_1 metaG | ecosystem: Environmental > Aquatic > Deep subsurface >... | reverse complement strand
GGCCTCCCACTTTTTTGACAACACCAGCAGTGCGGCTGTTTCTGCCAGTGCCTTGTCTTTTCGCTGCAGCTCTCGTTCGAGTTTTTTTATCTTTTGCTTATCTTCCCGACTGTTTTGGGCCTGAGCCTTTTTGAGATGGGAACTGCTTTGATATCCAGACAGCACTGTTTTTTTCCATTGATCAATCTGTTCTTTATAGAGCCCTTTTCTTCGGCAATATTCACTGAGTTGGATCTCGTTAAAAGAGGCCGACTCTATGATAGTCGCCAACTTATCCTCAGCACTCCAGGTCTCTGATTTCTTTTTCTTTGCTGGCACAGCCACCCCCTGGTTTTGATAATCTTTTTTCCATTTGTAGAGTGTAACACCTGAAACTCCGGTTTCTCTACATAATTGTGAAACAGATGTCGGATAAGGTGGCATCATCTTCTTGATCACAGCGTCTTTGAACTCTTTGGTGTATCGTTTGGACATTCTTCCATCTCACTTCGCCCTTGGATTTATGATGATTTTTTGAAGCAAAAACTATCCTGACACATAGGGATAATGGCGATATCCTGTTCGTAAGGATTACACTTCTCACATCAGTATATTTCAGGAGCAGAAAAAATTGTCTGATAGCGACCAAAAGCTATTTTCCAAACGCTAGACTGAAAAAACTGAAAGTACAAATACATAGTCATAAAAATAAGCATTGCTAAAATTATATTTTTATATATTGGGTTTTTTATTTTTAGAAACAAAATAGGGAAAACAACAATTGTTATAGGTTGGAAATACATTCCTATACGACTAATCATCATTATTGATAAACTTAATGGAATTATAAAATAACCTAACATCGAAATTCTAAACAACAAAGCTACATCTGCAATTTGTAATCGTTCATAAAACAAAATAAGCGCAAAAAGAAATGCAGAAAAAGCTACCCCAAGGCCAGAACCAAGAACTGAACTCATCTTATAATTCTGATACTTTTCAAAAAAAATGCCTGTATATTTAATAATATATGGCAAAAACAAAGAAGAGAAGCCTAGCATAAACAAAAAAAGGCTGAAAAGACTAACAGCCGTTAGGATATTAATCTTGAAATTGAATAGTCTGAGCAGATAAATGGGCAAAAGAATAAGCGCACTACTATGAAAAGAAGAAGCAAGAACAATACATGCAAGATAACGAAGAAAATCTTTTTTATAGATGTAATCTATTGAAAATATAAAAATATCAATCGCTAACGACTGCCGCATCGCCGAAGCATGTATCAGCATAAATCCAGGGGTAAAAACATATAAAAATACTGCAAACCAATAATATCTAGGCGAAACATACCGTTTTATAAATCGATAATATACCCAACAATTAAAGGCTGCTAATACTGCAACCATAGCAAAGAAACCAAAAGGCCTAAATACGCGACATAAAAAAATCCATCCTATTTCAAAATGTGATGATACATTAAAATAATCTATCATCGTATATCGATTTATATCTAAAAAACCTTGAAGATAGGCAACATAATCATTTCCATAACGATATCTGAGAGCCAACAACAGGAAAATTAGAATAAAAGAGGCCTTCAGTCCGAATGATGTCTGCTTCGATCGTGCGGAAAATGCACATAACACTACGAAAATATTAAACAGTAATATTGTAGTCATATTATGCTCGGATCAATCGGTAAATATTAATAAGCTGATTTAAATTTCCTTCCCGATAATGCCGTTGTTTGGCAACTTCTACCCCTTTTATAGAAAGTCTCATTGCAAAATCTTTATCCGTAAATATACGACGAATACACTCGGCCAACATTTCCACTTCTTCAAATCGGTACAGCAAGCCTGTTTCGCCATGCGTGACCATATCAGGAACACCGCCAACATACGAAGCAATGGAGGGGACCCCAAGCAGTTGGGCCTCGCCAAGGGAATTTGGGCTGTTTTCGATACTTGATGGGCAAATAAAAAGGTGGGTATTTTTATATTCTACGATCATTCTTTCTTCAGATAACGGGCCTGTGAATTCGATATTTTTTTCCAGTCCCAAGCTTCGTATCAATCCGGAAATATATGAACCATACCCGTTCCTTTTCACTCTACTGGTCAACGTGCCTGCGTCTATAATGTTATGTCCAGAAACGCGCACACGAATACGGGGGAATTCTGTTACAAGCAGTGCAACAGCCTTCAGCACCTGGTGTAGTCCCTTAATCGGATATCCAGCCTGACTTAGGAATATTGTATAGTCTGTCTTTTGAGAAATATCCCATGTGTCCGCAGAATAAAAAGCATCACGCAGGGTTTCATTGCAAAAATGATATTCCGCTGCAGGATTCATCGCTTTTACATGGTCATGGTCCCACCGGGTACGGCCGATGACATGTTGAGTACGTTTGATATACTCTGTCTCAAAAACGCCTTGCTGCACAAATTTTTGCTTGCCTTGAAAAATCGTATCCCACCGCACAACATCGCGAAACGTTATATTTTTCAGAATATCAATGTTAGTCAATCCCGCATAATAATACCGGGCACAAACTCCAACAAGGCCCTGTATTGAAATCACATATTTCAAATCCTTGCACGCTCGCATACAGGCCAGGGCATGCATATATTCTGTGCCATGAATATGAACAATATCCGGAGAGAATTCTTCGCAAATTTTTTCCCATATCGGCTCAAGATATTCCGGATACGTTCCTGGCTTTCTCGACGGCAACAGATAATATCGGATGCCGTCCAAATCAAAAATTTTTAGTTCCTTGCCTTGATACACTGTTGCAACTGCCAGTTCTATTTCACGCTGAGCAGCAAGCTGCCCTGCCAGTCCGTACATCCAGCCGCCTGCAACAGGTGCGGGAAGACCAAGGGCCTTGCTTGGTGCGGGGAAAAGTGTATTTGTGATCCAGAGAATTTTCATACGAGCATTTAGTCCAGTTATCTGTCAAAAAAATATTTTAAGTCAAGGTGCTATTCATGTTTTTATTTTGAATGCTTCTAACCCATCTAAAGCCTCAGCACTTGCCAACTGTCCTCTTTGCCCCTTCTTCTCCGTGCACTAAGTGAATTTCTCCGGGCATATCTCCCATACTTTTCACCCAATCCACCAGCCTCTGTTGATCCGCATGGGCGGAATACCCGTTTAATTAATGCACCCGGACCTTTATCTCGCATCTTTGACCTTCAATATGGGCGTACCCACCCGATTTTTGGCGATTTTTGGGCATGGTGCTAAATATCTCTCTCTAGGAGTCTGTCGGATTTAAATTTTATATTCTAAGCTTTACTCGAACAGGCGCAGTATGTAGTCTTATATTTTGTATTGTTAAGATCAATTTGGCGACACATCTCGTTACAATTCCCGGGAAGGCAGGTTAAATGTTTACTTTTAAAAAAAATAGTTACAATTTACTATTTTTTAGGTAAATTTTGTTGCCACATTGCGATATTTTCAGAAGGTAAATTTATATTTGTCTTGTACGAATTATCAATGAATGTAACCATCTGTTCAAAATTTCCTCGTTTGATCACGTTCAGATTTATGTCCTTTCCTATTTCTATAGCACGATTATCAACAGCTAAAATCAAAGTCCTAACTCCTTTTTGCAAGGATCGAGCACCTGCATGCAATCTTGTGCCTACGTATTCAACTGTGGGATCGTTCAGTATATTATCGTAAGCCTCAATCGTAGGAGGAATAAGGTGAATTTTATTGAATTGCGGAAATATTTCTTTGAGATATTTTACATCTTCTAATCCCTGCACCCAGAGATAAACTTTTTCATACTTATCAACAAGTATATCCAGCATCCGCTTATCCAAATCTGGGGCAGCTTTATAAAAAGTAAGGGTTGTTACAACAGATGGTGATTTCTCAGTAGGTATTTGAGAACATAAATCAGGTGTCAAACCCCATAGTGTGGGGCATGTCGTGTTTACGACATTATGTATGCCAATACTTTTCAACATGTTTTTTGTGTACGAGTCACGAACAGAATGCAGATGATCTGAATTGAACAACTTTTTATATAAATCTCGTGTATATCGATTTGGTTTTTTTTGGTATTGCCACCATCCAACACCACACAAAATAACTTTATTTGCTAAAAATCTCTTGTGCCCCGAATTAACTTTCCACTGATATTGCCGATCCATATTTGAAGATAGCAAGTTTGTACCCGAAACAAAAAGATAATCCTTTTCAGCCATCATTTTTTTTAAATCATAGGCGGTATGAAACTGAGATGGATAGTTAGTAAATAAGTCATCAGGATAATGACATCTTAATTCCTTCATTATGGATTCATAAATAATTAAATCGCCCAAGTTACTTGTGCCAATAGCTGGATTAATTATTCCTATGTCTAAGTACTCGAAATCAGAACGCGTACTGCATCTCCTCGTAAAATTTTTAATGTAAAACTTTATGAGTTCCTTATAATATTGATAATAATACATAAAAAATGGTTCCTCGCTATCCGTTATCGGTAATTGTCAAAAAAGTTATAGCCTTTTCAGCCCAAAAGAATGAGAACTCAAGCTCGTGGGCATGGTATTCTCCCGAAAATTCAGTACTGTGAATTCCCATTCAGAGAGATCCCTATGCTTTTTCATTTTGTCAAAAATACGCTTGGGGCGACTGTATCGAAAAAAAATCCCACGCATAAAACATCAGGATTTGGACAAATCGTCATTTAAAACAGACTTTAATTTTTTTGGTAAATAATATTTCATTATAAAAAACATATATTTTAATGAAATAGTCGTTTTTAAACGAAAGCTAGGTTTCAAAAATTTCTCGTATTCTTTTTTGATAATTGGATCCAACATCGGCCTATAAAGATTGCCGTATTCAAAATAATCATTATTACTAATTATCTGACTGGCATAAATATTTTCACCTTTTATTTTACCACAATGAATCCCTGTACCATCAAAACCATGATTTCTGACCAAAGATGTCCCTGGAGATACACAATAGAATTTATTTAGATTCATAAAAGTTGCTATAATTATATCTTCAAGCACTTCATTGTTAGCAAACCCGGATAGTAAGCTACCTATAAGATGATAATTATTGTTCTGAGCTAATGAAAAAATATTCGATGGACTCATTAATATTTTTCCCACGTAATCTAAATTTACATATCTATCGATAAAAATATATTTAGATTTTGTAATACCAAACCCCCAAGCAGCCAAACCGTGCCTGAAAAAATATGTTTTTTCCAAATGTTCAGGAACCAATATAAGATGCGTATAACCGCATATTGCTATAACACTACGCTCGTTCTCAAAAAAAGTTAAGCCTTTATTTATATAATCTAAAAAATTAGGCGAAAACTCATTATCATCTTCAGATACAATGATTCGATCATAATCTTCAAAAACCCTTTTTCTGGCATCTTGCAGATTTTCTCTCGCACCAAAATTTTCCTGTCTTTCAATAACTTGAGCCGATTTAAATCCTTTTATTTGAGGAATATACGTTTTAATTTTTTCGTACCCCTCCCAATGGGATTCTTTTAACGGATAATCTAAAGCAATGAACAAGTCCGTTTTTTGAGCATGAGTACATTTAGATAATGATTCCACACATCTTTTAAAATGTATGTGCCGATTGAGCGTAGGAATCAATACAGGAGCAAAATTATCCATAAATTTTCACCTTTATAAAAAACTTACTAATCATTTCATTGACAAATAGTTTTTCCTCTTTTTCTGTTCCGGCCATGTAAATCACAATCCCAAGCCAGCATATTGCAAAAAAGGAAATCAGAAAAAAACCTACGATCCCGGGAGGAAATATATCCCTGACAAAAAATAAGGGTAACATCAACATTACCACATAAAACACTTTTATCCAAGATGCCTTCATCAAATAAATCACATCAAAATCAAGAAGTCTTTTTAATAAGATCTGCCAGACAACGCAGTTTATCAAAGCCGTTGCAATAAATGCAAACTGTATTGAGTACGGGGGGTATCCCGCTTTGAATAATACATACGCAATAGGAAGACTCATCAGCGACGTGATACTTAAAATTATCTGAAAATATTTGATCTTACCTGTTGCTTGTACCATTGCTGACATCCCTGCATTGAGACCATTAATCAACCCCGCTACAATCATGAGCTGACAGAATATCGACGTATAAGGAGGTACCGTTCCAAGCCATATCTGCAACAAAAAATCGGTTTCTAACAGGATCGGAATAGCAGGAATCAGCATTAGAAAGCATGTGTATTTAGATATGTAACAAGCCAGAAAAATAGATCTGTCGGTGTTACCACTGCTAAAACTCTTTGTGATCTGTGGTATGGCAGCCTGCCCTAGGTTTTGGGAAAACATCAGGATTAAACTGTTTACCTGTTTGGCAATACCAAAAGTCGCATTTAAAACCGTACCAAAAAAAATATTAATGATCAGCGCAGTTCCCTCTATCTTACTGACTTCAGCGGCGGCACCAAACATTATCCAGAAGGAAAATCTCAGCATTTCTCTGTATTTGGAAAAGTCTTTCTGCAATTGCCATCGGGTAATATCTTTATATTTTTTTTTGCAATATAAGAAAAAAAACAAAGAGGGAGTTCCATTGGCAATGGTGATCAAAATGACATACATCCGCAGTTTGTTATCAAAAAAAGCAATGAAAAACGCGGCTAGAAATACCAATACACTCCTTAAGATTTCTATGGTAACCCTGACCCCAAATTTTTCATGGGCCGTGACTAACCCCTGATAGGGAATGCTGGCTACGGAAAAAGATGTGGCCAATGCGGAAAACCGCATGATAAATAGTGCATCCGGAACCTTGCGGAGTTCGACATTCAGGTAGTTATTTATATAAAAAACACCCACCGTTTCAGCTAAAATGAGAACCAAAACCGCCAGACTTAAATGTATGACCAAGCTGATGTTAAACACCTTTCTGATTCCGTCTGTCCGACCTCCCCCCATTTCAAAAGCAATATACCGATACGTGGTAGAAACCATCACAGTGTTGAGAAATGCCAGCATCACCACAATACCGCCGACAATACTGTACAATCCATAGTCTGATATTCCCAGATTTTGAATGACAAATCGTGATGCAAATAGGCTGAAGATGGATGTAAAAATGAGCCGCACATACATGATGATACTATTTTTAAGGATCAGAAAATTGTCTTTTGTCATTTTGGGTTATTACAGACCTCGTAGATGCTCTTTCTACATAGCAAGTGAAGAACACCCGTTGAATTCGTATGAATATTTGCGATACATGGGGCCCTGGAATAATATAAAAGCATGATTTTTTTAATAAAACTGTTCCCGATATCATTTTTTTATATGGCTCTTAAGCAAACTCAACTAGAACTTAACGAAACCTTGTCCAACACAGGAATGACTAAATTTTTAGTTGTAACATCAATTATCAGTCTGAAACCCTTACAGAGTCGATAAAAACATAATTTCCAGCTGAGTTTTGGTGAGAGCCATATTTTTTTATAAAATATTAACCCGGCGGGCATTGAAGTTTAAAATTACAAGTTTTAAGAAGTTTTTAGTGCCCTGTTATCAATAAGTTAGCATTAATAAAAATTGATCTAATTACCTGCGGGTTAATAAAAAGTGAATTCTGATATTAAAAAGGCCCGGAGGCATAATCATCCACAGGCAAGACATAGTATTCCATATCCATCAATATTAAATGCAAGGTTCCGAAGCCCAATTTTACTTCTTATTCTTACTTATCCAATTCCTCGCAGTATCGTGGGTTTCGCTCATTTTTCTACCCCGATTTCTTTTTTCTTGTCCTTGAAGGAAAGGTCATAAATTTTTATGGCTCTCAACAAAACTCAGCTGAATGATTATATTTTCATGAAATTACAGCATGTTATTTAAACAAAGGAGGCTTTTTCATGAGAATGTCACCGATCTCTTTGATAGAATGGCAGAAACGGTTTGGGACAGAGTCAAATTGCACGAAGATTTTGGAAAAAGTCCGCTGGCCACAAGGTTTCCAGTGTCCGCGTTGTGGTTCCAAGGAGTATAGTTTTGTTGAGACAAGAAAACTATACCAATGTTCTCAATGCAGACATCAGATATCGATAACAGCTGACACTCTGTTTCATGCCACAAAAATACCATTGGTCAAATGGTTTTGGGCAATCTATTTGACAGCCTCCGACAAAGGTGGAATTTCCGCTTTACGACTTTCAAAAAATATCGGAGTTTCATGGATTTGTGCCCGTAATATACTGAAGAAAATTCGCACAGCCATGTCTCATCGAGATAGCATTTACCGGCTTGAAAATCTCATAGAATTTGATGATACTATGTTGGCGGGAAAAAAGCTGGTAAAAGAGGCCGTGGTGCTGAGGGGAAAAGGCCTGTGCTCGTTGCTGTTGAGTCCAGAAATAAAAGAGCTGGTTTTGTTGCCATGCAAGCCGTTGACACGGTTTCGGCAGCAACAGTTCAACCTTACTTTTGGGCGCATTCCCATTTTCCCGGTTATACCGCTAATAAAGAAATAAGTGAATTTGCCATTTTTTTCAAACAGTTCCAACGTCCTGCCTTATAGTATGAGCGCAGCATGAGTATTTTCTCAGCATTCTCCTTATACCAAAAGGTGCAGGGCTCTTTGAGTCTCAAATTAACCACTCTGCGAATCGAACTTTCAATAGCACCACTGCCAATCGGTAAATTCAATGCCTTTACAGTCTGGAAATCAAGGAGGTATTTGTTGCGTACAAAATAATTCCGTTCAGCCTTGATGGCCTTGCTGTTTCGACCTCGACAAAGCATCTGTACTGCTTGTACAACCGATGCGGACTCTCCTTTTAGCAGCAACTTACGTTGTTTTGCGATCCAGGATTTCCGTTCCCTGGCAGACCAGCTTTTTCGCAACCCTGCAACCCTGCCCAAATGTTCTACAGCATGGTAGAAATCAAGAAGCTCATATACGCTCTCCGGATTTATCCCCAGTGCTTTGATAAGTCCAGGGACTCGATTCCAAATCCAATGTGCTCCGTCTGCAACAAACAGAACCTTGTCTGATTTTTGGATGTCAAGAACCTGCAGGTAGCCCTTGAGTAATTTGAACAAGTTATCTGGACCGTTGAATCCTCCATCAATAAAAGGGGGAAAACTTTTGTCTTGTTTTCCCTGAGCATCGACAACATAGATAATTAAAAGCTTGGGTTCTCGCCAGGCTCCGTCATACCGGCTTCTTCCTTTGGTTGTTTTGGGGCCCCGTTTCTTTTCCCGTAGTCGAGTGCGGCCACCATCTGTACTGATGACAACGCGACGACCTTGAAGAGTATCCGTTTCACTCAAGGGTATTTGGCCAGCCTGCTGTACTACTCGCGCACGTTCCGCAAACGATAAGCCAATTTTCGAATTACTTTTGTACCCAGCGTAAAACCGTGGTCGCAAAGGACTTGGCGCACCTCTTCAAACGAGCTCAGTAACGCTGCCCAAGAGCTGACCATAGCCGCCAATCCTGCTGTACAGCGATCATGAATCCCAACCAATATCAGGCCTGTATACATCCCCTTATACCTTTTGCCATTGCGTCGATGACAAGCTCGTCGATAATATCGGGCATGAACCTTGATGGTGACACCGCTTCTCGTTTGAACCCGAACGGTCTCAAATCCTTCGCTTTTCATTCGTCCTGGCAAATGATTAAGCAGTTCTTTTTCCTGGATCTGACATTCAGGACAATCCAGATTTATCTGAACTTTTTTTTAATAACAAAGCGGCCAATTGGTTTGTATAGCTCAGAATTTCCAATTCCATCGCTTCTACGTCCTCTGGGCTTCTTAATCTCCGCTTGTCTTCGTCAAGTTCTTTCAAGCAAACATAAACCTCTTCAACTGTTTCACAATTGGCAGCCTTCTTAATTCCCATGACCATCCTCTCTGGTTTATAAATGAGTTGTACCCGATGAAGATACCATGTTTAAACATCACAAGTAAGCTTTTCTTAAACCGGGAAAATGGGAATGCGCCCGTTCAACCTTTTCTTTCCCGTCATTTAAAACATGGTCAGCATGTTCGAACCGATGGCCTTGCAGCCTTGAATTGCGTAAGCAAGGACCATATTCACGATAAAAAAGTTACACCGCCCGAGATGGCGGCTCAATGGCT
>Ga0172378_10007525_pt1 | contig 10134 bp, 5 predicted proteins | sample GrowelOW332metaG_FD_119755 | JGI IMG/M metagenome (GOLD analysis project Ga0172378, IMG submission 119755) | Groundwater microbial communities from an aquifer near a municipal landfill in Southern Ontario, Canada - Pumphouse #3_1 metaG | ecosystem: Environmental > Aquatic > Deep subsurface >... | reverse complement strand
TTCCAAAATATCTGTATCCGAATTAAAATCAGTAAGTGGAGAAATTAATGACCAGTTCATTAAATCGCCGGAAGTGTAGCGTGCAAGAGTTCCTTTTCCATTTTTTATGGTTGAAACAAGCATTACATAAGCCGACCTTGTAGGATCATAATAAACACAAGGGTCGCGGAAATTATTTTTGTCGTAGCCATCAGGTGCTTCAAAAGTAAATGAAGGAACTTTAATGAAAGTTCGCATGTCGGTAGAAGTTGCCAGCATGACCTTCTCTGCCGGATATAAACTACCATTATGTCCAGTGTAAAACCCATACATTTTCCCACTTGCATCTTTTATAAAACTTCCAGTACCAAGCATTGTTTCCTGAGAACCAGCAACTCCCGTTGGAATTACCTGACTGAAGCCCTGAAAAGTTGCATAATCGGTTGTTTTTGTACTATATATCGGATGATCTGTAGGAGCTCCATTACGCCAGTCCTGAAGAAAGAAAATGTAATACGAATTATCATCGGCATTATAATAGGGCATAGGATCACCGACATATCCGCTTTGAGGTTTGTAAAGCGTGCTGTATGCTCCTGTTTCCTGAATTTCTCTGATAGTTGTTGTAGTGTCAATTTTTGTAGTTGACGGAGGATCAATAGGATCACCCTTACAACCTGTACATGACATAAAAACAAATAAAGCCGGTAACAAATATAATTTTCTGATCATAAAAACAAATTTTATTTCCCGGTGCTGTTTCAGCACCGGGAAAATTGGATTATTGTTGTTTTGGATACGCTTTAAGTTCGTCCCAATACATCATTTGAGATGTAAAATTAGCATCGTTTTCTGTATCAACCACATGAGGAGCAACTAAAATATTGTTTATAATAGCAGTCCGGCTTGCTGGAATTTCAAAAGTCAGTTCCTGCCAAGCACCCAAAGCATCTGCGGAATAAGTCGCTTTCAGCCAGTCTTTGTTTTGTTCTCCATTGGATTGAACTTCAAGCTGTACATCTCCTGCTATATTTTTCAAGACCATAAGCGTAAATTTATTGTAAATAGCAGGATCGATATTTACTTTGTTTTCGTTCCATAATGCACCTCCGGACCAAGGACGACCTCCATCATCTGTTGCTTCTTTTTTTCTCATTATTGAAACGCAGGTAGAAGTGGTATTAATTCCGTCTGTTTTCGGATTTACATAGCCGTTATTTAAAGTACTTGCAATTGATGCCCATGTTGGTGATATATTTTCACCATTGTATAATGTCAGTACAGGTGTTGGTTTTTCGCCCAAGTGTACAGTTGCTTCGTAAGTGAATATTGAACCTAAATAATCCAGGCTAAAATTAACAGGACTGCTAAAATCAACAACAGATCCTGAAGCAGGTGAAAGAACTGCACCTTCGGTATATTCAACAACCGGAATAAGTGTTGTCAGATCTGTTCCGACAGGAAGATAAAAAGTGATTTTTTTTGTTATATCATCGATGTCACCTTCTACCGATCCTATTTTAAATTTAGTGATTTTGGCTCTTGCCACATCCACCGAAACAGTATATTTCTGATAAACATCTTTGTTAGATACAAGATACATTACTGTAGTCAGATTTCCACCGGCATCAGTAAAATCAACAGCTTCTCCTGTGTTTGGGCTTACTACTGCACCTTCTCCTAGCATTATATCTGGTGAAAGATTTTTTAGGCTTGTACCTGCAGGCAAAATAACAGAAATTGTTGAATTATCAGGATTAATTGTTCCCTCCACTCCATTTATACTAAAGGAATGGATGTCAACATCCGCAGCTGTGTATAAAACATCTCTGTCATCTACTTTGCAAGAAGTAAAAGCAGTAACAAAGACCAATAAGACGAATATATAATTAAATAGCTTAGTCATAATTTAGTTTTTTAAAAATCCGTAATTCTGTTCGTAAATTCCCTTGCTGAAATTAATTTGCTGAATAGGCACAGGTACATATTCATTTTTGTTTTTAATGAATTGAGCACCCTGATAATAAGTATGTTCAAGTGCTTCTTTCAGATAATAATCGTTCATAACTGAATCGGCAATTCCCCAGCGAACTAAATCGAAAAAGCGACTGCCTTCCATAGCAAATTCCAATCTTCGTTCCCAACGCAATGCTTTTCTTGCATAATCTTCCGTCCATGTACAATTCACTCCGTCCTGATAGGTTTGAATATTTACATTGGTTGCAAATCCTATTAAACCGGTACTTACTTTTGCACGATTACGCACCTGATTTATTAATGGTAAAGCTTCTGCAAATCTACTTGTTTCAATAAGTGCTTCTGCACGCATTAAAATAACATCGGCATAGCGGATAACAATCTGATTTTTCGAATTTGCATACCACGGACCGGTTTTGATATAAAATTCACTGGCCGGATCAACATTTTCTTTTAGGGAAGAAAAATAACCGTACATTCCCGGATTGCGCGACTGGTTTCTTTCATAATTTATGTTCGTATATTTATATGGTTTATCCGGAATGGCAACTGTATGAAATAAACGGGGATCAGTTTTATCAGTTGTTTCGTTATAATCTGCACTATTATAAACGTCAAACATTGGTAGTCCGTTTGATGTCTTATAAGCATTCACCAGACTTTGACTTGGTTTATTGAAGTCACCGCCGGGAGTTGGTGTTGTCAGGGCATTTCCCATATTCAACCGACCATAAGTAGTTCCGTCATCATGCGAAAATTGAACTGCAAATAATGACTCAGGTCCATTTTCGAAACTGCCCGGAAGAAAATTGTAGGCAAAATCATTTTCTAAACGATAAGGAGAATTCATAACAAAAGTAGTCATGTCGATCACTTTCTGCATGTCAGTTGCATCTACAGATATCACATTGTTCATTTCGTCCTGACGATAGGCTTTATATAAATATACTTTTGCCAGATAAGCTGCAGCTGCATATTTATTTGCCCGTCCCACTTCGGTTTGCGATTCCGGTAAATTTTCATATCCATATTCAAAATCATCAGCGATCTTTTTCCATAATTCATCATTTGTCAATGCCACATTCGAAACATTGGCAATATCTTCAGGTGAAAGGGTTTCATCAATTAACGGTATTTTATTGAAAATAATTTTCTGAATAAAATGCATGTGAGCACGTAAAAATCTCATTTCTGCAATTCGTACTTTTCGGTTCGGCATTTCTTCTTCGCTTATTTTGTTCAGTAACTGTAAGGCGAAATTAGCACGCGAAATGGCGACATAATTTCTATACCAAAACACATCGGTATACCATGTTTCATTACCTATCGAAGGGGATGAAATTTCGAGGAAGTGAAGAAAATCGCCATCATTCTGATCATTACCACCTTTGTAAGCATCATCTGAGCGTACATTGCCATAGTTCCACAAGCTTAATGGCCTGTTAATTTCATCATTTCCAATAGCGGCATAAGCCGATATTACTTCACTTTCAATTTGTTTTACTCCGGTAAGATTATTCTCCGTCAAATTTCCATAGGATGGGACGTCCAGAAAATCGTTGCAGGACTGAAAGAAGAATATAGTAATCAGCGTTAAAACTGTTGTTTTTATTGTTTTCATTTTTATTTGATATTATTTAAGGTAAAAAATTAAAATCCTAAGTTTAGTCCTACAGTAAAAGTGGTGGAAATAGGATAAGCCAGATTAGGATTTTCAGGATCGAGTCCTGTGAATTTACTACTTTTTAATGTCATCAGGTTTTGTCCACTTACGTAAATACGTGCTTTATCCATTTTCAACTTTTTAATAACTTTATTTGAAAGTGAAAAACCAATTTGAAGATTGCGTAATTTCAGGTAAGAACCGGGTTCAATATAATACGACGAGAATCTTTTTTCGTTATTTAAATCGCTGAAAGAAAGAGCTGGAATAGTAGAACTGGTATTGGTCGAACTCCATGCATCAAGTACTCGTACACCTTTATTTGAACCTAATTCATCAACTGCCCAGAAATCAGTAAAGCGTTTTACCGAATTATTAATTTCGTTTCCATATACTCCCTGAAAAAATGCGGTTAGGTCAAATCCTTTCCAATCCAGCACGATATTCAATCCATATTCAAAATCAGGTTGAGGACTTCCTATCCAGGCACGGTCTTTTTCATCAATAATATTATCTTCATACAGATCTTTAAACCGAATTCTTCCCAACCCTTTTCCTGTTTGTTCGGCATAAGTATCCACTTCTTCCTGTGTCTGGAAAAGCCCATCAGCCACATATCCATAATAAGACCCAAGAGGTTTCCCAAGAATATTATCTGTGGTTCCATTTCCGCCATAGTTATTTACAACACTTTCAGGCAATTTTGTTACTTTATTTCTGTAACCTGAGATATTTCCCGTTAGATCGTAGTTCAACCCAAATGATGTTTTACCTCTATAACCTAATGAGAATTCAATTCCCTTGTTTTGCATGGAGGCACCATTAACCCAATGGTCTCCACCTTCACCAATTGCACCCAGATAAGGTGGTCTTACCAGAATATCTTCTGTGTTTTTGAAATACCATTCAAGACTTCCGTATAATTTCTGATTTAATAATCCGAAGTCGACACCCACATTTGTTTGAGTTGTAGTTTCCCATTTTATCATATCGTTGGCACGTTGTATCAACTGATAACCGGATAACAACATTCCCGAATCATCTCCACTGATATCATAAGCAGTTCCGGAATTTATTCCTGCACCCGTATCACCAATATAATTTGCAATGATTAGCGTCTGATTTGCATAATTATCAATCTCCTGATTTCCGGTTTGACCCCAACCTACACGTAATTTCAAATCAGAAACAACATCTTTTAATCCATCCATAAAATTTTCCTGATTGATGCGCCATCCGGCTGAGAAAGCCGGAAACGTTGCATAGCGGTTGTCAATCCCAAATCTTGAAGAACCATCGCGTCTCACTGTTGCAGAAGCAAGGTATTTTTCACTATATACGTAATCCACTTTTCCAAAAAATGAGCTGAGTGCATAACCGGTAGAACCTCCCGTTGAGTACATTTCACCCACACCGGCCGAAGGCCACATATAATCAGGATTTTCGAGTTCATAAGTTCTTCTTTCGGTTGAGAAATTAATATCAGTCTGTTTGTTCATTTCCATACCGGCCAGCAAATTGAATTTATTCTTTTCAATCTTAAAATCATAAGTGGCGATATTACCCCAGTTCCATTTCATTGAATGACTCTGAACTATTTTCGAAGAGGTCAGGTCTGAACCCAGACGGCCTGTAAAGCTGGTAGTAAGTATTCGTTGATAATAATTAGAATAATCAACACCAAAACTGCTTTTAAAATGTAGGTTCTTAAGCGGTTGAATGTCGATAAATGCATTTCCGAAAATTCTCCAGTAGCTATACGGATTATTTTTATTGGCATCCAAAATGCGGGCAGGATTGTCACGGTCCCGCATACCAGAAGTAACACTTCCCCAATCACCGTCCTCTGTTTTTACCGGCATGATTGGAAGTGAAAGTATAGACAAATCCAATACACCACCTGGTGCTTGTAGCTCTGCAGAATGATTAACAGAAAGATTTTCACCAATTGTAATCAGGTCGTCCAATATCTTATATGTAGAATTTAAACGGCTCGAAATACGGTTGAAGTAGGAGTCTTTTATTGTTCCCTGATTATCGTAATATCCAAGTGAAAAGAAACTGTTTCCTTTCTCGGTTCCATTACTTACGGATAAATTATAAGATTGAGCCATTCCCGGACGGGTTATTTGTCCAAACCAATCGGTATTAGCAGATAACATAGTATTTGTTCCGTCTCTGGCATCGATATATTTGGGAACTTTAATGCCATTCAGAACAGCATTCCCGTTTGTATCATAGTCATAATCGTACATGTAACCAATTTGATTCGTATTCGGATCAACACCGCTGTTAATCATTGCCCGCCATTGGGCTTCGCCAAACTGTTTTGTATTGAGCATGTCAATCACTTTTCCATAATTGGAAGTTGAAACATAGGTATCAAAATTTATTTTTGGTTTGCCCTGTTTGCCCTGTTTTGTCGTAATGATAATAACACCGTTTCCGGCACGTGAACCATAAATACTGGCAGCAGATGCATCACGAAGTACCTGAATGCTTTCAATATCCGAAGAATTTAGTTCGTGCATACCACTTTTCGTTGGAACACCATCAATAATATAAAGCGGATCATTGCTGTTCAATGTTCCAATACCGCGAATTCTGACAGTAGTACCCGAACCACTTGGAGAGCCATCCGAAGTAATGCTTACACCCGGAGCTCTTCCCTGTAATGCCTGCATCGGATTGTTTGAATTTAATTTTTTTAGTTCATCAACGTTTACAACCGTTACTGCTCCAGTTAAATCAGCTTTCTTTTGTGAGGAATATCCGGTAACCACTACCTGTTCCAATGAAATGGCATCGGGTTCCATGATGACGTTTATTATTTTATTGCCACCTATTTTTACTTCTGTTGTTTTCATTCCTATCATTGAAAACACCAGTGTGGTGGTTTCCTCATTGACATTAATGCTATAGTCACCATCTAAGCCCGTTATTGTTCCTATAGTCGTACCTTTTGCAACGATAGATACACCGATTAAGCTTTCGCCATCTTCCGATGAAGTTACAACACCAGTAATTGTTCTTGCCTGAGCTATTATCATTGTGCTCAAAGCACAATATATTGTCAACAATCCCAGCTTTCGCAACAAGTTGCTTTTAAGCCTGATTTTTTTGTTCATGATATTTGATAGATTTAAAATTATGTTTTTTGAATCTGCAAAATAATAAAGTTCATTCATTCGAACTATATTATTCTGCAGAGATAAGCTAAAATTCTGAATTATTTTTTATTGATAATAAGTTTTGAACTTTTAATTTCTCCGTTTTCATAAACAGTTCTTTTAATATAAATTCCATTTTTCAATTTAAAGATATTATCAGTGATATAATTTCCTGACAAACCGTAAACCTGATACGATACAGGAACTAATTGTTCAGTTGGGAAGCTAACGCTGGTAGATGTATCTTTATAAGTCACATTATCAATATACATTGGAGTATGATAAGAAAGGTTGGTGATATTTGTTTCCTCAAAATGGGGGAAAATTATCAATGTATTTGGATTTCCAGTAAATTGTGTAGCATCAAATGTAAAGGTCAGTTTTTCCCATTCGTTTGGAGTAGTATAGTCCGCATAGACTTCCTGAGCTCCGGCACCTTCGAGTTTCATTCCTACTCTACCAGCTACACTTTTGTAAATCATTAAACTAAATTCAGGAGTACTTACTACATCAATACTTAAGCCACCAAGTCCGATTCCACACCAGCTTTCACCATCTTTGGCACGTAGGAAACGTAAAACATGATTTGATGTATTTATTCCTGTTTTTGAAAGATTAGGAAAAACGTCTGTACAAAGATTGTTTAATGAGCCGTTTGGTCCCCAGTAACCATCTACAAAGAATCCCGAAACAGGATCGTTACCGTTGTAGATTACTGTTGGATTATCGCTAGCATCGTACATAGTTACTTCATCCCAATAAGTGATAATAGTTTCTGTTAAGCCACCCTGATTATGTGGAAAAACTAATAAACTAGTAGGCGAACCCGTGAAATTGGCTGCATCAAAAGTAAAGTCCAGCTTTTGCCATTGTCCGGGAGTACTATAGTTGACAGTTACTTCCTGACTACCTGCTCCGTCCAGTTTCAATGTAACGTTTCCATCAATTTCTTTGTATACCAAAATACTAAATTTGTTAGTCAAACTGATATTTAAGTTCAGAGCAGTAACATCAAGAGACGCACCTGCCCATCCTTCACCGTTCACCGCACGTATGGAACGAACCACTTTTTCTGTAGTGTTTAAACCAGTTGAAAATGGATTGGACAGACCTTCAGTCAAAAGATCCATTTTTCCGGAAACATTAAGTAGCCAACCTTCGCCGGCAGGGCAATCAGCACCATTGGGAGGAGTTCCACCCAAATCCCAGAAATCCGGACTGAAGGTTTCTCCATCATAAATAGTTGTTTGAGCAGTAGTTGCAAAAGAAATTAGAAGTAAGCTTAATAATAGAGTAAAATACTTTTTCATAATGATTAAATTATTTGGTTGATAAAAGTTTGTTTAAAATCACGTTGCAAAAATAGAGTCATTAAATCCTGAACTCTGTCAAATTTGTTGCAAGAACATGTAATTTTGATTCAGATAGTAGTTTTTTAGAAAAATGATTACATGAAATTTCAAAAATAACTAATTTCATTTGTATGTAAATCAGATATATAGATGCTGATCAGGAAAATTCAATCAACAATTTGTTGATTTGAAAGGATCATTGTAAATATATTCCGGTGCTGCTAGATTTGATTCGTAGGGCCCTGTTGGTGGTGTTGATTCCAATGCCAGCGAAATTTCATTATCGAGTTTTACCCACTCAATTTTTGGTTGAATATACTTTATTTTTTCCATTTTATTTATACGATTTGGTTACTTTAATTAATTGTGATTTTGGTAGTATAATAATTATCAGAACTTCCAACTTTTACGAGATATGTTCCCTGATTAAATTTTTGTTCTATAATCACAGATTTTCCATTCATTACTGAATTATATATTTTCTGTCCTGATATATTGAAAATAGAAATCACATTATCTTTGCTGTTCTCCATATTCCTATTTATTACTAAGTGATTTTCCGAATTTAAAAATACAACATTCTCTTTCGAAGGATTTTCTATTTTATTCACCTGAGTAGTAGATGTCTGTGTTTTGAACATTACACTGAATCTGGTTGAATTGTTTACAATTCCCGAACTGAAATTATAAGCAGTACCATCAGTTAAATCAGTCTCAGTATTCAAAATTTTATCCTTCAAAATAATTCGGGTATCAGGACTCAGATTTTTCACTTCAGTAATTTTAAGTGTGAAGGTATTTGATTCTCCCGTTGTAAATCCCAAAGGAAGTTCATTATTTTCTGAAAACTTTTTCATTCCGTTTATTACAAGGTTTACAGTTCCAATGGTGGTAAAAATCTCCGGAATCCGAATATTAGCATTGGTCATTTTCGGTGAGTCAAAACTGTCAAATTCATCAGATGCACTTTCATTGAATAATATGATAGTTTCATCTTTGTTTGTTCCATTTGAAACCTGTAATCTGACAACCTGTTGGTCGGTAGAATTCTGAGCTGGTGCTTTTAAACGATTTGTTCCATTTTCGTGCGAGCGCATCGAATTTTCAAATGCAAGTGTTCCGTTAGAACTTCCTTCATTAACACGTACCCAAAAGGCCTGAAACGGTGGAATGTATTTAGTGACTTCACCAGATTCATTATTATTTGTTCCAACTCCGTTGAATGTATCAAAAACATAAGTACCATTAGTATTTTGTGTTCGATACCAAATTGTATTATTCAGGTCGGTTTTTGCGGCCAATTCCCAATTTACATATGAGGGATATGGATTTCCAACCAGATTAAATCCCGGTTTAGTAGTATTTGTTGTACTTCTGGAAAGCAGAATGGATTGATTTCCGGTATTTAATGTTCCATTTAATGTTATAACGCCATCGCCTGTTGTGGCAGCAGAAATATAACCTTTCATCGGAATTAGAGAAGCATTTTCAGCATCCCAACTTCCATTTGTTTCATTATAACTATACACTGTCTCTGCTGAACTAAAATCAGAACTGCTGGCGGTGGAAACAGGACTTGACAAATACCAGTTTCTTCCTCCTGTTAAATATTGTTGTACAAAAACATTATTGGCTGAAAATGTTCCATTATCAACAAATGTTGCTGTTCCGTTTGTTTCATCGCTTTGCAGATTTATTGTTGAGGTGTTCAAAACAAATCCTGAATTTAGTGTAAGTTTTGTACCTGGGTTTAATGTCAAATCTGTTGTATTAACATTCTCATCTACCGTAACATTGTATCCCGTATTAATTTCAGTATTCGATGCAGTATTTCCGGGACTGGAAATTGCAGAAACCCAATTTGCATTATTAAAAGAAGATTCCCATGTGACAGCATCACTCCAATTGCCTGAATTCTTTGTTCGAAAATAATCTGTCGGAAGAGTGGATGCATCTCTGAGTAGTACATTATCAATATACATTGGAGTATGAT
>Ga0172378_10007522_pt1 | contig 10134 bp, 7 predicted proteins | sample GrowelOW332metaG_FD_119755 | JGI IMG/M metagenome (GOLD analysis project Ga0172378, IMG submission 119755) | Groundwater microbial communities from an aquifer near a municipal landfill in Southern Ontario, Canada - Pumphouse #3_1 metaG | ecosystem: Environmental > Aquatic > Deep subsurface >... | reverse complement strand
CTGAAAGCTCATGTAAAATAGAACTTTCTAGATTCTGATTTTTTTCAACTAAACTTATAGCAAGATGAAGAGCATCAATCACGGTATTGCCTGTTACAAAGACTTTATCTTCCCTAATCCCTTCATCCATAAGATTTTTTTTATTCAGAGGGGTAGGGGCAAAATGGTATGTAGCAATTTTACTTATCATCTGTCTGTTCATTTCTTCGGGCCACGGGCTCTTTATATTGTGCGTTCTGAGACCTGCCTCAATATGACCTATCGGAACTTTTTCGTAAAAAGCAGCAAGGGCAGAAGAATAGGATGTAGTCGTATCACCATGAATTAAAACCAGATCAGGCTTAATTTTTTTTAATATTTCACGTAATCCCGATAAAATACGAATAGTAATATCCGAAAGATCCTGACCTTTAGCCATAATATTCATGTCATAATCAGGTGTAATATTAAAGGTATGTAGTACCTGATCAAGCATTTCGCGTTGTTGTCCTGTTACACAAATTTTTGTATCAAAAGCATAAGGGTATTTCTCAAATTCCTTTATGAGTGGAGCCATTTTTATCGCCTCAGGTCGAGTACCAAAACAAAAAAGAATTCTTTTTTTCGTTTGAATCTTAATTTCTTTTGGTTTTAGAAGGATAGACTGTTCTATAATTTTTCCCATATTCTGATTCACTGAAACTTTTACCAAAGTTAAAATAAATATCTATAATGATTTGATATTTATTTTATTTAAAGAGCAATGTATTATACACTGTCCTAATTTTGTGTCGAGTCAGAGTCATGGACTATATGTGTATTTTTATATTTTATTTATATGGCAAAAATCCAGAATTATTTTATTTCCTTTTTTTTCTAAGGTATTAAATTCTTTATGTGCTACAAGAAAAACTACTATGTCAGCTTTTCTCCATGCTTTTTTATAATTTGTTAAGTTGTAAACATTATGGTATTTTATATTAGGCTCAACAACCATGATTTCTGCATTGTTGTATTCCTGAATCACATTTCCCACTATATATTTTGCAGGAGATTCTCTTAGATCGTCAATATCCGGTTTAAAGGTCAGACCCATCATAGCAACAACAGGTTTTTTGTTATTTTCCTTTTTAAATTTAATAATAGTGTCTTTTATTTTTTCGGCACACCAGGTGGCTTTATATTCGTTTACCTTTCGTGCCGTCGCAATCAGTTTTGATTCTTTGGGAAATGCATAAGTGATAAAATATGGATCTACAGCTATACAATGTCCGCCTACTCCACATCCGGGCTTTAGAATATTTACCCTTGGGTGTTTATTGGCAAGACGAATAAGCTCATAAACGTTTATCCCTGCTTTTTCACATATAATAGAGAGCTCGTTGGCAAAAGCTATCCCAACATCTCTTGATGAATTCTCCACTAGTTTACACATCTCTGCTGTATGAGAATTTGTCTTATACAGATCTCCGTCAACAAATGCAGAATAAAATTCTATGGCCTTGTCAGAAGAAGCATCATCAATACCACCAATCGTTCTGTCGTTATGCGTCAATTCATAAATTACATTACCTGGCAATATTCTTTCAGGACAATAAGCCATAAATAAATTTTCTTTCAGCTCAGGACGTTCATTAAATATTATCTCAGATATTTTATCCGTCGTTCCAACAGGGGAAGTGGATTCAATAATGAACAAATCTCCTTTTTTCATAAATGGAATTACCGAACGTGTGGCAGCTTCTACATATGAAATATCAGGCATATGGTCATATTTAAACGGAGTAGGAACAGCTATGATATAAATATCACAAACTTTAGGCTTAGTAGAGGCCTTTAATTTCCCTCTTTTTATCATGTCCTGAAGTATAGGCTCTAAGCCTGACTCCTCAATATGAAGTTGTCCTTTATTTGTTTTATTAACTATTTCTTTATCAGTATCTACCCCTAAAATATTAAAATTACCTTTTTCTGCAGCAATTATAGCGGTCGGTAATCCTACGTAACCTAACCCAATAATACAAATATCTTTCATTTTTAATTTTTCTTCTGGTAATTCTAATTTTTACTATAAAAATATTTAGTTTAATCTTTTACCATTGTAAACTATATACTTTTATTTTGAAGTAACAATATAAAATTAAATATTAAAATAAAAATCTAATAACTTAACAAAGTTAATTATAAATGTCAAAAGATAAAATATAAAACATTTTACTTATCATGTATAATATCTTGATTTCACTGCTTTATTTATCAGTGAATTAATGCCTTAGCTCTATAACTTACATAATTGCGGAGGTAGTTATAATGACCAGTGATGCAAAATTATAATAAAAGAATAAATATTTAGTGAGACTATTTTATACCTAAAGTTTGCAGGTAAGTTTCGTAAAAGGATTCCCTATAGATTTTAGGTTATATTGTAAAAGGCTTCTGATTCTCAAATTTTTGATTTCTTTTACCAAAAGTCAGAAAATTTGGAGACTGATAATCCGGCATAATATTTTGAATCTGCTTATGAAAGCTACGATAGTCCTTATTGAATTTACCACCATTCCATATACGCTTCATAGCTTTAGTAAACGCTCCGTTAAAAGTACCATCATACGAATACTGATTATCCTGACAACCCGAAATAAGAATTATCTCAGAATTAAGATCCTCAGCCTTCAGGCTTTTAAGAGAAGATAAAATAATCTTATAAAAATTAATATTCTTTGAATATGTCGATAATGCATGAGAACTATCCATACACCTCGGAATAAAAGGTGAAAAAATCTGAGGAAGATATCCTGCCTCTTTAATCATCGTTCCGCTATGACAACTATCCGAAGTAACAAAAATTCTTATACCTGCAGAAAATTGAAACCATAACTCATTAAGCTCATCATCCGTAAACTGCCCGTCATAAAGGCACCAGGTTTCATCCTGTCCGTCAGGTTCATCATGGTTTAAATCAGGAAGCTGACCTCCGTGTCCAGAATAAGAAAGATAAAAAATATCACCTGCAGATAATAGTTTCGCAGCATTCTTAATAGCAGAAATTACATTTTTTCTTGTAGCTTTTCCGGTCAAAAGCAAGTTTGTTGTAAAACCCTGAGAGGAGGCAATACGTTCCATATCTCTGGCATCATTTTCACAGGCACCCAACTTTCCATTCCATCCGTCATAATGTTCGCTATTTACTTCATTAAGTCCAATGTGTAAAGATACTCCAGTTGACATAATCTTAGTTTTTATGATTTATATATTTAATTTACATTAAAAACCATAAAAAGTCAATTGTTTTATGATGGCGAGAATTTTTCTCTTACTTTTAGTGGGTTTCTATACCCTGACTGTTTTTAACGGATAAACACTTTAAATAAAAAATGTTGTGGAGAATTATCAGGTATTAATTAAAAATAAATTAATGTGTGTTTTTAATTAAAAAACGAATTTTAAAAATTAAGATTAAAAAATAATCAAAACTTTTATATCTTTTTTTTTCAATGAGATATACCAGAAAATATAAATATTTACGGGAAATATTGTAATGTTGTTTTATTAAATTTAAATCCTCAGTTTTTAAATTATTTAAAATAGTTAATCGCTCTTTTCTATTTTTAATATATCCGGGATGATAATTAATAAAAATCGAACCCATAAGAGCAGAAGCAGCAATTTGCTTTAATTCTATAAAGTTATAATTAGCATTCTTTAGTTTATCCATTCTGTCAATTAATGAATATAAAGAATTGTAAAATTTATTTTCTGAAATAAAAGACGAACCTTTATAAGTGAGTCCACAGGTATCTCTTCTGTAATAATAATTTGAATTTGGTATAAATTTAATAATTTTAATCTTTATAAGATACTGCAGCATAAATATCAGATCTTCACGAAGATTTATATCATTATCAAAACGAATATTGTTATTAATAATAACATCCCTGTTATATAATTTAGAAACAGGGTAGCCGTACTTATACAGTTTTATAATAGAAAAAATTGTATAATATGAATTTGAAGAAACTATATTATTGCCAAAATCTACAATAGTATTTTTATCTTTCTCTTTATTTAAATAATTAATTCCCTGAACAATAAGCATATTCTCACCGTCCACAGCTTTAAATAAATCGTTTATATACTCAGGGTTAACCCAGTCATCAGCATCTATAAATGCAATCCAGTTTCCTGTAGCATGATCAATGCCTGCATTTCTTGCAGAAGACGGACCTCCGTTTGTTTTATGTATAACTTTAATACGATTATCTTTACTGGCAAAATAATCGCATATGGCAGATGATTTATCACAACTACCATCATCTGCCAGAATTAATTCAAAATTTATATAAGTTTGAGCAAGTGCACTTTTTATACACTGAGATAAATATTTTTCTGCATTATAAATCGGGATTATAATTGAAATTTCAGGATTCATAGTAATAGTTATATTTGTTTTAAAAAATCCATTGATATTTTTTTTATATTATCCTTCTTTCTATTTACTATATCATAATCTATAAGATTATTAATTAAAGAATCTGTTAATTCCTTGATTGAAAAAATCAATCTGTTTTCCAAACCAAATAATTTAAGCAAGGAACTAAAGCGGGCTATTCCTCTGCGCTTATTAGCTATAGTTATAAATTGTTTATTGAAGATTATCGAAAATAAAGTACCATGATACGAATCAGTAAAAACAAAATCAGCATTATAAAAACCGGATATCCAATCAGAAACTGATGCAAGAATGCATTTATTTATTGGAATATTTCCATGTGCACTGAATTGTAACTCCGGCATAACTGTACTTGCATTTAAATTAAGTTTCGAACAAATTGTTTTAACGATCTCATTTTTCTCCTGAGAATTGTCCAAAATATAAGAATAAAGTACATTATTTAATTTACTTCTGCTATCTATAAGATTAATGTAATCTTCTTTTTCTAATAAAAAAGTGGGATCCAGTACATGAATAGCATCAATACCTAAATAAAATTTACATAAATCAATCCCAGAATCTTCTCTAACTGAAACATAATCAAAATTTTGAGCAAGTTTTTTGCACTTCTTTGTTTGTTTCTCAGTAAATTCCCAGTTATCAACGCCGAAAGAAGCTGCATAAGATGCTTTTTTTACGTTAAGCCCTTTTGTAAAATCCAAAAAATAATTATAAATATCATCAGAATAGCGTGGTCTCCATACCTGATCACTTCCTACTATATAAGCGTCAAAATTGTACTTAAACAGACCTTTTTTATTAGAGCTATCTATAGGAATTGTAGTTTGTATATGATCTTTAATAAACTGACATGTATTCTGTTCTATTAAATTTTTTTCAGCCGGTGAAATTATTAGTTCCTTATTTATTTTCTTTTTTCCAAATAAAAAACGCACGAGAGACACTTTCTTTATTTTACTTATAAAAGTTGGTTTATTGGGTTTCCTGTCTTCTGTCCATACCTCGTGTCCTATTCTTTTAAGAACTGTTTGTAATGCGTAGTTTTGCATTATGCCCCCATAGTTACCTCCTAAAGGTTGAGTTAATATGCAAATTTTCATTTTTTTAATAATTTAATGGCTATTCTTTTTATTATTCTATAGATAGGATAAGCTATTCTTACTATAAATTTTTTAATCCTGCACCACGAAGCTTCCTTTGTATATTTTTTTATCTTAAAAATAATATATTCAGGATTGTTATCATAAAATAAGGTCCTGTATTTGGATGCTGTTGCAGATACAACTATTGAAGGATTTCCGGATAAAGCTGTTTTATATGAAGTTTTAACCGAAGTTAGAGCTAAACCGGAATAAAGACCTTCGCCCTTAGTAGTATTAACAGCTACCATGCTGGTACCCCTATCGTCATCCATTTCAGGAATAAAGTTAGATATTCCCCAAAAATCACCTAATGTTATATCACTTCCACTCTTAAAACTTTTTGCCGGACACTTGTAACAACTGGGTCTGAGATACAAGTTTTGCAAAAAACCTTTCATAAAAATGTTTTGATTAAATGGCTGATTTATGATTATATTTTTATTCCCTGAAAGTACTTTTAATACAAATCTATATGCTTTCCATCCTTTTTCTTTATTCCTGAAATTAATATCAGTGATATTTTCATAAGAGATCTGTTTATGTTTATCCAGTTTAGTTATACTCTCAACTATATATTTTCGCCAGACTAAAGGACTTGGAACTCCATGGCATACAACATCAACTGTTAAAAGGTTCTCATATTCTTTTCTAAGAAATAGTTTTAGTCCTGCTATCTGGCAAGGCACCCCGGTAAATAAAACTTTTCGTCCTTCTTTTAAAAAAGCAAGAACTTTTTTGTAAGAATCTCCAATAATACTTTGTACATATTTAGATTTTCTAAAAGCAGCAAGTCCTTCAATAGTCTCACTATAGTCATGAACAACTTCCCAGTTATTATTGAATCTGGCACCAAAAACTACTCCACCTTTATTTATTACATATTCTGCTATAATAGTAAAAAGACCACCCGATGAACTATCTAAGCGGATTTGTTCATTAGCATTTTTAGCTGCATAAACTTTTAATGGTTTTTTCGGATTATTCTGATTAATTACCGGGCAAACTTTTTCGCATAATCCACAATCAATACATTTAGTAATATCTACATGAGGATAAAGAAAACCTTCATTATCCTCGATCATATTTATACATTGTTTTGGACACACCTGTGTGCAGGCATTACAACCACAACAATCACTTTTTTCTTTTATAGTTATCATTTTAGCCTGTCATAAATTTTCAATATCGGCTTTAATATTAAATCTTTTTCATACTTATTCATACTAACCGTTATTGCAACTCCCCAATAGACAATAGAAAATAATGTGACAAATAAGATTAGTTCAATAATACTGTATGAGGGGAAATACACATTTAAAATCCATTTAATCGAAAAACTTATTACTAATAAAGGAACAGAAATCTTTATTATTTGTTTCCAAAATCTGATTATATTAAGATGTTGTACTTTATGATAATATATATTCATAATCAACCCTTGTCCTAATAATAAAGAACCGGAAATTGCTATAGCACATCCTATCCCTCCATAATATTTAGCTAATGGTATCTGTAATGCCAGACAAAATAAGGCTATACAGACATAAAGCAGAGAACGAAATTTTAGCTGGTTTTTGGCTTGCAGAATAAGAATTCCTATGTTTTGAATAAGTGGCACTAATAATGCAACAAAAAACATAAGTGCAATATAATAAGCATCAGAATAGTTTTTCCCTGCCCAGTAATAAATAAATTGTTGTCCGAAAATCATAAAACCCATTACTATAAACAAGACAACGTAATTTTGCACTCGTCCGATTCTTATAAAAAGATCTGATATCTTTTTATTTCCGCTTCCTGTAGAAATCATGGATGTAACTTTAGGTAAGAAAACTCCTGATATTGCAGTAGAAAAAGACATATACATAGTTTCTAACTGGATAGCCACAGCAAAGACAGCTACAGCAACAGTTCCTGAAATTGCGCCTAATACAAATTGTCCTGTACTCCAATAGATCTTATCCATAATTATATTTAAAAAAATCCAAAAAGAATAAAGCAATACTTCACGTAAAAATCCAAATTCGATATGTTTGAATTGAATTTTAATTTTCAATCTGTGTTTACTGTAAAGGTAATTAATAATCAGGGTAGCGAAATTGAAGAAAGTCATTACCAGAGCCATTGAGATGGCTTTATATCCATAGGAGAGTAATATAATCATAACTACTGTGTTCAAAACTATACGAACAAGCTGAATAACTCTTATAAATATAAAGTCTTCATAGGCTGTTATAATACCTCTAAAAACACTTAATGGAAATGTAAAAGCAATATTGAGGACCATTATTATCATTAAAATCCTTGCTTTATCTAATTCCCATACTGCCATGGATTTCCCAAATATATTATCTACGTTAAAATAAAGAATACATCCAGCCAATAAAGCAATTACTCCTATCAGGGAATATAAAAGAATAAACATTCCATACATAGGCGACTGCTTGTCTTCTTTACCTTCTGCCCTAAATTTGGCAGTATATCTAATTACAGCATTCCCAAATCCAAAATCTAATATAGTCAGATATCCTATTACAGAGGCTACAAGAGCATATAACCCATACTCATTTTGCCCCATCTTTCGAAGCATATACGGAATATAGAGAAGTCCGACAAGTGTGTTGAGTATTATTATTGAGTATGAAAGGACTGCTCCTGCCTTTCTTTGATTAACTGCCATATTTTTTTTAACTCAATTTTTAATATTTTTATTGTACTTACAAATATAACCAAAGTTTCCCAAGTATAAGACAGCTTTTCCACTGTTAGTTTTTAAATGATAGACAGGTGAATGTTGCAGGTTCTTCATCGATTTTTTCTTTCTCTTTCTTTTTTTCGAATAAAACCCATACTTTCGTAAAAAAACAGAAATGCTGTACGACCAGGACATCACAATACAATCGATAATAATACATAACGTTGGAAACAAAGTAAATGGCGACAATGTTCATTACTCTAAAAAGCCTTTGGTATTTGATGAGGAAATCAATAACCTGCTTAAAGGCTATTTTCTTTCATCCTTTAAATCATCCGAATACTATACATTCTATCACGACATAGAAATATCCATGAACGAAGTTTATGTAAGTGCTGCAAAAATATTTGACAATCCCGAAACAATACTTGAAGAATCCAAAAATATAGCCGGTCACCTTTACCGGCAAAGCAACCATCCCCAAATTAAAAGAGGCGAACTGTATGTAGTCTATTTTAATAATTGTATAATAGACGGAGAAACAGTAGATGCAATAGGATTGTTTAAATCAGAAAACAGAGACACATTTTTAAAAGTATATCCCGCAGGAGATGGCTTTGAAATTGAAAGTCAGCAGGGAGTAAATATCAATAAATTAGACAAAGGCTGTCTGATATTCAATTCAGAGAAAGAAAACGGATATGTAGTATCAGTTGTGGACAACACAAACAAAGGCGCAGAAGCCCAATACTGGATAGATGATTTTTTGCATATACATCAGCGGAAAGACGAATATTATGATACACAAAATGCCTTAACACTATGCAAAACCTTTATAAAAGATGAATTGCCACAAAAGTATGATGTATCAAAAGCCGACCAGGCAGATCTTATAAATAAATCCATAAAGTTTTTCAAAGAGAAAGATTCCTTTGATATGGAAGAATATCAGAACGAAGTAATAGAACAAAAAGAAATTATAGACAATTTCAGCACATTTAAGGATAACTATCAGAAAGAAAATGAAGTTAAAATTGCTGAGAAATTTCCAATTTCAGATAACGCCGTCAAAAAGAATGCACGATCATTTAAAAGTATTATAAAGCTGGATAAGAACTTTCATATATACGTCCATGGCAATCGCAATATGATAGAGCAGGGCTCTGATGTAAAGGGAAAATTTTATAAAGTATATTACGAAAAAGAATCATAAACAATCAATTGGTTGTTACAGCTCCCGGTATAACTACTTTACTTTTTATTCAAGGGTATTATAATTGTACACTGGTTCTTATTTGTAAATTAGCGAATAGATAATTAAGAAAAGACATAAGGCAAGTTTGAAAATAAGTAAGGCAAAAAAATATTTCAAAAAGAGGTTTTCAATTTGCTGTATCACGCTTTTTGGGCGAGACATTAAAGCAAATAGAAGCGATGCCAGAGACTACATTTGATGAAATAGTGAATAAATGTAGAAATGAATATTGCACACCCATTTATGGAAGGGAATGGCAGGAGTACCCGAATATGGCTGGATTTGATATTGAAAAAAAATATAAATAAATGCGTGGATTGGAGTAAAATAGGTAAAAGAGATTATATAAACGCAATGATACAAAGCCCCATAAATCTTTTATTCAAAATAATTAAAGGTCTTGTATCCTCCGTCCTTTAGATATGCATCTTTTTTCATTAGCCGGATATCATACTGCATCATATCTTTAATAAGCCCTTTTAAATCATACTCAGGAGTCCATTCTAATAAGGTTTTTGACTTTGTAGGATCACCTATAAGTAAATCTACATCCGTAGGTCTGAAATAGGCAGGATCTACCTCTACGATAGTTTTTTTGTTTTTTATAAGG
>Ga0172378_10007519_pt1 | contig 10136 bp, 16 predicted proteins | sample GrowelOW332metaG_FD_119755 | JGI IMG/M metagenome (GOLD analysis project Ga0172378, IMG submission 119755) | Groundwater microbial communities from an aquifer near a municipal landfill in Southern Ontario, Canada - Pumphouse #3_1 metaG | ecosystem: Environmental > Aquatic > Deep subsurface >... | reverse complement strand
TGTTTCCTCTGATTTATTTTTTTATTTTTTATAATAAATGAATAAGTCAAAGGAGGAAACATGAATAAATATACTTATAGTCTTGATGAAATAGTAAGATTAAGAAAATTAGCTTTAGATATTGGATTAGAAGAGGTTGAGATATTAAATACTTTTGAGCTTACCCAATTGGCTGATATGGCCAATGGAATTGGAAGTGAAAGTATGCCAAGTTGGATGAGAGGTTTCGTGAGTTTTCTCAATCCTTCTTTAGAGCCTGTAGCCTTCATTCACGATGTGGAGTGGAGTTTGGAAGAAAAGAGCAAAAAACACTTTAAAGAAAGCAATAAAAGATTTAAGAAAAATGGACACAAGTGCGCCATTTATTTTCATGGCTGGTGGAATCCAAGAAGATATTTAGTTATGATGCAAGCCTCAAGATTTGCAAAGATTTGTCAAATGTTTGGCTGGAAAGCATATCTTTCTGGTAAGCCTGGTAAATTAGAAGATTATAGTTGTAATGAAGCAGAATTAGATTATGAAACAATTTAAGGAGATATTATGAAAAAGATATTTTTTATGTATGCAATTGTGTCGTTAAGTTTAATGTTCAATGGCTGCTCTACCATTGGCGTTGTGTTTACTAAAGCTCAGAAGGCTAAGGTTGCTAAGATTGTTCTTGAAGAGGTATATGCAAATGGTGGTGCAACAGCTGTTGCCCTTGCTATTGATGGGCTTGTTCTTGACGGCAAGTTATCTAATGAACAAGGGGAACAAGTCAAAAAGGTTGCGCAAAATGGATACGATGAAATTCTCGTAAAGGTAGATGAAATTTCACAAGGAGCAGCAGAAGAAATTACTAATGACACAGAAGAAAAATAATATGTTTTATTAAAATGAAAGGCATGAAAAAAATGAAGCATGTATTTTATGATACAAAGTTAAGAAAAAAGGTAGAGGAGGAGGTTATTGGGAAAAGAGAGTATCGTTTTGAGAATAAGATAAGATACTCTCTTTTTGCTAATAGCTCTGATGGTCGTTCGCTGTGGGTGTTTTGTAATAAAGATACCTATGATAGATTTAGTAATGTAAAAAACATTTAAAGGATAAAAAAATGGAAAGTAAATTTTATGATGGTTTGTTTAAGATTTCTGCACAGGGTACTATTGTGAGAATGTGTTTAGTTAATATTGTTGCTGAGAATGGTAAAAATTCCGTCAGTCATTCGGAAGAGATTGTTATGCCCATTGGTGCTTTTTGCCAAATGTTTGATTCGATGAAAGAATTGATGGAACAAATTTCAATTGATAAAAATTCAAAAGATAAAGAAGAAAAAACAAGTTTGGAAACCAAACTTTAACAAATAGAAAGAATTTTATGAAAAACAAGAAAAGAATTAACTTATCTATTGAAGTTATTAAAGAAACTATTTCTTCTTTAACAAAAGAGAAGAAAGAAAAATATACTGATGAAGTAAAGTCGTTATATGACATGCTTGAATCCTTAAAAGAAGCAATTCCTGAATCTATTACAGAAGAGGAATCTTTAATAATATTCGCCAATGTTTTATTGTCTGTTTCTGTTTTTCTAAATGATTCTTTAATGATGGAAGCAATAAATCTGATGCAATCTATTTCTTCTTTTTCTACAAAAGAAGAAGAAACTAATAGAGAAAAGAATAAAAAAGAAATTGAGTTAGAAGAAGCTACGGGGGCTTTGTCAACATTTTTTTCGGAGGATAATGAGGACAGAAAAAAAATACTTGATAACATAAACATCAATGATTTTTTGAAAAAAATTGGAGTCCATGTTATCAAAGAAGATAATAATCAAAAAGGCGAATAGATGAAAAAAATATTAATGGAGTTTGGAGCATGAGATTTAACAAAACAAAATCTGTTATGATTAATGAGCAGACAGATGTTGATTCTCTTGTTTTGTAATGGAAGAAGGGAGGAACTTATTTTGAACCGATTAACGAGTAATACGATAATTATACATCACGATGATCTTGATGGATATATAGGCGGTTGTGTTCTTAAAAGCAAAAATATCAATGCAGACACCCTGTGTTTGAATTATGATAATGTAGAGAAAATACCCGACAAGAACTTTTTCAAGAATTATGATAAGGTCTTTATTGTTGATTATAGCTTTAAACCAGAGCTGATGTTATTTCTGAAAAAAACAACTAATGTGATTTGGATAGATCATCATATCAGTGCAATTAAAGATTCTAAAGATTTTGGTTATGATTCAATGCCCGGATTGCGTAAAATCAATTATTGTGGTGCAGAATTAGCATGGAAATATTCTTATGTTACCCCTATTCCAAAATTTATCAAAATGGTTGGAGAGTTTGATACATTTAGGAATGCAAATCAAAAGGATTTTTTCAATAATCAAGTAATGACATTCTTTTACGGATGTCAATCACAGATTGAAAATTTTAATCCCAAAAACATTAATGAAGAAGATTTCATTGGCACTGTATCCATTTTCAGCAATGACCAAAATGTTGAAAGAGCAATTAGAACAGGAGAACCAATTTTTAATTTTCTGAAAACCAAGTGGAAAGAATCTGCGAATAAAAACTCTTTCGTTAGAAATATATGGGGATACAACGTGCTTTGTCTTAACAATTCGGAAAATGGCTCTATGCAATTAGACGAAGCCTTTAATCCTGAACTACACGACATCATGCTAAAGTTCCATTACAATGGAAAAAATTGGTGTTATGGACTTTATACGAAAACAGATTTGAAACCAAATCTCAGCGTTGGCGAAATAGCTAAATCTTTTGGCGGAGGAGGACATCAAGGAGCCGCTGGATTTACTACCGATTATTTATTGGAAGAATTGGAAGAATTGATATAATTTATTTATATTTTATTAATGTGTAGTTGGTATTTTAGTTTAGTAATGATATTTTATTAAAAAGAAAGAAAAGGTGATAAAGATGTCTTTTGTAAAAGAAATGGTAATTAATAAGTTTGGAAGTCTTATGGTGACACGAGGTACGGAATTAAAGAAACAGTTTTGTCCATATCGGAAATATGTAGTGCAAAATACCGGAAAAACAGAGAGTGCTTTTTGTGAGTGTGCTTGTTCTTTATTTGGTGAACCATATGAGGAAAACGGAAAAGTAACTATACGTCTTTGTCAAAATTCATTTACTTGCGATGCTGTTAATTTTAAGGATGAACGTGTTTAATAAATAAAATTTTATAATTTGTAGTTTTTATTGTGCATTATAAAGCACAACGGATTAAAAAATTAGGTCTGTAATTGTTATTGACTAACAATTATAGACCTTTCTGTCGATGCATAAGAAATGAGAGTAATGTTTTAATTAACCGTGTATAACCGGTAGCTTGGTTTCCGACTTGCCTTGGGAGCAAGACCCTCACGGGCACGTAGGTTCGAATCCTACTACACGGACCAAATTTTGTGGGCTGTTAGAGGAATTTGGTAGACTCGCCTCCCTGTCACGGAGGATATTTGCAGGTTCAAGTCCTGTACAGCTCGCCAAGTTTTAGAAGTAAGGGTAAAAATATGTCTAAAATCAAATTAACACAGCAAGAAAAGTCTAGTCCTTTGTGGATTGATTCAGAACAATGTTATTTTCAAGTTGTGAGAGAAAACAAAGATGGTTATACTGTAGGCTTTTACAAATTGGATGGTTCTCCTCTTTGGAAGAATTCAGAAAGAAAGATTAAATATCTTTATGAAAAATCGAATGCTATTATTTCATTGGGCAATGAGATGAAAGAAAAATGGTCTTTTTTAACAAAAAAATAATTTTTAAATGAATTTGCTTTTTTTGTCCTGCATTTATTGTCACGACACTGATTTGTCGAATATATACAATGGTGTATATATTGAAAAAAAGGAAAGAAACAAAAAGGAAAAAAGATGGTAAAAAATCTGAACCGTACAATCACCGCTCTGAAAGCAAATCGGACTCGCAAAATTGCGAAGGCGGGAACTCGTGCAGAACGTGCCAGTATTATTCGGGAATATGACAAAAAGATTGAGGAAGTCAAAGGCAGTCACAATCAAAGTCAGACCTGCTCTAACATTACCATTGGTCGTAATGTTACAGCAGAGAAGAATACTCATGTTTCTGCCTCTCCCAACGTGCGTGGCAGTATTGCTGCTTTGAAAGCTCATCGCACTCGTAAGATTATGGCTCTTGTTGTTGATTGTGCTCGGAAGGTTGCGGATGCTCCTACAACCGCATCTGCTGGTGCGTATAAAGCAAATGCAACGCGGAAGGTACAAAAAGTTATTGCTCATTATGAACAGCGTATTCGTGAAGTCGCTCGAAATCACAAACGTGCATAACTTTTAGGTTTCACAAGAGGGAGATAAATTTATCTCCCTCTTTTTTTGTTTATGTTTTGTCTTTATTGCCAAAGGTGAAATTTAGGAGATTTAAGATGATTAAGAAAATTCTGGTTTGTTTTTTACTGATAGTGCCTTTTATACAGGCAGCTTTTCAGTATGACATTATAACTTATCCTTATGATAATTCAAACAATGAGGGATATGGCGGAAATTATTTTATGATAAAAATTACCGAAGGCAGTGGTAGCATCTATATTGTAGATAAGATTAATAATCTTTCCAGTATGACCGGCAATAATGAAGTATTGTCTAAAGTAATGTCAGACTATGGTTATATTAATAGTTCTAATGAGTTAGTTTCAGGGTCTTGGGATACAATCAGAACAAATCAATATCAAAAGAATCAATATAATGATCTTGTATATCAAACCGGTTATAAGCTTGGTGATTTTAGTGAGGGAGAGACGCTTGGAGTATGGATAGCGAACAAAGAAGGCGTTGTTAATGGTTCCATTAGTTCTTGGTATTCTGCTTATGGTAGTTATGGATTAGAGAAAAAGCCAGACGCCTTTGGTACAATCTTAGCGGAATTAGATTTTAATGGTTCGCAACCTATATTTTTTGGGTTTCACGGAATTGAAGGGACTGAAGGGACTGATTTGTCTGGTCAGCCTTTACCTAGTGTTTTTGCTAGTTTATTGTTTATCAGTCCTCTATTGGTTTTCTTAGAATTCAACAGAAGAAGGAAGAGAAAATATTTTTTTTATTTATAAAATTTCTATATTGAGAGTTATGAAGAGAAAGATATTTTAGAAGAGTTATGAATTAAATAGGAGAAGAAGAGATGAAAACAATATCTATTATATTGGTATTGACATTGAGTTGCGGCTGTATGAGTGAGAGGGAGTATATGTTGAGGAAAGAGAATGCGGTGAATGCTTCAAATCATCCTGCTACTTTCCCAGTGTTGACTATCAAGGGGCCGGTTAATATTGCGGCAGGTGCCGAGTTGACTGCTACTGCTCCCACACAGCCATTTCAGCCTCTTACAGTACCTGATGGTATAGCTACCCAGGCTGGATTAGCAAAGACAGCCATAGGTGCTGCTTTGATTGGTTATGGCGTATCGAAGATTGGCGATTCTGGTGACACAAAGGTTATAAATAATGCAGGAGGTGCTGAATGAGAAATTTATTAGTTATGTTGATTGCGATTATGTTTGTTGGCTGCACTACCAATTTAGCGTGGCGTGGTGTAGTGATAAACACCAGTCAGGAGGCAACGACTGATGGCAAGATCAAAAATCAGCCTAAAGCTGGCGATAATAGTGTAGCGGCTGAGAAGCAGACAGATTTTGACGTACCTTTTTCTACTGGCAGTGGTAGTGTAAACAACGCTCCTACTGGCGGTCAGGAGAACAAGACTGGCGGTAATGCTGCGACGAATACTGGTGCGAGTGTAAGTACATCTTCGAATGTTGTTCCGGAAGCAACTGAACCTGTTGCTCCAGTTGAGACCAAGACGGAATAAAAACCCCCAAGTTAAACTTAAAAAAGGAGTGATAGAAATTATCACTCCTTTTTTTTTCAAAGTAAATTAAAAAGTAGAATAATTTTAGCATTAGAATAAAAAGGAAAACAGATGAGAATATTAAATCCCAACACTTATCCTAAATTTAAGAGTTTAAGTGATTCTGTGTTTTTAGCCGGTCCTTGTCCGAGAGGTAAAGAGCAAGATGATTGGCGTGACGAGGCAATGAAATTGTTTAAGAAGCACGGTTTTGAGGGAGATATAATTAATCCTACGAATCGCGCTTATGATGACGAGTATCTCAAACAAACTTCTTGGGAGCATCAGGGATTATGTTTATCTTCTGTTATTATGTTTTGGATACCGAGGAGTGAGACTCATCCGGGTTTTACAACGAATGTTGAGTTTGGCGAATGGATGAACAATGACAATGTAATTTTGGGTTTTCCGAAAGATTCGATAAAAAATGCGTATTTAGAGACTCGCTTTAAGGAATATGGTAGGGAAGTATATAATGATCTTGAAGAAACAGTTTTGGCTACAATGGATTTAATTAAGAATGGTTGGAAGAGACATGGCGGTAATACCTTTTTCACTTCTGATACTCACTTTTCTCAAGAGAGGACTTTAGAATTATCCTACCGTCCATTTAGGAGTGTAGAGGAGATGGACTTACAACTCATTTCAAATTGGAATAAGCGTTTAAATTCAGATTCTACCGTTTTTCATTTGGGAGATTTTGGCAATTTCGATATATTGCCTTTGTTAAATTTCAAGAAGATGTATTTTATCAACGGGAACTATGAAATGAAAGAAAATTCTACTTTTTCTTTGATTGACAAACGAGTGGAATTAAAGGCTCCGTTTTTTATAAGAGTAAAAGGAAATAGTTTTTTCCTATGCCATGAGCCGGTACAGGAAAAACCTGTAAATGCTGAATTTTATTTATTCGGTCATATTCACAGAATGCAAATGGTAAAGCGTAATGGCATTAATGTTGGAGTGGATGGCAATCGTTTCAATCCTATGTCGATTAAAGAATTAGAGTTTTTATATGGCGGTGTGAAAAATCATTTTGATGAGAATGTCTTTTGTGAATTATGTGGAACTGAAGAATGAGCCTTTTACCTTTTTATAATAACGAGTACGTGACTCTTTATCATGGAGATTGTTTAGAGGTGATGCCTGAATTAATTAAAGGTGGCATTAAGATAAACAGTGCGATAATTGATCCTCCCTATACTTTTGATTCTTTACATGCTTCGACGACTTTTGAATGGGACAAGGCTTTACCCTTTGATAAGCTGTGGGAGAATTTAGAGAAATTGTTAGAAAAGAGAGGTAGTGTTTGTATTTTTGGTGTTGAGCCATTTAGTTCTTATTTAAGGTTATCGAAGATTGATTGGTATAAATATGATTGGATATGGGATAAGAATTCGACTACTGGTTTTGTTCATGCGAAGAGTAAGCCCTTACTTGATCATGAATTAATATCTGTATTTAGTCCTGGTGTAATTGGCAACACGAATGATGATAGTAACAAGATGATCTATTATCCTCAGGGTTTGGTTGATTGTTATGAAGTGGAGCCATTAGCGAAGAAGAAATTTGGTGGTGCTGTAAAGGGTTCGAAGAACAATGTTTCTTGTAATATTCGGACACAGACGAATTATCCAAGGAGGATTTTGCATTTCAGTTCAAGAATAGGAGAGAACAGCATAAAGAATAGGATACACCCTTCTCAAAAGAGTGTAGGACTGCTTGAGTACTTAGTAAGGACGTATAGCAAAGAGGGCGAATTATTATTTGATTGTTGTGCTGGTTCGGGGTCATTAGGTGAGGCTTGTATGCGCTTAAAGCGTCGTTGTATTTTAATAGAGAAAGAATTAGAGTACTGTGAAAAGATTAAGGCGAGGTTGAGTAATTTAGATGGTAATATAACTGGTGATTTATTTTAGTAAAAATGCGGAAATTTTTTCTCAAAGCAAAAAAATGTTTGCATACTATATTGTGAACAGATTTTTGGAATCATTTAGAATAGAATTAATTGAATGGAGTAATTATGGAGAATCACGTTTTCAATGATGGCCATGTTGTCTGGATTAATGGTTTGGGCGATAGAATTATTTCCAATGAGAAGAAGGACTTCAATTTGGTATTTCGCAAGTCTGATGGTATGACGTTGAAGTGGGGTGAGAGTGAGGAGATTAATCCTGATTATTGTCCTTACGGGAATGAGATAGCTGATATTGAAATTACTACTGCCTGTAATGGCATTATGGGTAATGATGGTGTTAGGAAACCCTGTGCCTTCTGTTTTCCGTCTGGTACGATGATTAAATTATCGGATGGTACTATTAAACCCATTGAAGAAATTAATGTTGGTGATGAAGTTGTAAGTTGTAATTTTTCTCCAAGTGGCAAGCGTTATCTTAATAAGAACAAAGTACAAGAAACATATATAAGGCCATTTTCTGGTGAGTTAATTGAGATTGAATTAGAAGATGGCCAAATTATTTGTGCAACTCCAGAGCATCCTTTTATCATGAGAGATGGCACTGAAATACAAGCCAAAGATTTGACCTGTGAAGCAGATTTGGTTTTAGAGACAGATTTTACTCATTGCAAAACCTGTGGTAAAACGAAGTTTCCGAATGAATTTTATAATAGACATTATTGTTCTAAAGAATGCAAGGAATCTGTTTTGAAAAACTGTTTGATTTGTGGGAAAAAGTCTGTTAGGAAAGGAGCTGTTTTTTGTGATGATTGTGTACATGTCCCGGAAAATCAAAGTCGTCATCCTTTAATGAACACTTGGAAGACGATGTTATATCGGTGTTTTAATCCAGACAGAAACAAACATGAATTTTATGCAGACAGAAACATTATTGTTTGTGAAGAGTGGTTAAGTTTTGAGAATTTTGTTAATGATATTGGTATGAAACCCGATGAATCATATACCCTTGATAGAATTGATAATTTAAAAGGTTATTCACCTGGGAATTGTAGATGGGCTTCACAAAGGGAACAAAAATTAAATCGTGGAAGATTTACAAATTGTAAAAGAAAGTATAAGGGTGTGTATAAACACGGGGAAAAATTTGTTTCTAACATAAGAATAAATGGAGAAAGCATTTATTTAGGGACTTTTTATACCGAAGAGGAAGCTGCTCAAGCTTATAATAAAACTTTGTTAAAAAATGGTGGCATTACGGAACAGTGTAATAAATTGGAGAACAACTGATGAAAATTAAAACCATTCGAAAAGTTAACTTTAGTGGCGATGTTTATAATTTTCATTGTATGCCCAATGAAAATTATTTTGCCAACGGCGTGTTGGTGCACAATTGTTACAAGAGTAATACTAGTGTTGGCGAGAATATGAGTTTGGAGACTTTCAAGAAAGTATTTGAGGTATTGGATTCTTCGAAGACGATGACACAGATAGCTTTTGGTGTAGATGCTGAGTGTAAGAGTAATCCTGAGACTTTTGAAATTTTCAAGTATTGTAGTTCACGTGGTGTTACTCCGAATGTAACTGTTGCTGACATTGATTTGGAGACTTCGAGGAAATTGGTACAGACCTGTGGTGCTGTTGCTGTTAGTGTTTACCAGAGCAATAAGAATTGTTGTTATAACAGCGTGAAGCTGCTGTTGGACGAGGCGAAGTTGCAGAAGAAACGTTTGAGTGTTAATATTCACGCTTTACTTTCTGTTGAGACTTACGATTTTTTGTATGAGGTATTGGATGACATTGAGCATGATGATCGTTTGAATGGTTTGAATGCGATTGTGTTTTTGAGTTTGAAGCAAAAGGGCCGTGGTGAGCATTTCAATGTGGTGAATGATGAGCAATATAAGAGATTGATTGATGATTTGTTCAAACGCGGCGTTCGTTTTGGGATGGATTCTTGTAGCGCCAATTCTTTTTTGAAGGCAATTGCTGACAGACCGGACTGTGCAAGACTGACAAGCATGGTAGAGCCTTGTGAGTCATTGATGTTCAGTACGTATGTCAATGTCAAAGGGGAGATGTATCCCTGTTCATTCATTGAGGGCACCGAAGGTTGGGAGAAAGGGGTTGATTTGACGAAAGTGAATGATTTTATAAGTGAGGTCTGGAATGGAGATGAAAGGGTTTTGAGTTGGCGAAAGAGGTCTTGCGAGAAGATCAAATGCGATGGTTGCAATAGCTGTCCTGTGTTCAAGATTCGTTAATTGTAGTGGTGTTTATGCCCGAAACAAAAGCGGTTTACAAATGTCAATATTGCGGTGAT
>Ga0172378_10007518_pt1 | contig 10136 bp, 5 predicted proteins | sample GrowelOW332metaG_FD_119755 | JGI IMG/M metagenome (GOLD analysis project Ga0172378, IMG submission 119755) | Groundwater microbial communities from an aquifer near a municipal landfill in Southern Ontario, Canada - Pumphouse #3_1 metaG | ecosystem: Environmental > Aquatic > Deep subsurface >... | reverse complement strand
TCACTATGATAACGTGTTAGCAAACTATAGAAAATAATAAAAACAACTCTATATGAAAACAATATGTCTCTATTTTGAAATACATCAGATTATACATCTGAAAAGATATCGTTTCTTCGAGATTGGAAGAGATCACTATTATTATGATGACTATGCAAATGAGCAAGGTATAAATGAGGTCGTAGAGAAATCGTACGTTCCTGCATTGAATGCTCTTATCGATATGGCTAAGACAAACAAGGGTGCTTTCAAAGTTGCCTTGTCTATTTCGGGTGTAGCCCTTGAACAGCTTGAAATTCATGCTCCTCAAGTTATTGAACTTCTTCATCAACTTAATGACACCGGATGCTGTGAGTTCCTTTGTGAACCATATTCTCATGGTCTCTCGTCTTTAGCAAACGAGGAGTGCTTCAGAGAAGAGGTGGAAAGAATGAGAACAAAGATCAAGGAAATCTTTGGAAAGAAGCCTACTGTATTCAGAAATTCAAGCTTGATTTACGATGATGAGATTGGTGCAATAGTAGCCGATATGGGCTTCAAAGGTATGCTTGCTGAAGGAGCAAAACATGTTTTAGGATGGAAGAGTCCTCATTACCTATACCATTGTATAGCTAATCCATCTTTAAAGGTTTTACTTCGTGATTACAAACTTTCTGATGATATTAGCCTTCGATTCTCAAATTCAGAGTGGAATGAATATCCTCTGTTTGCTGATACATATATCGGTTGGGTAGCTGACATGCCAGATCAGGAGCAGGTTATTAATATATTTATGGAGCTCTCAGCAATAGGTATGTCTCAGTCTCTTTCATCTAATATATTGGAGTTCCTGAAAGCTCTTCCTGCATGTGCTAAGGCAAGAGGTATCACATTCTCAACACCTTCGGATGCAATAATGAAACTAAAATCTGTTGATCATATTGAAGTTCACTACCCAATGTCTTGGACTGACGAGGAGAGAGATATTTCTCCATGGTTGGGTAACATCTTGCAGCGTGAAGCCTTCAGCAAACTTTATAGTGTTTCCGAAAGAGTATTGCTATGCAATGATAAGAAGATTAAACAGGACTGGGATTATCTTCAGGCAAGTAACAATTTCCGTTTCATGACAACAAAGAATACGGGAATTGCTATTGATAGAGGAATATATGATTCTGCATACGATGCTTTCACAAACTATATGAATATCCTTGGAGACTTTATTCGTCGTGTTAATTCTCTTTTCCCTGTAGATATGGAGAATGAAGAGTTGAACTCTCTTCTTACAACAATCAGAAACCAGGGTGAAGAACTTTTAGCATTGAATAAAGAGGTGGAAAGACTTCAGGAGAAACTTAGAAAAGATACTGAGAATTGTAGTAATGGCTGTACAGAAGTGAAAGCTGAGACTAAAAAAAGTACTGCTGCTAAGAAATCTACAACTAAGAAGACTATATCAAAAGCTGAGGTAAAGGCTGATAAATAATTCATGGTAACATCTTTCTGATATAGATATAAAAAAGCGGTTGAAGAGTATTCTTCAGCCGCTTTTTCTATTCTGTATTTAATATATGCATGTTAGTTAACAAAGGATTTGTGTTATACTCTTTATATTACGGTAATTACTAATATAAAAATTATAACATCAATACAAATAAAAAAGAAGAGACTTCGAATGAAATCTCTTCTTAGAATTTAAAGCAACCTACAAAGGCCTATTTTATAATCATCTTATAAAGAGCAATTCGCGATATTTAGGTAATGTCCACATCTGATTGTCAACAATCAATTCAAGTTTATCAATGTGATAGCGTATCTCTTCCAACATAGGTGCAATCTTATCGTGATAAGCGATAGCTTTTTCGCGTTCACACTCTATTTTGTTAACCACTTTACGCATTTCAACCATCTTGTTCACATGCTCTGTGATGAATATTGTGCGTTCTGCAATCTCTTCTATAAGTTTTATGTTCTCACAAGAAAGTTTCTCAGCCTTATCGGTTGGGAAGAGGCTCTTCATCTTATATACATTGTCTATTAGCTTGCTCTGATACTCTGTAGCTACAGGTATAATGTGGTTCATAGCCAAATCTCCCAAAACTCTCGCCTCAATCTGGATCTTTTTGGTGTACATATCCCATTTAACCTCATTACGCGCTTTCAGCTCTTTTCTGTTCATTACACCAGTAGACTCGAACATGGCAATAGTTTCAGGCTTGAGGTAGTTATCAAATACAATAGGACAACTTGTCTCGCAATCCAGACCTCTTTTCTTTGCTTCGGCTTTCCACTCGTCACTATATCCGTTACCATCAAATCTGATAGGTTTACACTCTTTGATGTATTTGCGGATTATCTCAATTATTGCAGAGATCTTTGGTTCACCCTTAGCTATCAATGCATCTACATCTTTTTTGAATAAGATAAGCTGTTCAGCAATAGCACTGTTGAGTGCTATCATTGCACTTGAACTGTTTGACTGAGAACCTGCTGCACGGAACTCAAAACGATTTCCTGTGAATGCGAATGGTGATGTGCGGTTTCGGTCTGTATTATCAATAAGAAGCTCAGGTATCTGTGGAATATCAAGTTTCAGTCCTGTCTTTCCTCTCAAAGATACAAGATCATTGCTTTCGCTCTCTTCCATATGGTCAAGAACCTGAGTAAGTTGCTTGCCTAGGAATGAAGATATGATAGCAGGAGGAGCCTCGTTTGCTCCAAGACGATGAGCATTTGTTGCACTCATGATAGATGCTTTCAGCAATCCATTATGTCTGTAAACAGCCATAAGTGTGTTTACAATGAATGTGATGAATCGCAGGTTGTCCTCTGGAGTCTTACCTGGAGCCATCAGCAACAATCCTGTGTCTGTTCCTAGTGACCAGTTGTTATGCTTGCCGGAACCGTTAACCCCTTTGAATGGTTTTTCGTGAAGAAGAACGCGGAATCCATGTACTCTTGCAACTCTTTTCATCAGTGACATCAAAAGCATGTTGTGGTCTACAGCCAAATTACACTCTTCGTAGATAGGAGCGAATTCGAACTGATTTGGTGCAACCTCATTATGGCGTGTTTTCAATGGGATACCAAGTTCCAAAGACTGGATCTCAATATCTTTCATGAACTCAGCCACCCTTGAAGGGATAGCGCCGAAATAGTGGTCTTCCAATTGTTGGTTCTTAGAAGCTTCATGTCCCATAAGTGTGCGTCCTGTCAGCAGTAGATCTGGTCGTGCTGCATAAAGACCTTCGTCAACAAGGAAGTACTCTTGTTCCCATCCAAGATAAGTAATTATTTTCTTTACCTCCGGGTTGAAATAGTGGCAAACATCCAAAGCAGCTTTATTTACTGCCGAAAGAGACTTCAATAGAGGAGCCTTATAGTCTAGTGACTCACCGGTATATGCAATGAATACTGTTGGAATGCATAAGGTATCATCGACTATGAAAACTGGTGATGAAGGATCCCAAGCGCTGTATCCGCGCGCCTCGAAGGTGTTACGTATACCACCGTTAGGGAAACTTGAAGCATCAGGTTCTTGCTGTACAAGAAGTTTTCCTGCGAACTCCTCAATCATACCTCCCTTTCCGTCGTGTTCAACAAAAGCATCATGTTTTTCTGCTGTACCTTCTGTCAGAGGTTGGAACCAGTGAGTGTAGTGTGTTACTCCAAGCTCAGTAGCCCACTTCTTCATTCCGGTAGCAACTTGGTCTGCTATAGAACGGTCAAGTGGAGCTCCATTGTCCATAGAGTCTACTAATTTTGCGAAGACTGCGCTTGGAAGATATTTGAACATCTTCTCGCGATTGAACACATATTTTGCGAAATATTCGCTAGGTCTTTCCGCAGGCACTTCTACTGCAGTTGCTTTTTTCTTAAAAGCCGATTCTACTACTCTGAATCTTAATTTTGACATGATACCTAAATTTGTTCAGTTGTTAATTAATAAGTAATTTCTAATGTTCCTGGCAAGGCGATCAAACCCGGCCAGGATGTGTATCTGTATAGTTTTCTCTTTGTTACAGAATTTCCTAATTTTACCTTATGCAGTTGCAAAGATACCTAAAGGTGTTGACAGATGTATTATAATAGTCAAAAACATGAATATTTTTGTGATAATAAATCTTTTCGTCACTCATAAATGGCAACCTATGTCAGAAACTCACTCCAAATACAAAGTATGAAGCTTCTGTTTTTGGGTTTACTGTTACCTTTGCAAAAGTAGGTACTGTGAAACTATCTGTTATCTTAATATCTTTAGATGCGCCTAGGCTTATATCGCAAATGGTGAATCCATTTGATCCTTCATTATAGAAATCAGTTGTCCATGGTGTAGCGCCAATCTCTGCATTCCAGTCAAGTCCTCCAAGAGAGAATGGCACTGCAAGTGAAATATATGATGAATATGCTCTGTTTCCATTTTTATTAACTCCGTCGTAGCCTGCAAAGTTTGTATACCAGTTGAGCGCCAAATGGCCGAAGTCATAGCCGACTTGTGCTTCAAATGTATGTGCTGTATTATTTGCACCATAATGCAGATATCCAGGACCACCTGTGAAGAAGTAGTCGGTTACACCGATAGTGAATCCGTCTTTTGAATAAGCAAGGGTAAGGTCGAGCTCCTTCTCATCATCTTTCTGTAGACCTGCAGAACCCCAAGCCTCCAGTGATAAACCTTTATATTCCAATGAAAGTGATGGTTGTACGCTCATACCTCCAAGGTTTTCTCCACGCCATATGTAGCTACTTACTATGTCTGCACCGACTGAAGCTTCAACTTTATCTTGAGCATTCAACTGAGACGGTGTGATTAATACTAGTGATGTTGTTACATAAATTGCGTTCTTGAAAAATCTTTTCATCTTTTATTCTTTTACTAATTAATATCTATTTTCGTTATTCTATAATATCCGATTTTTCTAATCTTCTGATAGCCTCCTCGCATCTCTCTCGTTCTCCAAAAGCGGTCAGTCTTATAAATCCTTCTCCACTTGGCCCGAATCCAATTCCAGGCGTTCCCACAACATTTACTTCGTAAAGCATCTGATTAAAGAAGTCCCATGAACTTTTACCGTTAGGAGTCTTGAGCCATAAGTAAGGAGCATTTTCACCTCCAAATACCTTAAATCCACACTTTTCCAGACCCTTTCGCATAATAGTGGCATTAGTCATGTAGTAGTCTATATTGCTTTTTACCTCCATTTTGCCTGCATGAGAGTATATCGCTTCCGCTCCTCTTTGCGTAATATATGATGTGCCATTGAACCTTATGCACTGTAATCGGCTCCATAATTTGTTGAGATTCTTCCTCTCTCCATTAAGTGTAGCAGCTGTAACCTCTTTTGGTACTACAGTATAGCCGCATCTTACTCCTGTGAATCCTGCTGTCTTTGAAAATGATCGGAACTCTATCGCAACTTTCTTGGCACCTTTAATCTCATATATTGAGTGAGGAATATTATCATCTTTTATGTAGGCTTCGTAAGCGGCATCGAAAAGTATCAAAGTATCATTTTCGATAGCGTAGTGGACCCATTTCTTCAGTTCACTCTTACTTAAAACAGTACCTGTAGGGTTATTGGGGTAGCAGAGATAGATTATGTCAACTCGTTTATCCGGGATAGAAGGGATGAATCCGTTCTCTATATTACATGGCATGTAGACAACGTTGCTCCATCTGTCATTCTCGAATAGTCCGGCTCTTCCGCTCATCACATTCGAGTCAATATAGACGGGATAAATCGGGTCGGTAACACCTATGCTGTTATCATGACGTAGAATATCGCCAAAGTTCCCAGTATCACTCTTTGCTCCATCGTTAATAAAAACCTCACTGTTTTCCACCTGAACTCCACGTGCCAGATAATCATTTTTAATGATTGCATCTATAAGGAAGTTGTAGCCATGTTCGGGACTGTATCCATGAAAAGTCTCTTTATGTGCCATCTCATCAACAGCTTTGTGCATAGCTTCAATGGATGCTTGGGGGAGTGGCAGTGTCACATCTCCAATATCCAACCTAATTATATCTGCTTTAGGGTGAGTTACTTTGAAAGTGTTAATCTTTTTGGCGATGTCGGAAAAAAGATAACTTTCAGGCAATTTCAGGAAATGTTCGTTTACTAGTGCCATTGTTATAATTGTTGCTTAAGTTTTTTCCACTCATAATTCCATATCTCAATAAAAACACTTTACAGCATTGATATGCTGATATATGTCCTATTAACTTCAAGTATTAGGTCACTCACATCAAAAGATATTTTTGCAGTTACGTTGAAAGTGTGAAATCCTTTGCAAATGCTATATATTTTGAGATTATCTCCTAAATATTCATCATTACTGATTTTCTCTTAAGCAATTTGACTAATTCCAAGTTTCTCTTTCCTAAAAGTTAGGAGTCTGATTCTCTTTTCGTCTAATTAGCTGCAAATTTACTTTTTTTATATTATTTACGAAATAGCTAAAAGCAGTTTTTATACAGAAAAAAAGGTAGAATAGTACTTTTTTTCTATAATATGCGTTATTTCGTTAATCGTTTCTTCTCTTTCTGTAGCATTATGTGATTACAATCTATTACCAAGATAACAGTTAAAGTCGCTAATACTCAAATTATTTTATTATTTAATTTTGTTCTAACGCATATAGTAATGCAATGAACATAGTTTTCTTAAGTAATAAAACATTCTATGATCTATTTTTCACTTACCATTATTTGTTAGTCTGTATTTAATGCTTTTAGATAAATTATTAAGTAATTATATAAATTAATCAATTTGATTGAAAATTCTCAATAACGATAACTATTTGTTTTAATTACATGCAAATATATTTATTTTAGTTCGGAATATATTGAAAATAGTTGCAAATAATTTAAGATTTGTTAGCTATTGCAATTTGATGAATAATTATTTGATTAAATTGCAATTTGTTACTTATGTGTGATTAATTAATTATATCTGTAACATATCTTGCCTCTTCTTGCTTATTGTATTTCCGGGCCTGCTTTTGATTCCACAATTTTACACTGATAATCTTAGTTTGCATACATTGGAAAAAGATTTTCTTAACGCAAAATGCAAGATACTTTTATTACTTTTGTTCACCATTTAAAGACTAAAATATAGTATATGAGTTCCGAATTTATAACCACGCATAAGCAGCGGGTTGCTCGAGAGTTGAGAGACTACATGATGATTGCTTTGGGTATGATCATGTATAGTGTGGGGTGGACGGTTTTTCTCCTTCCCAACAATATCACTACAGGTGGTGTCCCTGGTATTGCTTCTATAGTATATTTTGCATCAGGTTTCCCTGTTCAGTATACATATTTTGCAATAAATGCTTTCCTCTTGATGGCGTCTTTGTTTATTCTGGGATGGAAATTCAGCGTAAAGACCATCTTTGCTGTTTTGACTATGACCTTAGTCCTTCCAATTATTCAGAGCATGACAAGTGGTGTAAACTTACTTCATGATCAACCTTTCATGGCATGTGTTATCGGAGCTTCTTTCTGTGGAGGTGGAATAGGAGTGACATTCTCAGCAAATGGTAGTTCTGGAGGTACAGATATTATTGCAGCTATAGTAAACAAGTATCATGACATCACACTTGGACGCGTTATTCTTTTTACTGATATGATAATAATCCTATCCAGTTATTTCGCTCTTCATGACTGGGAGAAGGTAGTTTATGGTTTTGCTACTCTCTATATAAGTAGCTTTGTGCTTGATCAGGTTGTGAATAGTGCTCGTCAGTCGGTGCAGTTCTTTATCATATCAAACAAATATCAGGAAATAGGACATAGAATTAATAAGGATCTTCACCGTGGCGTTACCTTCATGGATGGAGTGGGATGCTATACAGGTTGTGATGTAAAAATGATGTTCGTTCTTGCCAAAAAGAGAGAGTCGACTACTATATTCCGACTAATAAAAGATATTGATCCCAATGCTTTTGTATCACAGAGTGCCGTAATTGGTGTCTTTGGTGAGGGCTTTGATAGGATAAAGGTAAAATAATCATACTTTAAGAGAGAGTATTATTTACTGCAAAGCCTGCATTTTTGTGGTTTCATCCCATATAAAATGCAGGCTTTTTCTTTAATTATTTATTTTGAAAAATCACTATTCTACTGTTGCTTACCTATGCATTCTTCAAAATAAATGTCTGTCTTTATGTTTCTAATGCATCGTAGAGATATTCAACTCATTGCGATATTATTATTCCCTCTTGATTCTTCTCTTTCTGATTCTGTATGATATCTATTGTAACATTCATGAGAATGTTAAGTCAGAAATCTATTATCAGATTATCAAGTTCTGTAATCATCATTAGAAACTCACCTTGAGACCGGCAAAATAACATCTTGGTGATCCTGGACCATACATATAACCCGAATCACGTGTGGCTCCTTTGTCGAAGTCTTTTTGGAACTCATTCAAAATATTCTGAACTCCTGCATTAAGTTGAATACAGAGACCTGCGTCTAGGTCAAAATCGTAAGCCACCTTTGCACCGAGCTCGAAGAAAGATGGAGATTTTACCATTTCGTCGGCAGTGCCATTAACTTGTGACCATAGATGTGGTACATACATTCTACCTGTGTAATTGCCATTCAGTGAGAATGAGAGAACTTTTGATGGTGAGTAGCTAGCTGTAAAATATCCATATAGGTTAGGGGTACGTAGGATATCTTTAGTTGTTCTCTCGTCATCAGACAGTTTGTTATCTGCACTCCATTCCTCAGCTTCGTCATAACGACTTCTTTGGATTGTTATACCTGTCTGTAACTGGAAAGTATTTTTGTATGCTATATTAGCCTCTGCAGTTATACCATATACCTTTGCACCCGATCCGTTGCTTCTTGTCTGAATAAGATAACCGCTTCCGTTAGCATCCATAACAGGAGCCGAGAGTACAAATGGGTCATTCAGCTTTGTGTAAAATCCCTCTATAAGAAGATTTGTCTGAAATATACCTATCATATGATACATATCTACAGATGCATTTATACTATGTGATTTCTCCTCTTTAAGATTTTTTGCACGTTCAATTCTTAAAAGATCACCTCCGATATTACTTATATGAAGGTCCTCATCGAAAGCTTGTGGAGCTCGGAATCCCTCAGCATAGCTTAAGCGTATGTTGATATTTTCTAGTGGGTTATAGCGTAGGTTGGCACGTGGACTTAGTATAGCTTTCTTTGTGATACTGTTCTTGTCTAAGCGTCCTCCTAATAGAATACTCCACTTTTCATTCTTCCATTCACTTTGAAGATATGCACTCGAAATATTTATAATCTGGTCAGTAGGAGAAGGAGTATACTTTGCTATTAGTGCTTTCAGTACGTCACCGGTGGCGTTAGGATTCTCTTGTAGTGCCTTATCTCTATATCTCTCTGTATCTGTTCCCTTGTCGTGAAGAGCATCACGATTATATTCAAGTCCTGCTGTTATGCTGGCAGGCATGAATATTAACTTGTCTATGTTGCGTATATATTGAGCACCTATTACAGAAGTGAGGTCGGATGTCTTACCGTATGCACCATAATAGCTGTCACGTTTTATATCTTGTGCAGCTGCATATGCATTGAAATAATTCTTTTGGTCGGCTGAGAATATTGAGAATTTCACACCTCCTGTATTTATTGAGTGTTCTGTCTGCTCTACAACTCCATCCACTCCGGTGCCGTTAAGCTGAGGGTTTACAGCGATATGTGGTGCCAGGTCAAGTCGGCTACCACCTCTTCTGAACTCCTCTATGTGATGATATTCGAAAGATATTTTTGAGTATGTGCCTGTCTTATAGTAAGCATTCATACCTACTGTCTGATTCTTCATCTTCGATGACTCAGTAAAGCCGTCTCCATTGTAGTCCCAAGCAGACTTTTCACGGTTGAGGCCATAAATGTATGCCCCCATCTTATTATTGTCAGATACAAGTGAGAGGTTTAGTGATGTATTGTTGTCGAACGAGCTGCTTCCATCGATATTTGTAATTGAGTGAGCAACAGATCCTGAGTTACGCATAGGTTCCTTGGTGATTATGTTTACTGTTCCAGCTATCGCTGAAGAGCCGAAAAGGGCAGAACCGCCACCTCTTACCACCTCTACACGTTCAATCATATTTGCAGGGATATGTTCAAGTCCGTAAACACC
>Ga0172378_10007516_pt1 | contig 10138 bp, 9 predicted proteins | sample GrowelOW332metaG_FD_119755 | JGI IMG/M metagenome (GOLD analysis project Ga0172378, IMG submission 119755) | Groundwater microbial communities from an aquifer near a municipal landfill in Southern Ontario, Canada - Pumphouse #3_1 metaG | ecosystem: Environmental > Aquatic > Deep subsurface >... | reverse complement strand
GCCTAGGCTTTTTATTTAAATGGGTGTGGATTTTTTACCCACACTAAATAACGACGAATATTTTATAAAAAGAAAAAGCCCTATTTCTAGGACCTTTATAGTTTCATGGCGGAGCGAGAGAGATTTGAACTCTCGCACGGTTTCCCGTCTATGAGCTTTCCAAGCCCACCCCTTCAGCCTCTTGGGTATCGCTCCACGCTATTGATTCTTCTTAGTAGACCTGGCTGGAAAACACCGGTCTCCCGCTTTTGCGGCAATATCTATTTTAGAGGAAAAGCTTACGATGTCAAGAAAAATAGATAAATGTCCTATAATACATAGGTATTATTAATAAAAGAGATATAATTTAAACATATGAAATTTAAAGTAACAGATTTAGAAGCCGGGCAGAGAATAGACAAATTTCTGAAAAGGATGCTCAAAGATGCTCCTTTGTCTTTCATCTATAAGATGTTCAGACAGAAAGACATCAAAGTCAACGGGAAGAAAGCAAAGATCGATTTCATCATAGAAGAAGGAGACGTGATTGATATCTATCTTAAAGACGCCTTATTGGATAAGTTCCATCAGGACGCTTTATTACGACCAGTCAAGCCTGATTTCAACATCATCTATGAAGACGAAAATGTTCTGATTGCCGACAAACCAAAAGGGTTGCTAGTTCACGCCGATGAAGAAGGAGAAAAAAGAGTCACTCTGCAGAATATGGTTTTAAATTACCTTGCTCAAAAGGGAGAATTCGATCCTCATTCTCTGACCTCTTTCATCCCCTCTCCCGCTCATAGACTAGACAGGAATACAGCCGGTATCGTAGTATTCGGAAAGAACCTTCCCACTCAGCAGGAACTTCTCACTCTCTTCAGAGAAAGAAAGAATATCGAAAAAAGATATACTCTGTTAGTCCGGGGAGAAACAAATAGAGAAGGTGAGATTGATTTTCCTCTTATCAAAGATCCTGAAACCAGAATGGTCAAGGTCGGAAAAGTGGAAAGAGGAGCCAAACCTGCTTTGACGGCTTATAAGAGAATCAAGGCCTTCCCCTGTGGATTCTCACTAGTCGAAGCTGAGCTTTTAACTGGACGCACTCATCAGCTCCGCGTTCACTTCGCCTATATCGGACATCCGATAGTCGGAGATGCCAAATACGGTGATTTTCAGGTCAACGACAGCTTTGAAAGAATGTATGGTTTCAAAAACCAATTCCTGCACGCCACTTATTTCGGTTTCAAGAGCATCGAAGGAAGACTTTCCTATCTGTCAGGAAAAGAATTCACTTCTCCTTTGACCGAAAAGGAGAAGAATATATTAGATTCGTTAGGAAGGCTGGAATAAACATGACTGTCTCCCTGCTATTGCTTTGTGTTTTGGTCATCTTCTTAATCCCGGCCATACTTCTGCCTCAGAACAAAATCAGGATGTACACGCTCTGCTCTCTTCCTCCTTTTTTTCTGATGATGATCATTTACTTTGCTAATCTGTTCGTGGGAGATAACAGCGTTGAGATCAGTATCGGAAAGGCATTCTATCCTGTCTTTTCCTTCCTCTTCAAGACTCACAGAGAATTAAGACTGGAAGAAATATATCATCTGGTCGCCTATGTTTTTTATCTTTTCCTATATCTATCGGTCTATCTTATCGGATACATAATCATGAAGACCTTTTATATCGGAACTAACCCTAATGTTCATCGTACCATCAAAGCTGTTTCCCGTGTTCTTTTCACTATCGGTTTTCTCGCCCTGACTTTCGGTCCTTTGTCACTGTTTATCATCCAGACTAGAGAAATCATGCCTTTGGGAGATGGTTTCTTAGCCACTCTTTTCAATGTAATACATAGAATAGAGGCCTGATATGACTAATGATTTGAAATTTTATCTTTTAGCGGAAGAAGGCGGGTGGAACTGTTCTGCCTACGCTTATCAGTACGGAGATAAAATAAAGAACTCTGACGCCTATAAAATTCTTTCCTATAACATCATTAAAGGAAAGAAACATCTTTCAGCCCGTGCCCAGAGTATCTGTACTGCCTATAACAATATATCCTTTGATACCAAGACCTTGAAAGAGTCATTTATCCTCGAGACAAAAATCAACTACCTCTCTTTGCATTCCTTCCCTGCCTACTATATAAATCCCCTGGCAGTCGATCCCAATTATCGAGGAGAAGTCACTACTATCGGAGAGCTGATCTTTGATTATCGGGGCAAGGAGAAAACTCTCAATGAGATCATCCTCGATAACAGCGTTTCTCCCGATATCAAGAAAGAGGAAGTAAATAAGAAACTCGAATACTATCTCTCCGACATGAATAGAATTGCCCGTGATTCCTTTAAGGCGGCTGAAGGCGGGACTGTCAGCAGCAAAGACACCGCCAAAGAAAAAAGAAGAACCGTCTTTGAAATCATCTCTCTTTCCTTCATGACCGTTTTGATGATCACGATTTTCACATATCACTTCCCGATTCTTGACCGCTATATCTTCTTTCCCGATTTCACCAAGGCTATGACCTATGTCGTCTATCTCTTTCCTATACTATATTTTCTCTTTGCGATTTCGACTTCCGTCTATCATTCCTATAAAGCCAAGATATCCGAACCTTATAACTATGCCAGCCGTTTTCTGAAGAAGAACAAATCCAGCATCTATGACGATATCAAAAGCGGAAAAGAAAAACTCTATAACTATGTCTCCAATGCCATCGACAATAAGATAGTCTTAGTCGATGACATCAAAGACTTTTCAAAGCTTAGTTCTAGCTATATCGATTTCAAAGCCGTTTTGGAAGTTGACAGTATCAAGAAAAAGCCTACTTATCGTATTCTTTCATCATTAAACGGTATCTTTCTGACCTTATCCCTCGTCATGTCTTTCATCTCTCTCATCATCTTTATTCTCGGTCTTGCCTTCAACGTCTCAATCTAGGTGAACTATGTCATATAAAATAGATAACACGGAATTCACTGATCTCTTCTCCTTAGCCAAAATCTTCTATCTCCATTCGGATTTTTTCTCTCGGGAACTTAGAGAAAGCAAGCTTTTTGATTTTATTGAAGAACTAGACTCATCAAAAGCCGAAAAAATCAAAAAGCTATCTCTGCTTTCTTTGCCAGACGATGTCTTCGTCTTCAAATCCAGTTACATACTCAATCCTTATATGGACCTGAGAATCAAAGGCTATCGTTTCAAAGACTATCATGATTTAGGCAAGGCCATGTTGGCCTATGGTCCTTCCACTGACCAGGTTTTGCTGGAATTAGTCAGATATGGTCTTTTGTCTCAACAGATGGAGTCATCTCTTTTTGCTGATGACCATAGAGAAATTTATCTCCGGGTGAAGGAGATTGAAGAGAAAAGCGAAGAAGACAGTCAATTCGCCTATTTCTCTTTAGGATACTATCTCTCAGGCAATCAGACCATCATCTATAAGGGAATCGAATATCAGAATATCTACAATCTGACTTATTTTCTGGCAAAACAGGAAAAGGATCTCGACTCTCTAGGTGCCTATCTTTCATTTTCTCCTCTGTTCAAGGCTTATAGCCTGTATTCCAAAGAAGACGGCAAAAAAGTCGAATCATACCTGCATTTATGTCAGGAATTGGAGAAGAGCTCACGCTCTCTCCAGGATTTCCTAGAGAAAAACAAAGAGAAAAACGACAATCCGTGAGTATTTGTTTAGTGAGTTACGAAAAATCTACTATAATTGAATTAACGCCTACTTAAAAAGGAGTAACGAAAATGGATTATCAGAAAAAAGCTGAGGCTTGGCTGAATTCTAATCTCGTCGACGAAAAGCTCAAGAAAGAAATCAGAGACGCTGATAACAGCACCCTAGAGGAAATGTTTTCATCCGACCTCTCATTTGGAACTGCAGGCATGCGCGCCCTCTTAGGGCCTGGTTCAGCACGTCTCAATATTCTGACTGTCAGAAGAGCTACTATCGGAGTCGGTCTCTTCCTTCTGAGAAAATATGGTGAAGAGGCTAAGAGAAGAGGTGTGGCTATTTCCTTTGACAATCGTCATTTTTCAAAGGAATTCCGTGATACTGCCAGTAAGGTCTTAAATGACATGGGAATCAAAGTCTTTACCTTCTTAGATCCTCATCCCACTCCCGAACTCAGTTACACCGTCCGTATAAACTCCTGTGTCGGCGGGCTTATGATAACCGCCAGTCACAATCCCCGTGAATACAACGGCTACAAGTTCTATGATGAGAAGGGCTGCCAGGGTGTCTATGACATCATCGACGGTTTGATATCCGTCATTACTTCTCTTCCCGACGAACTGAATGTCACCTATGATTCTGTTCCGGAAAAAGAAAGAGGAACAATCACCTTCCTTGATAAAACCACTGAATATGATGAAGATTATGTCAACAAAGAAGTCTCCACTTCTTTATATCTTGATGACTTCAGGGGTGAGAGACTGACAAAAATCGTCTTCTCTCCTGAATGCGGATGTGACTGCATTGTCGGTCCGATGGCTTTACGTCAGTGCGGATATGAAGTGACGACAGTCCCCGGACAGGATTTCTTCGATCCCGACTTCAAGGGAACCGAGAATCCCAATCCCGAAACCGAAGGTGCCTATAAAGGCGCCTACAAGACTTTGGAGAAGCTCAACAGAGAAGGCAGGAAATATAATCTGATCTTAGTCACTGACCCTGATGCCGACCGCTGTGGATTGGCTTTTCTCGATAAGAACGGCGAGATCAGAAGATTTACCGGCAATCAGACCGGTGCCTTATTGATTGATTTTGTCTTAGGGACGATGGCGAGAAGAAACCAGCTTCCTCTTAACGGCGTCATCTGCAATACTTTCGTAACCGGAGGCCAGGGAGCAAAGATAGCTTCTATCTACGGAACTAAAGTCAGAACCACTGCCACCGGTTTCAAATACATAGGCAATATGGCAGACCGACTGAGAAATATCGGCGAAAAATATCTCTTCGGCTATGAAGAGTCATACGGATATCTTTTAGCCGATTTCATCCGTGACAAAGACTCTCTCCAATCCATCATCGCCATGGCTGACATGACTGAGTATTATCTGCGTCAGGGAAAGACACTCGATATGGCTTACGAAGAGCTTTCCTTAAAAACCGGCCGTTACTTCAACGATCAGGTTTCTGTCTCATTTGAAGGCCCCGGGTCTTTGGAACGCATGAATGCCGAGATTGCCAAACTCCGAAATGATCCGATGGAAGAATTAGGCGGATGCAAAATCAAAGAACTCTACGATTACGAAACCAGAAACTATACCGACTTTTCAACTCACGTGAAGAAATCCTTCACTGATCCGGATATCGACATCAACAACTGCCTTCGCTTCAACTTCGTCGGTGGCGGCTTTGTCGCCATCCGCCCCAGCGGAACCGAACCGAAAGTCAAATTCTATTTTGAAATCACCGGTCTCAAAGACGAAGAAGCCAGAAAAGTCATGCTTGAAAGAGCAGCTGAACTGAAGAAGAGAATGGGATTATAAAACAGAGGCTGAGCCTGGCTCAGCCTCTTTTCATCCGAAGATTTTCTCTAACGACTTTCTCACGCCATCATGCTCATTATCATCGAGGGAGACATAGGAACAGATATTTTTCAGAGACTGGGCTCCGTTTTTCATCGCAAAGGATATTCCGGCTCTCGAGAGCATCTCAACATCGTTTTCGGCATCTCCAAAAGCCATGATATGGGCTCTGTCGATTCCGTATATCTTAGAGAGCTCTTCGATTCCGGTTGCTTTGTTCTTGCTGTAGAAGAAGAATTCGCCAGTATCGGGATAGTCCCACCAGAAACGAATTCCGATATCAGGAAATGAGGATACTAAGTCACTGATCTCACTGTCGCGTTTTCGGTCTTTGGTCTTGAGGATGAAACAGAAAGGATCTTTCTTCATCTTTCCTTTTATCGGACCATAATGAGTCTTCATCATATCCGCATGATAGAACTTTTCGAATTCTTCCTCATGTCTGAGAAAATAGATATCCTCGCCGTCTTCGGTGATGATGTTTGCGAAAGTCTCATCGGGAAAAGAAGTCAATAAGTCGTCGATGTATTCTCTCTTGAACCGGTGACAGATAGAAGGAAAAGAAGACTTGGGATCTGGATCCTTTACCAAGACTCCGTTATAGGCGATAAGAGGGCCTTTCAGTCCTAATTGCCGATAATAAGGGAGAATGGCTCTTTCTGGTCTTCCTGAAGCAATGGCGATATGCTGTCCTCTTCTCTGAAGTTCCTGGAGATAGAGTATGGTTTCCTTCGAAATAGTCTTGTCATCTTTTAAAAGAGTGCCGTCAAGATCTAAGACGATGAGAAAGGTCTGATTAGATAGCATTCCCTGATTTCCAATATTTGATAATTTCATACTTGTTTATTCTACCTTAATATTCAAAATAATAAACCGATTATTCATCATTGAAAAGAATAAAGCTGTTTCTTTTCAGGTCTTTGGCTCTTATCTTCAAAATCTTTGAGATATTTGCTTTTATAATCTCTTCTCAATGTTAAAATAGGCATATGAAAAAAAATATATTAACCTTGATTCTTCCCCTTTTCCTCCTCTGTTCTTTCACCCCGTTTGAGAGGAAAGCCAGCCAAAGCTATAACGGAAGAGCCTATGACAGCACACAGATGCTGGATTTTTCTTCTTCTACCGAAGAGGAAATAAATACTTATTACGGAGATATCGAATCAAAATCCAGTTCTAAACTGATGTCTTATCTTTATACTGTAACTTCAAACGACAACTACTTTATCAGTTACGACAATGCAAAGAAATGGTACAAGATCACTGACCGTAACTGGAGTCTTTCAAGAGAAATCCAACCTGAAACCTATAAGTTCAGTGAAGATATCGGCAACAACTACTATAATGATCTTCTTTATTTTGAAGACAACAGCACCCAGACTAAACAGATTAATATTGATGTCAATTCATTTGACAACAATGACATTATCTCAGAAATTGACTGGGAAAATAAACTGAAGCCCAAAAAAGCCGGTGAAAACACTATTCAGATAGACCGAGAACATGTCTGGGCCAAGAATCACGGCTTCTCTCTAACCGACTCCGATATCGAAAAAGGAGCCGGAACTGATCTTCATCACCTTCTTGCCGCTGATCATAACTCCAATAATAATCACAGCGATCTTTATTACAACACAGTCGTTAACCACAGCGAAGACAACAAAATCTATTGTCTTTATGCCGATGGAACAAAAAGTCTGAGCGGATATAAAGGCAATGACAAAAACGGAGTAAAGGCCTTTGAGCCAACCGACCAATACAAAGGAGACATCGCCAGAGCTCTCCTCTATATGGGGACAAGATACAGCAATAAACTGGAAACCAATACCAAAGCAGAACCTTATCTTCTCTTAACAGATGATCTTTCTCTCAAGGATGACAACGACAAATGTCATGGTGTCCACCAAAACTTATCAACCTTTTTAGAATGGAACGAACTTGATCCAGTCGACAGCTATGAGAAGAAACGAAACGATCTCATTTATAAGAACGTCCAGAAAAACCGCAATCCCTATATCGATCACCCCGAATGGGCCAGAAGAGTCTATGATCCGACTTGGGCAGCTGAATATGATTTCAGCAGTTTCAGTTCTGAATACTATCTTCATCTAGGCACCGACACTGAGCTTTGCATCACTAAACCCACAGTCACAGATTCAACACTGACTGCCAAGATCGAAGACGAGTCTGTCCTTTCTCTATCGGAGGACTTGATCAAAGTCCATCCTCTCAAAAAAGGAAAAACAAAGATTACCTATACTCTGACTAAAAAAAACGGTACATCGACAGATTACACTACCTCTGTCAGTATCAATGACAAGATCGTCATTCCTTCGATGACCGAAAGTGAATTTGTCTTAGACAACAAGAAAGGCGAGAACTACCAGATTGACCTAACTGGAATCACCGGCCTCTTTGAAAACGAAAAGATCAGACTGACCTCTTCTGATGAAGGAGTCGCCACAGTCAGCCAGGAAGGTCTGATAAACGGAGTCAAAGAAGGAACCTGCAGTATCTATGTCGACAGCGTCATCAACAGCCAGGTAACCAGACTGAAAACCATCAAAGTCAATATCACCGTAGATAAGACAAACATGTATCTGATAATAATCATTGTCGCTTCTGTGCTTCTGATTATCTTCTTCATCCTCTTGTTCCTAGGTATAAACATCGCCAATAAGAAAAATAAATCGACTAATTACACCTCAAAGGAATATAGTAAAAAACAGAAGAGCAAAAAACAAAGAAAGAGAAAGAACAACTCTTCATTTAAAAAGAGGTAATGGATATGTCAAAAAAGACTGAAGTCGAAGAAAAAAAAGAAGAACCGAAAACTGAAAAGAAAGGTTTTTGGAGCAAATTGAAAGGTTCGGTGAATAATACGATGCGTGATTCCAGACTGGAATCAGAATACAATGACAATCATAAGGAATTCGAACTCTTCACTGGCTGCGGCTTAGGTGATCAGAAGACTGTTCACGGTGATCTGAACAACACAAAAAAGGAACTGACCATCTACGGAACTGTCGATGTTCCCTATAGCTCCATCATTGCCACCGTTCCCGCCAACAAAGACAAAGAACTTCCTAAATTCTACTATGTCGTCAAATTCCATCACGATGAAAAAGACGTAGCCAAAGTCACCATCAAGGAAGACGGCAAAGATATGACTTACGAACGTCCTTTGACTGTTCTGAGTCTTGAAGAAGGCGTCAAGGAAGTCAAGGTCATCAAGGCGCACGGCAACTATTACCTGATGAAAGATGAAAAGAAGTAGACTTTAATCCAAGTATCAAAAAGAGGAGCAAAAGCCCCTCTTTTTTAACGTTATATCAATTACCGACTTCTTTATCCTATTCCAGATTGAGTTCTTTACGAAAAGCTTCATCAATCGCATCTAAAAGGTAATAGGAAGGATTATATCCTCTCTTTACTAAAACCGCGTTATCCTTGAAGAACTGATAGCTGAATCCGGGATGGTGTTTTTCATCAACCTTTTTCAAAACTATATCCGCTCTCAGAAGATAGACTTCGGCTTTGGCTTTGAAAGAAACAAGAAAGAAACCGATACCGCCAAGGCTTTGAACAAAGCGAAGATGATCGTACTGCTGTTCTCTTATCATATGGTAGGGAATAGAATCATGAATGGTTTCCTTGCATTCAAAATCGATGTACTTCCCTTTGTAGATTCCTACGTAATCAGTAGTCGACTTCTCCTGAAAATAGGCTTCGCAGATCATGCCAGGATGGGTCTTGCTCATCTTGACCACTTTTATCGGCGTCGGTCTTTTATACAAGTCAGCCAGATTCTTTTCCCGATAGAAATCACAGGTCTTTGAGATTTCAGACTCAAAGACCATGCCCATATTGCTCTTGATGTATTTGTCGTGGGCACGTTCAGCTTCAGTTCTGTTTGCAGTCTTTCGACGATCGACTTTCTGGTCTTTCTTTTCAAGGACAGCTTTTCTTCCATCAGGATAATTGATGATCATAAGTTGTTTCTGATGTACTCTTCCAATTCTGCTAAAGTGAACACGCCTTTTTCCATTACGACCCTAAGGGAATTACGATAGACTGATTTGGCAACAAAGGGATTCACTAAGATGTTTTTCTCGATTAATTCGACATCATAGTCAGGATTAGAAAGATAGGCGAAGAAAATCTTGGCCAAAGCCTCAGCATCATATAGAGGATTATGGGCTTTGCCTTCCATCTTGATTTTATATAGAGAAAGAAGACTTGATATCGAATAAGTGTGTCCTTTTTCATCCACCATCCGTTTAGAGAGATAGGCGTGGAAATCAAAATAGTGGTTCTTGACATGGGAATAGAAGTCTTTCAGATAACCATCATAGTCCTTCATTCCTATTCTCATCATCCTAAGATCCAAACCGCCATAGGAAATGAATCTCTTGAACTTGTATTTTCTGGTGAAGGCAATGATATCCTTGATAGCTTTGTCATATTCGATGCCTTCATGGTCGAGAAGATTTTTATCGATGCCGGTCATCTCAGTAATCAGAGAACCGATGTTCTTTTCAGTCTTGATATAGGCCATATAGGAAAAGACTTCTTTCCCTATATTCATGGTACCGGCTTCCTTCTCATAGGCTTT